>Ga0153920_1001012_pt1 | contig 11966 bp, 9 predicted proteins | sample TSNJ004MetaG_FD_104713 | JGI IMG/M metagenome (GOLD analysis project Ga0153920, IMG submission 104713) | Attine ant fungus gardens microbial communities from New Jersey, USA - TSNJ004 MetaG | ecosystem: Host-associated > Fungi > Mycelium > Unclassified | place: USA: New Jersey, Brendon T. Byrne...
CAAATTTCTCGGGAGATTCCCGGAGTGACCCGGAGGATATGATCAGGGGAGCCGTTGCAAAAGGATTGAAAACCATTTGTTTTACCGATCATCACGATAAAGATGTTTTTTATGATTATGGTGAAGAGGTATTTGATACCGGCCGGTACTTTGAAGTTATGACGGCATTGCGGGAGAAGTATCGGTCCCTGATCGATATCCGGATCGGTGTTGAGATTGGCCTGCAGCCGCATCTGGGTGCGCATCATGCGGAGTTTTGCAGGAGCATGCCTTTTGATTTTATTATTGGCTCGCTTCATTCTATTCAGGGGCAGGATTTGTGTGATAACAAGGAGTTTTTTGCTGAACACGGTGATGTAAAAGCCTATCGGGCCGTGCTGGCGGAAATGCTGGAAGATATTATAACGACAACTGATTTTGACGTCATGGGACATATAGATTACATGGTGCGGTATGGAACTTATAAAGCCCGCGATTATACATATATGGCCTTTGCTGATGAGATTGACGAACTGCTGAAATATCTGATCGAACAAGGCCGGGGTATTGAAATGAACATGTCCGGTTTTAAATACGGACTGGGCTTTTGCCACCCCCATCCGGACATCATTAAACGTTACCGGGAACTGGGCGGCGAGATCATAACAGTAGGGGCTGATGCCCATCAGCCGGATCATATTGCTTATGATTATTATCGGGTCGAAAACATCCTCAAAGCGTGCGGTTTTGCATATTATACAGAATTTAAGGAAAGAAAACCCATTTTTAAATCACTTTGATGAAATTGCAGTATTAGGCTTGTATTTTTGTTTTGAATTTAGTACAATAAAATATGTTGATGAATCTTTAACAATGTTACAGGTTTAACAATAATCATTTAATGTAAAATTAAACATTAGGAGGAATTAATCATGGCAGTAAAAGTAGCGATTAATGGATTTGGACGTATTGGACGTCTCGCGTTCAGACAGATGTTCGGAGCAGAGGGATATGAAGTGGTTGCGATCAACGATTTGACCAATCCTAAGATGTTAGCCCATCTGTTAAAATACGACTCAGCTCAGGGAAGATATGCTTTGGGTGATAAAGTAGAAGCAAAAGAAGATGCAATTGTTGTAGCCGGAAAAGAAATTAAAATCTATGCACAAAGAGATCCGAAAGACCTTCCCTGGAAAGATTTGGGAGTTGATGTGGTTCTGGAGTGTACAGGTTTCTTCACTTCTAAAGACAAAGCTTCTGCACATATTGAAGCAGGTGCAAGAAAGGTTGTTATCTCCGCGCCGGCAGGAAACGATCTTCCTACAATCGTTTATAATGTAAACCATGATACTTTGAAACCGGAAGATACTGTGATTTCAGCAGCTTCCTGTACAACCAACTGTCTTGCTCCGATGGCAGATACCCTGAATAAACTGGCTCCGATCAAAAGCGGTATCATGTCGACTATCCATGCTTATACCGGTGATCAGATGACCCTTGACGGCCCGCATCCGAAAGGTGATTTAAGAAGAGCCCGTGCCGCAGCGGTTAGTATCGTACCGAATAGCACTGGTGCAGCCAAAGCGATCGGTCTGGTTATTCCGGAACTAAACGGAAAGATGATCGGTTCGGCACAGCGCGTTCCGACTCCAACCGGATCGACTACCATTTTAGTGGCGGTTGTAGAAGGGAATGTGACAGTAGATCAGATCAATGCAGCTATGAAGGCCGCAGCGGATGAATCTTTCGGATATACAGAAGAAGAATTAGTATCCAGTGATGTTATCGGTATCACATACGGTTCTTTATTTGATGCAACACAGACTATGGTAACCCCAATGGATAACGGAACCACTCAGGTTCAGGTTGTTTCATGGTATGATAATGAAAATTCTTACACCAGCCAGATGGTAAGAACGATCAAATACTTCTCAGAATTAGCATAATATAAGACTCAATGGGGTCCGGTCTCTTAAGGACCGGGCCTCTTTCACGTCTATGACAGCGTCCATGCAGGATCTGTTTTCATAATATTCAATATAAATAAAGGAGGCATATAGATGCTTAATAAGAAATCAGTAGATGACATCAGCGTAAAAGGCCAAAAAGTGTTGGTAAGATGTGATTTTAACGTGCCGCTTGACGGCGGCCGGATTACCGATGAGAATCGCTTGACAGCCGCACTGCCGACAATTAAGAAGCTGATCGCCGATGGTGGGAAAGTGATCCTCTGTTCTCACTTAGGAAAACCAAAAGGAGAACCCAAACCGGAATTGTCTTTAGCGCCGGTAGCTAAGAGAATGGCTGAATTATTGGGTCAGGAAGTGAAATTTGCAGCCGATCCGGAAGTGGTGGGCGTGAATGCCAGAGCAGCGGCAGCGGCGATGAATAATGGCGATGTTATGTTGCTTGAGAATACCCGTTACAGAGCAGAGGAAACCAAGAATGGCGAAGCCTTCAGCAAAGATCTTGCCTCTCTTTGTGATGTGTTTGTGAATGATGCTTTTGGTACGGCACATAGAGCACATTGTTCAAATGTTGGTGTAACTGAATATGTAGATACGGCAGTTGTCGGGTATTTAATGCAGAAGGAAATTGACTTCCTTGGGAACGCGGTAAATAATCCGGAAAGACCGTTTGTGGCAATCCTGGGCGGTGCTAAAGTATCCAGTAAGATTTCCGTAATCGAAAATCTGCTTGACAAAGTCGACACACTGATTATCGGCGGTGGAATGTCTTTTACTTTCAGTAAAGCACAAGGCGGTAAAGTAGGTAATTCTCTGCTGGAAGAGGATTATTGCGAATATGCCCTTGAGATGGTTAAGAAAGCTGAAGAAAAAGGAGTGAAATTACTCCTTCCAGTCGATGCGGTGATCGGTGACACCTTCTCCAATGATGCGAATGCGGAAGTGGTTGCTGATGGAGAAATCCCGGACGGCTGGCTGGGACTGGATATCGGACCGGAAACCGAAAAAATCTTCTGCGATGCAGTAAAAGATGCTAAGACAGTTGTTTGGAACGGACCGATGGGATGCTTTGAGATGCCCAAATTTGCAAGTGGTACAAAAGCGGTGGCACAGGCACTGGCTGAGACCGATGCAGTAACAATCATCGGCGGCGGTGATTCAGCAGCGGCAGTCAATCAGATGGGATTCGGTGATAAGATGACCCATATTTCAACCGGCGGTGGGGCTTCGCTGGAATTCTTAGAAGGTAAAGAACTACCGGGTGTCGCAGCAGCTAATGATAAGTAGAGCACTTAGCGAGGTTTTTTCGAGCTTAGTGCGAACTTAGTTCGAGCGAACTTGGCGAGGTCTTTCACGAGCCTAGTAATTCGAACATCAAAAAAGCATTAACATAGTATAAAGGAGAACAAACATGATAAGAAGAAAAATTATCGCGGGTAATTGGAAAATGAATAAGACTCCCAGTGAGGCGGTTGCATTGATTAACGAATTAAAGCCCTTAGTGGCCAGCGACGAAGTAGATGTTATATTCTGCGTGCCGGCAATTGATATCATTCCGGCTATGGAAGCGGCAAAAGGCAGTAATATCGAAATCGGTGCTGAAAATATGTATTATGAAGAAAGCGGTGCCTATACCGGTGAGATCGCTCCGGCGATGCTTACGGATGTAGGAGTGAAATATGTAATCATCGGTCATTCTGAAAGACGTGAATATTTTGCTGAAACCGATGAAACGGTTAATAAGAAAGTTAAAAAAGCTTTCGAACATGGTATTACGCCAATCGTATGCTGTGGTGAGACTTTGAGCCAGAGAGAACAGGGCGTTACAATCGATTTTATCCGTCAGCAGATTAAAATTGCTTTTCTTGATGTGACAACTGATCAGGCGAAGACGGCAGTGATTGCATATGAGCCAATCTGGGCAATCGGAACAGGCAAAGTGGCAACCACCGAACAGGCCCAGGAAGTATGTGCAGCTATCCGCGTATGTATCGGTGAAATCTATGATCAGGCAACAGCGGACGCGGTCCGTATCCAGTATGGCGGAAGCGTATCGGCAGACAGTGCACCGGAACTATTTGCACAGGCGGATATTGATGGCGGATTGGTAGGAGGAGCAGCCTTAAAACCGGATTTTGGCAAGATCGTTAATTACAAATAAATGTGACGGAGGGGCTGTTTCCAATGTGTGGGACAGCCCATCCGATATTTTATGTTATCGGGAGAGAAGGAGAAGCAATAGCATGAGCAAAAGACCAACAGTTTTAATGATACTAGATGGATACGGATTGAACGAGAATGCTGCCGGAAATGCAGTTGACGAGGCGAAAACTCCGGTTATGGATAAATTGATGGCGACCTGCCCGTTTGTGCAGGGTAATGCAAGCGGCATGGCAGTGGGACTTCCTGAAGGCCAGATGGGCAATTCGGAAGTAGGACACCTGAATCTGGGTGCCGGCCGGATTGTATATCAGGATCTTACTAAGATTACCAAGGCGATTCAGGATGGTGACTTCTATACCAATGAAGAATTGCTTGCAGCCTGTGATAATGTAAAGAAACGTGATTCTTCTCTGCATCTCTTAGGCCTGGTATCTGATGGTGGTGTACACAGCCATAATCAGCATATATATGGCTTGCTGGAGCTGGCTAAAAAGCAGGGACTGAAAAATGTATATGTGCACTGTTTTCTGGATGGCAGGGATACCCCGCCGGAATCAGGAAAGCAATTTGTTCAGGAGCTGACCGATAAAATGCAGGAAATCGGTGTCGGCGAGGTAGCAACGGTAATTGGCCGCTATTATGCAATGGACCGTGATAATCGCTGGGAGCGTGTGGAGCAGGCGTACAATGCCTTGGTGAATGGTATCGGCAATACTGCGGCATCCGGTGTAGAAGCAGTGGCAAATTCATATGCTGACGGCAAAACGGATGAGTTTGTTTTACCGACAGTGGTAATAAAGAATGGAAGCCCGGTAGCTGTGGTAAAAGAAAATGATTCGGTGATATTTTTTAATTTCCGGCCGGACCGTGCCCGGGAGCTTACCAGAACGTTCTGTGTGGATGATTTTGATGGTTTTGACCGCGGGATGCGGATTAAGACTACATTTGTATGCTTTACCGATTATGATGTGACTATCGGCAATAAACTGGTAGCTTTCCCGAAGACTGAGATTTTGAATACATTTGGAGAATACCTGGCCGCTCATCGTATGACTCAGGCTAGAATAGCCGAAACCGAGAAGTATGCACACGTTACCTTTTTCTTTAATGGCGGAATTGAAGAGCCGAATCCGGGCGAGGACCGCATTTTAGTTAATTCACCTAAAGTAGCTACTTATGATCTAAAACCGGAGATGAGCGCTTATGGAGTTTGCGATAAACTGATTAAGGCCATTAAATCAACCAAGTATGATGTGATTATTATCAATTTTGCAAATCCTGATATGGTAGGACATACTGGAATTGAGACGGCGGCAGTGAAAGCCATCGAAGTAATTGATGAATGCGTTGGTAAAACAGTTGAAGCACTTAAAGAAGTGGATGGTCAAATGTTTATCTGTGCGGATCACGGAAACGCGGAGAAACTGATCGATGAGAAGACCGGCGAGCCGTTCACAGCCCATACGACCAATCCGGTTCCGTTCATTTTGGTAAATGCTGATAGAAAGTACAGTTTGAAAGAAGGCGGCAAGCTGGCTGATATCATTCCGACGATGATCGAAATGATGGGGATGACGAAACCGGAAGGAATGACTGGAGAATCATTGCTGATTGAAAAAATGAATAAAATATTATAGTGAATTGCAAAAACATTTGTGAAAGTGATGAAAAATTAAAAAATAACGCGTAAAATGACGGAAAGTATTGACTAAAATTCAAAATATGTATAATATAATACATAGTATTGAAGAAAGAAGGTCAAAAGGTCATGAAGTCATATCAGGAAATGAGCAAAGAAGAGCTTGTCGAGTTAAAACAAACACTGGAATCACAATTTGAAGATGTAAAAGGAAAAGGGTTAAAATTAGATATGTCCCGCGGGAAACCATCGGTTTCACAGCTTGATATGGGAATGGGAATTTTGGATACGCTTAACAGCCAGTCTGATATGTCTTCTGCGGACGGTTTTGACAGCCGTAATTACGGTGTGTTTGATGGTCTCAGTGAAGCCAAAGAATTGATGGCTAAGATGGTTGGAGTATCAAAAGAGAATGTAGTGGTTTATGGAAATGCCAGCCTGAATATCATGTTTGATACCGTTGCGCGTTCGATGACCCATGGTGTTCTGGGGAGTACTCCCTGGTGTAAACTTGATAAGGTGAAATTCTTATGTCCGGTTCCGGGATATGACCGTCATTTTGCGGTAACGGAATATTTTGGGATCGAAATGATAAATGTACCGATGACCACAGAAGGCCCGGACATGGATTTGGTCGAAAAGCTGGTCGGTGAGGATGCGGCGATCAAGGGTATCTGGTGTGTGCCGAAGTACTCAAATCCGCAGGGATTTACCTATTCTGATGCAACGGTGAAGCGGTTTGCGGCGTTGAAACCGGCGGCAGATGACTTTAGAATATATTGGGATAATGCTTATGCGCTCCATCATTTATATGAAGACAAACAGGATTCGCTTTTAGAGATTCTGGAAGAGTGCCGGAAAGCAGGGAATCCTGACAGGGTATTTGAATTCTGTTCGACCTCCAAGGTGAGTTTTGCCGGCGGCGGAGTTTCCGCACTAATCTCTTCGGAGGCGAATTTGGCGCAGGTGAAGAAACAGTTGTCATTCCAGACTATTGGTCATGATAAAATCAATCAGCTGCGTCATGTACGGTACTTCAAGAATCTTGATGGTTTGAAAGATCATATGAAAAAGCATGCGGAGATTATGCGGCCGAAGTTTGAGACGGTAATTGAGATTCTTGATAAAGAGCTGAGCGGTCTGGGCATTGGTTCATGGACAGCACCACGCGGTGGATATTTTATTTCATTTGATGCGCTAAAAGGGTGTGCAAAAGCGATTGTCGCTAAGGCAAAGGAGGCTGGTCTGGTTATGACTGGTGCTGGTGCAACATATCCTTACGGAAAGGATCCGCAGGATAGTAATATCCGTATCGCGCCTTCTTATCCGACACCGGAAGAATTGGCGGTAGCAGCAGATATCTTTGTGCTGAGTATTAAAGTAGTCAGTATTGATAAGTTGTTAGAAGCCAGATAAATTGTCAAAGTATGAAAAAACGGGCATTTCCTTACATAAGTGAGAAATGTCCTTTTTTCCGTACTTTAATGAATTTCTTGTAATGCTGCCCGCTGGCTGATCACTTCATTGCAGAGCATTTTCTGAGAGTATATCAACAAAATGTTTTTCTGTAGGGCTTAAGGATTTACCCTTTAACTTAACCCAATAAAAATTCCAATCGGAAGGCAGCACATATGGAACAGCAAGTAAACCTTCATGTTTCGAATTAATTCCAAACCCGGAGGTAGAAATATACAAAGCATTCGTTTTTAAAACAAAGTTAAGCGTTGTGTGCAGGTTATACATAAAAACAACTTTTTTTAAATGATTTAGATTATATAAAGAAATGCCTTCGTTGTTATTGGGGATATCCTTTTGGGGTTCATTTGGATAAATCACGGGATAATCCTGTATATCGCGCTCTTTTAATGAGTTATGCTTTGCCAGCGGGTGATCTTTACGCATGATAATATGGGGCTTCGATCGTGTCAAAAAATGATAATCGACCCCTTTTGCATCCATATAAGCCCGCCAAACACTATCGCTTATATCAGAAGTTAAAATCACTCCAATATCTGATTTTCTAATCAAAATATCATTGACGACATCAATCGATAAACCTTCAAAAATACTCATAGTTTCTTTCTCTGAAGGAGTCTCAAAATCGCCGGAAGCATAGTAGTTATAAAATTCTGCTACCGTCTGATGAACAAAAGGAATTTTCCCTGTAGAAAGCTTTAATATCGAGATTTGCTTTGGAATATGGTATATGTTTTCCATCACATCTACATGAGATAAAATAAGCTGTGCATGAGATAAAAATTCTCCGCCTTCCGGGGTAACTGTGATTCCTTTGCTCGACCTCAAAAAAATCCGAATAGAATATTCTGCTTCTAAATCTTTTATGATACCGCTCACTGTTGGTTGTGAAATATGTAAATTTTCCGCAGCTTTTGAAATCGAACCGAAGCGAGCTACTTCAGTTACGCATACTAATTGATGGAGTGTCATATCATCCCGTCCTCTCTTTTTAAACATCAATTTCATTTTGATAATAACATATTATATAGGAAAAAACCTATGTGTGCTATCGAACAAAAATATTTCAAAAACATGATTAATTATAGTAAAATCGTACAAAGAAAGATGGATTTTTTCCTTTTGAGAGGGGGATAGATGAAACGACTATAATTAGACTTTGTAAATTTAAGTGGAGGTGTGTGAAATGAAAGAAGAAACAGGAGCTGTCAAACGACAGGAAGAAAAGGTTGGAATCACTGCTTATCTGGCATTGTTTTTTGCGCTGGTGTTTTTTTCCGGGATTTTAGGTGAGCTTAGTAAAATAGGAGATGGGAAATGGGCCTGGCTTGGTGCATTTGATTACGTAACATTGTGTGGAAAATTTGGAATCCTTGGAGAATTAACGGAGGGCAGCGGAACTTTGGCGGCTAACTTTCGCGGGATTGGGGGAAGTGGACCGCGGGACGCTTTTCTTTTTGGCGTATCACTTATTCCGCCGATCATGTTCGCTCTGGGCGTTGTACGGATCATTAATAATCTGGGTGCGTTGAAAGCGGCCAGCAAACTGCTGACTCCCATTCTGCGTTTTATTCTTGGGGTTCCCGGAAGCAGTGCCATTAGTCTGGTAAGTAATTTCCAGTCTTCCGATGTTGGTGCAACGATGATTAAGAGCCTGAAGGAAGAAGAGCTGATCAATGAAAAGGAACAATTGATATTGACTGCATTTGAATATTCCTGCCCGGCGATTATGGTGAATTATTTCTCAATAGGTGCAGCCGTCTTTGCGTTTCTTGAGGTGCCATTATATATTCCTATGGTTGTTATGATCGTGTGTAAATTTATCGGTGGGAACATTATGCGGCTTATCGCAGGGCGTCTGATAAAGGGCGCAGCATAAAAGACTGTGAAATTGGAAATAAGGAGAAAATTAATATGACAGAAAAAAAAGAAAATTTTCTAAACGCTTTTAGTAATGGCGCGTATTCCGGCTTGATGATCGGGATAAAAAATATTATCCCAAATTTGATTTTCGCTTACGCGATTATGGAACTTCTGAATATAACACATCTGATGGATTATGTAGAGGTTATCTTCCGGCCTGTCATGATGTTGTTCGGCCTGCCCGGAGTCGCTGCGCCCTCTCTTTTGATGGGATTCCTGACAACTAGCGGTGGGCTTGGGATTGTCACGAATTTGGCTACAAACGGCCTTTTGGATGCAAAGCAGGTCGCTATGCTTTTAGTTGGGAATATGTGTCTGGGTGCTTCGATTCAATATATTGGCCGCGTCTTGGCAACTGCAGATATACGTCCTAAATTTTATCCTGTGATGATGGTCATTAGTGTTATCAATGCGTTCATCGGCATGGCAATTATGAAAATTATACTTTGATAAGAGAAACCAAACAAAGAAAGGACGGAGTATATGGATAATTATACCAGAGCTTACGAAATAAAAAACGAAATTATTAAGCATCGACGCAAGTTGCATCAGATTGCTGAAGTCGGTATGGAGCTTCCCAAGACAGCGGCATATGTCAAAGAGCAGCTTGTGAATATGGGTTATGAGCCGGTTGAACTCATCAACAGCGGTATTGTGGCAACGGTAGGAAACGGTGGGAAAACCTTTTTACTGAGAGCGGATATGGACGCGTTGCCTGTAAAGGAAGAATCCGGTTTAGATTTTGCATCGGTTGACGGTAATTGTCATGCCTGTGGTCATGATGCTCATACAGCGGTTCTTCTTGGCGCGGCGAAAATGCTGAAAGAGCAGGAAGCTGATTTGAAAGGCACAGTTAAGCTAATGTTCCAGCCCGGTGAAGAATTGCTGACTGGAGCGGGTGCCATGATTGAGGCAGGCCTGTTGGATAATCCGAAGGTGGACTGTGCCATGGCGCTTCATATTAGAAGCACTGATCAGGCCGGAATCAGTTATCTTTATGGATCAAGGTCGGCTTCCAGCAACAATTTTATCATCAGGATAAAAGGGGTTGCTGCCCATGGAGCGATGCCCTATAATGGCGTCGATCCTATCGTGACTGGAGCACATATTGTGTTGGGATTACAGGAGCTTATCAGCCGTGAGATTTCCTTTGCCGAGGGAGCGGTTCTCACATTCGGCCAATTTGCTGCCGGGAACAGCTGCAATTCCATACCGGCGCATGCAGAACTTAAGGGAACCATGCGGTCTTTCAGCAACAAAACGCGGGAATACCTGAAAAAGAGGATACCGGAGATCGTGGCCGATGTTGCTAAAACTTATCGGGCGGCCGCTGAGCTGGAATGGCTGTGTGACATTCCGGTATTGGTCAATGATAATACATTTACTGATCAGATTGTTGGTTATCTAAAAAGCTTCTCCGAAGAGAAATTTACCTTCTATGAGGGTGAGCCAACAACCGGTTCAGAAGACTTTGCTCTGATCGCAAATAAGGTACCTTCCTGCATGTTCAGTCTGGCAGCCCCGGATCCTAATTCCGATGTAAAATACGCATTACATAATCCGCGGGTGATATTCGATGAAGATTGCTTCCCAATGGGCTCAACGGCGCTTGTGGAAAGCGCCGTGAGGTGGCTCGAAAACAATTTCTAACATATGAAAACAGACGTAAGAATGGACATTCTCCCACTTATGCAGGAGAATGTCCATTCTTATATCTGTGCTATTGGGACACCATGTTTTTATTCGCTGTAGAAAGCATCAGTTTGATGCGGTTTAGCTGGTTTACTTCACTGGCACCCGGGTCGTAATCGATCGCAACGATGTTTGATAGTGGGTGGCGGCGCCGCAGTTCTTTGATGACGCCTTTTCCGACGACATGATTCGGAAGGCAGGCAAATGGCTGTGTACATACGATGTTGGTAGCACCGCTGTGGATCAGTTCCAGCATTTCGCCGGTCAGGAACCAGCCTTCGCCGGTCTGGTTACCGATGGATACGATTTCACTGGCCATGTTCGCCAGGTCTTCAATCTGCGACGGCGGATCAAAGTGTCTGCTTGCTTTGAAGGCCTCGGTCGCAGGTTTGCGAAACCATTCTAAAGCTTTGATTCCCAGGTTTGCTTTGGCGGCACCGGATTTTCTCATCCCCAGATGGGAAGCTTTAAAATTCAAATTATAGAAGGAGTAGAGGAAGAAGTCCAGCAGATCAGGGACTACCGCCTCAGCGCCTTCGCGCTCCAGCAGTTCAACGAGATGGTTGTTTGCGGCCGGCAGGAATTTAACCAGAATCTCACCAACTACACCAACCCGTGGTTTCTGTATATCCAGCATTGGCAGATTGTCAAAATCCGCAATGATCTCACGGCATAACTTTTTGAATTTGCGGCGGCTGGGATAGCCGTTGCTGACAAATTCAGTACAGATTTTTTTCCACTTTTCATGCATTGCGTTGGCTGAGCCGGAAACCGCTTCGTAAGGGCGGACACGGTAGAGACAGCGCATAAAGATATCGCCGAAAACGATCGCGTAAATGCCTTTTAAAGCTAGTGGTACAGTGATCTTAAAGCCTGGGTTGCTTTCCAGTCCGCTTAAGTTGGCGGAGATGACCGGAATATGCGGATAACCAGCTTTCTCTAAGGCCCGGCGAATAAAGCCGATGTAATTGGAAGCACGACAGCCGCCGCCGGTCTGGCTGATGATGACAGCAATTTTGTCGGTATCGTATTGGTCGGATAGAATAGCTTCCATAATCTGTCCTACCACCATCAGTGAGGGGTAACAGGCATCATTGTTTACATATTTTAGGCCGACGTCTACAGCG
>Ga0153920_1001038_pt1 | contig 11839 bp, 5 predicted proteins | sample TSNJ004MetaG_FD_104713 | JGI IMG/M metagenome (GOLD analysis project Ga0153920, IMG submission 104713) | Attine ant fungus gardens microbial communities from New Jersey, USA - TSNJ004 MetaG | ecosystem: Host-associated > Fungi > Mycelium > Unclassified | place: USA: New Jersey, Brendon T. Byrne...
CTGAAGCTGAAAAGGTATACGCATGAAATTACTATCGCTGTCATCAGGGATACATATAAAACACCCTTAAAACCTTTTTGAATGTTAATTTCTTTCACCTTCCTCAGAGCGGAATTGTAAAGGCGATTTACCATAGTACTTTGTAAAAACTCTGGAAAAATAGTGCTGGCTGCTATAGCCAAGCTTCTGTGAGATTTCATAGAGCTTAATGTCTTTTTCCGCGTTGTTTAGTGAAATAGCCGCTTTTTTCATGCGCACATCGGTGAGGTAATTAACAAAGCTCATTCCAAGCTGCTTCTGCATCATCCTGCTTAAATATGACGCGTTAACATGAAGAGCGGCGGCTACCGATTTCAAAGTCAAATTTTCCCTATGATAATTCTGCTCAATATAATTTTTAGCATTTATTACAGTGATGGAATACTCATTAATATTGGAAAGATAATGAACCATCTGTTCATAAGCGTTACGGAAATTATCGCATGTATTCTCAAGGAAGGATGCGTCTGACTTGGCGGCATATCCTAAATAACGCTCAATGGATTTGCATATTTCTTCCTGAATATTGATATAGTCCACGCTTTCGGAATAAGAAGACAGAACCACCGTATTATCCTTGATATCGGTGAAACAAATCAGTTTTTCAAGGTCCTCGCATATTTCGCATACAATGTTGATAACCGCGTAGCTCAATAAATCCCTCTCTAATTCTATGTGAGCTTCCGGGTGCCTTTCAAAAAGCTTAATAATTATTAGGCTTGCTGGGTCCGGAATTGAAATGCCTATGCTTTGCGCCATGCTGTCTATATTCTCCGGGCTAATTTGGCAATTAAGGATCTGCGTAAATAATTGAGATGTCAGCATGTGTCTGTTACTATGTATTATGTCCATTGCGAATGTAACATGCTTATTTTTATCCTTTTCAGACAGGATTTTATCGTATGCCTTTTTTATAACGGAATAAAGATTTTGTAAATCAATAGGCTTAAGCAGATAATCCTCAACGCCGTATCTTAGAGCCTTTTGCGCATATGAAAAATCATCGTGTCCGGAAATAATGATGATTTTCACATCCTTGCACTCATATAAAAGATTATTGATAAACTCCAAGCCGTCCATCTTTGGCATGCAAATGTCGGCAAGCACAATATCCGGCTTCGTTTTTCTCGTTTTTTCCAAAGCAATTAAACCGTTTTCCGCGGTTTCAATGCTGTTGAACTTCAGATCAAGATTTGACAAATAATTATATAGCCCTCTTCTTATTTTGGGCTCATCGTCAATAATTAGCAAATTCATGACTTATTCCCTCCAAAATCGGACTAGTTTTTAATATTAATACCTGATAATGGGATGATAAACCTTGACTTCCGTCCCCTGGCCCAAAACGCTTTTTATTTCCAGTCTGCCGGATGCGCCGAAGGTGTGTTTCAAACGCTGACTGACATTAAAAATCCCAAATCCCACCGTTTGCAAGCTTGTGGAAAGCATTGCGTTTATTTCCTCCAGCTTTTGAGGACTGATGCCAACGCCGGTGTCCTTTACTGTAAAAACGATTGTGTCATCCTCAATTCTAACTGAAATTAAGATGTGGCCAAAGCCGTCCATTTCCTTAACGCCATGATAAATACTGTTTTCTACCAGGGGCTGCAAAATAAGCTTTATTACGTTATATTGAAGCGCGCCGGGCTCAATGTCGAAGGAATAATCAAAGGCGTCTTCATATCGTATGGTTTGAATAATAAGGTAACTTTTAACCTGCTCAATTTCATTTTCAACCGATATATATTTTTTCCCCTTGTTAAGAGATAGTCTGAACAGAGTAGTCAAGGATGTGACCAAGCTGATGATTTCCGCGGCTCCGCATTCCAGGGCGATCCAATTAATAGTATCCAGGGTATTATATAAAAAGTGCGGCTTTATCTGTTCTTCAAGAACCTTGAACTCCGCCTCCCTTTTCAGCTTGTTTTCTTCCTCTATTATAATTAGAAGGTTTTTTATCTCGGTGATCATTAAATTGAAGCTTTTCCCCAGCGCGCCAATCTCGTCATCCGTTTTAACCGGAAATTGGACGTCAATATTGCCGTTTTCAGCTGACTGCATTAATTTTTGCATCTCGTAAATAGGAATAATAAACATTTTATTAAGCTGGGATAAAAAGAACCAAATTAATAAAATCGTACCGATAAAAAGCGCTATGGTCCCATACTTCAAACGGTTAACAGACGCCATAAAGTCGCTGACAAGAAAAACACCCATAACGTTCCAGCTGGCGGATCGCTTGCAAATCACCTGATAAAGCTGGCCGTGTATATTAAAAACCGTTTTTTCATCTTCATGACCCAATATATACTCGTTATCAATACGATTAATCACGTCATTATACGGAGCGTAAATTATGTCTCCCTGCGAATCAGTTACGTACAGAAAGCCTTCGCTGCCCAACGTGCTTTCGCTGATATTGCCGTCAAAGGAGCTTAAATAGAAATCTAAAAGCAAAACGCCGCTGTATTCGCCGGTGGCGGGATTTTTAAGCGCTTTTGTGATACACATAATTTCATCTTCGCTGTAGCTTAAAATTGAGAAAAGATTTCTTCCAAGAGGCTTGCTGCTAAATATGTATGCTTCCGGTTTTTCCATAGCCCCTCTGTACCATTCTTCCTTTGTCAGTGAATCACGTGATTTTTGAATAATGCGGTTGCTTAAATATTCACCGTCGCTTTTTACTATCAGCACTCCCGCTATTTCCGGGTTGTTGCTTTCAACCGCGGCCATGTACTTAAGCAGATCGTCTTTTGTCTGCTCGTTAGAATTGCCGCTGATAAAGCCGGTCGCAGAAGGCAGGCTTTCCATAACCCCCATAACCCTTTCCATATTACGCATGTAAAACTCAAGCGTCATATCAACCTGTTCCAGCAGCTGCCGCGTGTTCTCGGTCAGCATCTTATCCAATTCGTTGGTACTTATGTATGACTGCATAAACCCAAGCAAAACGATCGGTATAAATATACCTATAAAAAGATAAATAGATATTTTATACCGAAGTGAATTTTTAACAGCCCATCTCGGTCCGATAAGAGCTCCCCCTCTGCAGTATCCATAATTTGTTTTAAATATACAATATCATATAAAAAGCATTAATACCATAATGCGGACTGACAAAGTACGAATAGTGCAAAATAAAGTGCGAGCAGTGCAAATACTATTAAAAAGAAAGAAGTTATAATTTCACCAGGAGGTGACGCTATGAGTGATGATGTTATTCTCTCAATGGAGGGAATTGTAAAGTCGTTTGGCGTCGTAAAAGCTATATCAAATGGGTATTTATCACTGAAAAAGGGTGAAATACACGCGCTTATGGGTGAAAACGGCGCTGGAAAGTCCACGCTTATGAATATTTTGTCGGGTTCGCTGAGGGCGGACGAAGGCAAAATTATCTATTTAGGAAAAGAGGTTTCCATATCGTCCCCAATAGAAGCAATGGGGTACGGCATAGCTATGATACACCAGGAGCTTCAGCTGGTGCCTGAGCTTACTGTGGGTGAAAATATTTTTTTGGGCCGGGAGCCTTTAAGAAAATCTGGGCTTGTTGATTACGCGAAAATGTTCGAACAGACAAAGGAATTAACCGACGCGCTTAATCTTACGGTTTCGCCCAAGGCCAGAGTCAGAGAGCTGCGTGTTGGTGAGCAGCAGCTAATTGAAATTATTAAAGCTACATCTCTAAACGCTAAAATTGTAATTATGGATGAGCCTACCTCAGCGCTTAGCAAAGCGGAGGCAAATAAATTATTTGAAGTGGCAAACCGTTTAAGGAGCGAGGGAGTATCGATCATCTATATCACGCACCGTATAGAAGAGGTATTTGAGATTACGGACAGGATCACTGTAATGAGGGATGGGTTGTATATTGCCACGCTGGAAACCGCGTCTACACAGAGAAACCAGCTTATTAACCTGATGGTGGGGCGCGAGTTTCAAGAAAGAGAGCGAGGGGCTTCGTCAAGCGCGCAGGAAGAGCTTTTACGAGTGGAGGAAATTAATCTAAAGCTGCCGCCATTCTCCAAGAAATCAAATCTTTCAAATATATCATTTACTCTTGGAAAGGGCGAGGTTTTGGGAATCGCGGGACTAATGGGCTCGGGGCGCTCTGAGCTTTTGGAATGCTTGTTCGGGCTTCATCCGAAGTCTATGACCGGCCGGATATACATACATAACAAATTGGTTAATATAAACAACCCTCAGGACGCTATCAAGCATAAGGTGGCTTTTTTAACCGAGGACAGAAAGGGTCAGGGTCTGGTGCTTTTAAGAAGCATAGGAGAAAACATGTCCCTGCCTATATTAAAAACGTTCTCCAAGCGGTTCTTTATGAACACGAAGGAGGAGCGGCCGCTATGGGATAAACAGATGAAGGACATCAGGATCAAGGCCCCTTCGGCAAACACGTTGGTATCCAACCTCAGCGGGGGCAACCAGCAAAAGGTAATTGTCGGACGCTGGTTACTTACAGAGCCAGAGGTGTTGTTGATGGACGAACCTACGCGGGGTATCGACGTGGGCGCTAAAGAGGAGGTTTACCAGCTCATTTCTATGCTGGCCGCCATGGGCAAGGGCATTATGGTCGTATCCTCCGAGCTTCCGGAGCTGCTTAATATATGCGACAGGATCATCACATTTTGTGAAGGCAGACTCACCGGAAACTTTTTGAGAGAGGAAGCCGACCAGGAAATCCTGCTTAGCGCGGCTACTATGAGAGAGGAGGCTTTAATCGATGCCTGATAATGCTTCAAAAAAGAATTCCATTGGGGATATGTTATGGCAATTTAAAAATTTCATCAGCCTTATAGTGATTTTTATTATTGCTTCGATTATTTGCGTCCGAGGCGACAGAAACCTGTTTTTAAATCCTACCAATCTGGCGAACGTGCTGAGATCTATTTCGGAAAACGGAATTATGGCTGTCGGAATGACGCTTGTCATATTACTGGGCGATATAGACCTTTCCGTAGGGGCCGTTTTGGGTCTTACGGCAACGGGCGCGGCGGTTCTGCTGGTGCAAAATGGTTTGAACGTAGGGCTGGCTATTATGATCGTTCTGATAATCTCGCTGGTCTTTGGCTTGTTTAACGGCGTAGTACGCACAAAGCTGGGTATTCAGGCGTTTATTGTTACGCTTGCCAGCATGTCGATCGCCAGAGGCTTGGCCCGCACCTGGTCGAAGGGCTACAGCGTACCCATAGCGTTTGGGACCGAGCCAGGCATGGTATCTCCCGTGTACGGCATGCTGGGAGAGAGGATTTGGGGCATACCGCTGCCGACAATTTGCTTTGTGATTATTGCGGTTATTTTTGCGGTCCTGCTGAAATATACAAGGTTTGGTCGTTATGTTTACGCCATCGGCGGCAACGAAACAGCGGCGTATTTATGCGGCATTAAGGTTGACAATGTCAAGATTATATTGTTTTCGCTCTGCGGACTTTTATCCGGCATCGCCGGTGTTATACACGCGGCGCAGGTTAGTCAGGGAAGCCCTAATGACGGTATAGGTTATGAGATGAACGCTATAGCGGCAGTCGCCATAGGCGGCACCAGTATGGCAGGAGGAAAAGGAACTATCATCGGAACTGTTGTGGGCGCGCTTACGCTGGGTATCCTGGATAATATGCTGGGGCTTAAGAATATTGACAACAATATGCAGCAGATTGTAAAGGGCTTTATCATCATAGGCGCGGTTGTGCTGCAAAAGGAGAAAAAAAGGTAAGGTTCGTATGCGCAATGTATGTCAATTCCTTTTTAAAATGGAATTTGATAAATATAAAAAAGAAACGAGGCATGAAGAAAATGAAAAAATTAATTGCAATGTTAATGGCGGGGTGTATGATCTTTCTAATGGCCGGATGCGGACAATCACAGTCCGCGGCTTCCAATCAGACTGCCGCCGCTTCCGCGCCGGCGCAAGAGACTGCTGCCGCCCAAGAGTCCGCTCCTGCTGAGGAACCCGCGCCCGAGAGCAAAGGCACGTTTTTGATCGGCATGTCCCAGTGCAACATTGGCGAGCCCTGGCGCGTAGCAATGAACGCCCAAATAGCGGCTGCGGCCGAGAAATACCCCGAGTTTGAGGTTGTATTCTCAGACGCGGCTCAGGACAACAGCAAGCAGATTGCCGACGTTGAGAACTTCATTGTCCAACAGGTAGACCTGCTTATAATCTCTCCCAACGAGGCGGCGCCGCTTACCGCTGTCGTTAAAAAAGCATATGACGCTGGTATTCCCGTAATCGTTCTTGACCGCCGGGTTGAAGGCGACGCCTATACCTCCTTTATTGGCGGCGACAATGTGCTGATTGGCAGAAAAGCAGGCGAGTATGTGGCTAAAAACTACCCGGACGGAGCTAAAGTAGTTGAGATAAAGGGCCTTGAGGGCGCCACTCCTCAAAAGGAAAGAGCCGACGGCTTCAGAGAAGGCTTAGGCGGCAATGACAAGATAGAAATCATTTATTCGCAGAGCTGCGACTGGCTGCGCGACAAAGCTATAACTGTAATGGAAGCGGCCCTTCAGGCCAACGATGAAATTGACGTTGTATACGGCCATAACGACCCCGCGGCCGTTGGCGCTTACCTTGCGGCCAAGAATGCCGGACGTGAAGGCGAAATGATTTTTATAGGTATTGACGGGCTTCCCACGCCTGACGGAGGTATCCAGGAGGTATTAAACGGCACCATGGCCGTTACATATGTGTATCCCACCGGCGGTGAGGAAGCTATCGACGCGGCCTACAGGCTGCTTGTTAACGGAGAGACTCTTGAGAAGGAGGTTATTCTTGACACCATTGAGATAACCATAGAAAACGCTAAGGAAATGATGGAGAGGTTTGGTGGTTGAACAAAAGGGGGCTTAGTCCCCCTTTTGTAGTATATTTTATAAAGAAAGGCTGGCTGTGATGAAAAAAATTCTAGCGTTATTTCTGGCTGTTTGTATGATGTGCGCGCAGATGCCGACGGTATACGCTGCTGATATCGCATCGGAGGATAGGGGCGCCATTGAAATTGATCTTGAGGGTGAGGCTGCTGGTGAGTCCGGCGAATCTGAGGATGAAGCTAATGACGATACCAGTAAACCGGATAACGAGGCCAGTGAGACTGATGACGATACTGATGAAGATACTGATGATGATACTAATGACGATACTAATGAGCATGAGAAGCAACCTGAAGAGCCCGGCGGGCTTGAAGACGAAGCCGCTGAAGAGCCCGGCGAGCTTGAGGTGGATTTGACTGATTTGAACAATCCTTTCGCTGATACGGATGAGCTGGTGTTCCCGCAAATTATTGACCAAGGGATCAGCGAATTTGTAGCCAGCAGCGGAACCGTTGATTGGCTGTATATGGCCGGTTTCGGCTCGGGCTGGTATGACGATTGGCAGATGTGGTGGTTTGGGGCGGATGAAGACGACACCCTGGATATGAAATTTACGTTGATCAACAGCTTTAGTGGTTTGTTAAGGATAGAGCTCACGAAAGCCAGTGATTTCGGCAAATTCCAGTTCTATCTGGACGGCGTAAAAATAGGCGCGCCCGTTGATTGTTATAATTCCAACGTCATTCTGTGTCCCAGCATCCTTCTGGGGCGGGTAGCTCTTGAGGCGGGTGAGCATGTTTTAACGGCGAAGGTGTTGGAACGCAATCCGGATTCCACAGGGAATCTGTTTGGGTTCAGCAAATTTGTCCTTAATTCTGATATCGCTCTTGAAGACAAGGTTATCCAGGGACAGTATATGGAAGTGCTGAGTCTGACGGCAGGTAACACACAGGTTCAGGATATTGTAAAAGACTTCCCGGAACTAAACCTTGATTACGGCGGAGGTAAGCAGCTATGGTGGAACAGGTCGTCTACGCCTAATTTGCAGGTTGGAGGCGAGTTGGAATTAGCTCTCGACTTGGATAGCTCCGTTACGGACCTTGAATTGTCCATGTCTTTCACACACGCAGGTGATTACGGCAAATTTCAGGCTTATATTGACGGTGAGGCGGTAGGTGACGTGTTCGATCTTTATCACGAGTCGCCGCCTTTACTTATAAATGAAGTTGTAAGCTTTGGTAAGGTAACGCTTGCCGCCGGCCGGCATATACTTAAGTTTGAGTGCCTTGGTAAGAACGAATCGAGCACTGTGGGCGATGGCTATATGCTGGGCTTGGACAAGCTTATACTGAGCGAGCCGGCGCCGGAGGATACTACGTATTATACATATGAGGATATCGTCAACCAGATGCTGGATTTAGAGCATATCGCGCTTTTGCCAACCCCTGGTGAAAAGTGCGCCGAGTGGTCGGCTTGGGACAGGGCTTCCAGGTATAACGAGACGACCGGTACATACAGCAATTGGGGCGCTAACGCCGACTGGACCGGCTATATTGAACAGGTAGGCGGCACAGACCGTTACCTGATAGCTGATATGGAAGGCCCCGGCGTTATCTGGCGTATATGGAGCGCGGACCCCAAAGGCGGCATTATTGAGTTCGTTATAGACAGTGATGACGATGACCCGCAAACCGCTTGGAATGACATAACCTTCAGCAAGAATTACAGCAGCTTATTTACTGGGCAGGATTCCTTCTTTAACTTCCCCGGATTAAGCTTCATAGTATCACAGGGCAAAAACACTTACCAGCCCATTTCCTTTAATAAATCCTGCAAGGTGTACATACGCAACACGGGGAACCCGTTGAATTGCTATTACCAGATCACCTATTCCAAGCTGCCTGAGGGCGCGGAGGTGGAGAGTACGACCGGGACGCTGACGTCGGAACAAAGAGCTGCGCTTACAAGAGTCAGCGACTACTTCCTTCAGACGGGCAATAACCCCAACGACCTCAGCGGCGCGATAACTACGATAAATGATTCGGTCACCGTGCCGGCCGGCGGTAAATCCACCGTTTTGGATCAGAGCGGCGAAGGAGCCGTGGCTCAGTTTAAGGTAAAGCTGGGAAGCGGAATAGAAAACATGAACAGCGCGGAGCTTATGCAGATGCTTAAGGAGCTCACGGTCAGCATGTATTGGGATGGCGAAACCTCACCCAGCGTGTGGGCGCCGTTATGCGATTTCTTTGGGGATTCAACAGGCGCTGAGTACTTTAAAACCCTTCCTATGGGCTTTACCGTTGACGACGAGTTCTACTGCTACATCTACATGCCCTTCGGAAACGGCGCGAAGATAGTAATAGGAAACGATGGTACGGAAGCCAGAAACCTTGAGGTGAATGCAGTCGTTGTGCCCCTTAAGGGAGACCCGGCGGATTACGGCAGGTTCCACGCGAAATGGCATAGAGGCTTTTATGATGAAAGAAGCGACCGTTATCCCGATTACAATGTGCTTAGAGTAAACGGCACAGGGCGTTTCCTTGGCTTTAGCCTGCATGTTTATAAAACTACTCATTCGACCGTTTCCGACGGCCCTGAGTATTGGTGGGGAGAGGGCGACGAGAAGTTTTATGTGGACGGGGAGACATTCCCATCCAGCTTCGGCACCGGCTCTGAGGACTATTTCGGATATGCGTGGTGCGACCCCGGATACTTCCAGTCGCCCCATCAGGCGCAGCCTATTACCGCCGAAGGCGGAGTCCACGGTAAGGGCCATAAGGCTAACGTTAGGTTCCAGCTAAATGATAATGTTCCGTTTTTTGAGTCCTTTGATGGTTATATTGAGAAATACTACAAGGACAACACAAATTACGGAATAACCTCCTATTGGTACCTTGAAGAAGGCGGAGTTGATACTTATCCCGTTCTTGACCTGGATACCAGAACGAATTATTACGAGCCTAAAAGCTCAAATAAAAATATGATCTTTGAAGGCGAGTCAATGAGCTTCAGCAATACCGTGGGTGAGACCTTGAAGCAGGATATGACTTTTGTTTCCGCGTTCAACTCATGGAGCAATAACAGGCAGCTGTTATGGTGGGAGCTCACCGAAAACCCGGTAGGCGAAAGCATTACATTTACCTTTAATACTAAGGAAGCCGCAAGCGGTACTCTTATAATGAAGGTCGGTAAAGCGGCCGATTTCGGTATGCATAAATTTTATCTGGATGGCCAGCCCATAGGCCGGGAGATCGACTCCTATAACCAGAAGCTTACACACTCAGGAGGTATTGTGCTTGGCCAAGTGAATCTGGACAGGGGCGCGCATACCTTTGAGGTAGAGATAACAGGCAAAAACAGCGCGAGCACAGGTTACCTGTTTGGGCTAGACGCTCTGGTAATTGATCCAACGCCGCCTACGGACGGCTTGATTGAGGGCGAAGAAATGGAGGTTCTGCGGCTTACGGCCGGCAGCGCCAATCTCCAGGCCATGGGTGTCGGCTCCGGCACGTGGGAATCAGCCGGGACCTACAGCAAGCTCGCTCAGCTGTGGTGGACCACGGCAAGAACAGGAAACCTGGCGTTGGACGGCGAGTTGGATTTGGCGCTGGATTTGGCTGAGCCCGTTAACAGCGAAATGATTCTCTATTGTACAAAGGCTAATGATTACGGCATTTTTCAAGCGTATATAGACGGTGTGGAGGTAGGCGAGCCCTTTAACCTTTACGACGGCAATGTTGTGAGAAGCGGCCCCATCTCCCTGGGCGGCGTGGAGCTTAGCGCAGGCCGGCACGTGCTCACTTTTAAAGCGGTCGGCAGGACCGGCGCTAACTTCATGTTCGGCTTGGATTGCATCGTCTTCAACATACCTTATATGAATGAGCTGAGAGAATTAGTGGCGGAAGCCGCGGACTTAGAGGAAACAGATTATACCGCGGACACATGGGAGAGCTTCATTCAGGCTCTGGATAACGCGAACGTGCTGCTCGCCGGAAACTTAACATATGACGATGCTGATGAGCTTCAGGCAGCTTATAACGATCTGTTGAGTGCGATTGAAGGGCTTAAGACTATAGGCGGCGAAGGTTACCTGACCTATGTTGATATTGTAAACCGTATGCTGGATATGGAGTATATAGCCCGACTGCCTTTGCAGGGCGAAAAGGGCGCGGAATGGACATCTACCGACAGGGGGTCGGTATATGACGCCGGAACGGACAGCTATATCGGCTGGGATTACAACAGCGACTGGACAGGATATATTGAGAACGTTGGTGATGGTCGCTACTTGATAGCGGATTTGGAGGGGCCGGGCGTTATTTGGCGTATTTGGAGCGCCAACCCCAGCGGAACCATCGAGATATGCATAGACGGCGATACCTACGATGAGCCTACCATTTCCAAAGCCTTTAACAATGCTTTCTTCTCGGGAAGCGACGATTACTTCAGCTATAGCGGATTAAATTATATAGCCGCTCAGGGCAGAAACTCCTACCAACCTATTACATATAACGAGTCCTGCAAGATTTATTTATCGGGCATGGGAAGCTCCCTTAGTTGCTATTACATGGTGAACTATACAACGCTGCCTGAAGGCGTACAGGTTGAAAGCTCAAAGGCTTCGCTTAACGCAACTCAAAGAGCGGCGCTTGCCAAGGTAAACAGCTTCTTCTTAAACAGACTTGGCAGTATTCCGAATTCTGACGAGCTAAGCGAAACGCTGGAAGAAATAAACGCTCAGCAATTCACCGTGCCGGCAGGAGGAAGCTCTACAATTCTCAACTTTAACGGCGAAGGCGCGATAGTACAGTTTAAAGTAAGGCTGGACGCCGACGACTTGAGCGGGACGCCGGTTGAAAACCTTCAGCTATTAAAGGAGCTTACTGTAAGCGTGTACTGGGATGGTGAAACCTCACCCAGCGTGTGGGCGCCTTTAGGCGACTTCTTCGGCGATTCCACCGGCAATCACCAGTTTACGACA
>Ga0153920_1001048_pt1 | contig 11796 bp, 8 predicted proteins | sample TSNJ004MetaG_FD_104713 | JGI IMG/M metagenome (GOLD analysis project Ga0153920, IMG submission 104713) | Attine ant fungus gardens microbial communities from New Jersey, USA - TSNJ004 MetaG | ecosystem: Host-associated > Fungi > Mycelium > Unclassified | place: USA: New Jersey, Brendon T. Byrne...
CCGTATAGTTCGGGCTCCCAGACTGAGCTATGGCCCCATGATTTAGAAATTTTATTTAATTGTCAATGCAATATAAATAACTCAATTTACCTAAGTAGTTCACCGTATCACCCGGGCTATTAGACTTAGCCAAGCCCCAAGACGACAATTATAATAACAAGATTTATTTTACTTGTCAATATTTTTGTTTTGAGCATTTTGCGGCATTTTTTGGTATTTTTTCGTGCTTTTTTTCGCCTATGGGCAAATTACATAAAGAATTATTCTAAATAACTACACGATATGCATATCAAATGTTCACTTGCGTGCGCGTTGTGCTTTCGCTATTATACCAACCTGGCGACTGCTTGCTGGCTTATGCTAAAATTGAAAAATTTAAACGATAAAAAAGCCTATCTTGCCATCTGCCATTCCATTCATTGCCACCATCGGCAATGTCACCATCAAATCCAACTTCTTCAGTCCTCTTTTCGTATGGTTTTCAAACATAATCCCTGTCTAGCCACTGCGAAATAATTGTAGCGCTCCTCCCTGCTGTAAATTTTAGTCATAACATGCAATTTTATCTAGAATTTAAATAACTCACCTCATTTCGCTGAGTTTTTGGTGCATTTTCAAGTTTTATCAAATAATTAGTAAGTTTCGATTTATTGACCATTGATAAGGTGATAGCAAGCGAATAATATAAACTTATTGTTAAAAAATTGACGGCCGATCAATTCTTTTAAATTTTGAGAAGAGGAGGATCTCATGTCGAACCAAATTTTTATGTATGTCAGTCTCTGGAACAGGTACAAGATTGAGGGAGCGGAGGGTCTTGGACTTTTTTCCTTTGATACGCAGTCGGGCAGCATCGAATTTATCAAAAGGGTCAACGACGAACACTGGTTCAATTATTCATTGATCGACTCCCAGCGTGGACTGATGTACTTGTGTAATGAAACCGAGCAGGTCAAGGGCATTCCCTACAGCACCGGCCGAATTTACGGTTATCATCTGGACCCGGAGACCGGCGGCGTCACAGAGCTGTTCCACCGGGAGACCGGTTGCCCCAGCCCATGCTACCTAAACCTTGACGCCACCGGAAAGCATATGGTAGTTGTCCACCACTCCAGTCTCTCAAATATCACCACCATAGAAAAGGGACCCGATGGCAAATACTATCCGGAAATCCGGCTCAACGATCCCCCGGTGCAGTTGTACTCTGTTAATGAGGACGGTTCCCTGGGTGAATTGCTGGACGTCATAAAACATGTTAAGCAGCTGCCCGCTTACAATCTGGAGGGCAAGCCAATGGATACCCGCGCCCCGCATCCCAATCATCCCCATAGTTGTTTACGCTCCCCATCCGGAAAGCTGTTCTGCACTCCCGACAAGGGGGACGGCTACATATACATGTACACCATTGATAACGGTGCGTTGAAGCTGCTGGGAAAGCACATGTCTGATGAGGAGGACAGCAGACCCCGCTACTGCCATTACCACCCCACAAAGCCCTTTCTCTTTATCAATCATGAGAATCTTACGCAAAATGACCTTAGAGTCACCTCTTTCCGGTATGACGAGGAGGGTAATTTGGACCGCATTGGCATTTATAGCGCATTGGAGAATGAAAACAAGACTATTGATCCGAAGAAGATCTACAGTCAGCAAGGCTTCTGCATTCATCCAAGCGGCAAATATCTTTACAGCCTGTGCAGAAATCCAACAGTGGTAGCAGTGTTTGCCATTGACCAAGACACCGGCGAACTAAGTCTGCAGCAAAACGCGCATGTAGAAGGGGATTTCCCTCGGGGTCTAGCATTGTCACCGGATGGCCGGTTTCTGGTAACCGCATGCGTGATGGGCGGCGAAATTGCCGTCTACGAGGTGGGTGAGGATGGCAAGCTCAGCGCTACGGGATCCACCGCCAATTTGAAGGGCGGTTCCTATATTAACTTTTATTGCCCCCTAAATAAATAAAGACATGCAACAGGTCAAATCATTTCAAGGAGGTAAAACATGGCAACAGATAAAAAGCAAAAATCACCGACTTATCGTGCAATCTGCATTTTGGCGGCTGCCGCCCTGGTGCTCATAGGCGTAGTTATGACGCCTCCGGAAGGTCTGTCGGTGGAAGGTCTCCGCGCAATTTGCATATTGCTCGCCGCCGCCGTTCTTTGGGTAACCGAAGCTCTCCCGGTGGCCATCACCTGCTTGCTGCTTCTTCCCGGATTCACCTATTTGGGAGTAATGAAACCAAGCGAGTTTTACGCGGCTGCAAGCAGCAGCTCGTTCTTCTTCATTCTCGCCGGTTTTGGCGTCGGAGCGGCTCTGATGAATACGAACGTCTCCACTGTTCTGTTGAGCTTTATCCTGAAAAGCGCGGGCAATGATTCTAAAAAAATCATACGTGGATTCATTCTCCTAACAGCAGCGATCTCCCTCATTGTCTCCAACAGTACCGCTGTCGTCGCTGTCGTCGGTCTTGCGGTCGCCGTCATAAAAGCCATCGGCAACCCCACACCGGGTACAAGCCGCCTAGCAAAGGGGCTTATGCTTGGACTTCCTTTCGGCGCGCTGTGCGGTGGGTTGGCGTCACCTGCATCCAACAGCTTGAATGTCGTCCTCACCGACCTCCTTTTCACCCTCACCGGCGTTGAGGTGCGGTTTTTGCAATGGATGATGATAGGAGTTCCATTAACTATACTGATGACCCTCTTCGTTTCATGGTGGCTTCCTAAGCACATCGACCCTGAGCCTCTGACAGATGATCAAACGGAAGAGTTTAAAAAGATGTTCGAAAAAATTCCGGAGAAATTAGAACCCAAAGACTGGAAATTTATTATCATTGTGGTAACGATGATCGTTCTATGGGTTGCCGGAAACTGGGTAAAGGAGCTTGATACCACCCGTGTCGCGCTCCTGGGCGTAACTCTTATGTTCTTGCCAGGCATCAATCTTATGACTGGGAAGGATTTCATGAAGAATGTTCAACCCTTGTCTCTAATCCTGCTGTCTTGCATCATGCCGCTGGCAACCGCCATGAGAACCTCCGGCGCAGGCCAGTGGCTTGTAGATACCCTATTCGCCGGCGCGGCCGGTTGGCCGGCGTTCGTCATGCTCCTGATGATCACGCTTGTGGCCTTGATCATTCATTTGGCGGTTCCGTCAGGCTCCTCCAACGCCGCCCTCAGCGGTACGCTTATGTTCAGCGCGGCAGTATCCGCCGGTATACCTGGCGCAACGGTTTTGCTGATCCTCGCCACACAGTGCGGCAACAATTTCCTATTACCGATCGAGGGCATTTACTTATTCACCTTCGGTTATGACCACTACACATTCTCAGACCAATTTAAGGCGGGCCTTCCTATTACAGTTTTCCAGTATATCCTGTGCGTTGCGCTTGTCCCGGTTCTGGCCTTATTATTCGGCTTGCCTTGAGGATTGGATAAGATACCTTTCAATGAGTAAAAATCTAGGAGGATAAAAATGTCAATTCCAGTTTATAAAATCAACGTACTCAGCGTGGCAGACGTTACTGTTCCAGCGGCATTTCTTCTGTATCACGCCTTTGCGCCCGACATGTATGTCGTGCCTTCCTACATGTTTCTGATCACCGGTGAAAATATCCCTCCTATCATAGTTGACACCGGCGTCAAGGAAAAAAGCGAAACACTGACCAAGTTCTATCCTGAGATGAACGGCGTCACTCCTCCTCCCGAGGGGAAATCCATTGCCTGTCAGCTGGGAAAATTCGGATACAAGCCCGAGGATATTAAGGTTGTTCTGCATACCCACCTTCACGTTGACCATGCGGGCAACGACGACATGTTCCCCAACGCGAAGATCATCATTGCCCGAAAGGAAATGATGTTTTCCGTGGCAGGTGTAGATCCGGGCTATCCTGCGGAGTACATAACCTACCTTGTAGAGCAGCTTCCTGTTCCCGGCAAGCTCCGGCTGTTTGACGAAGACTTCGAGCTCTTCCCAGGCATCAGACTTATGGTCGCTGAGAGTCATACCTTAGGGAGCACCATCATCTCCGTTAATACAGCGAAGGGCGCCGCGTATATCTGCGGTGACATTATCTACAGCCAAGTAATGCAGTGCCAAAAGCATCCCTATGGCAAGGAGGACATTGAGGCGCACTGGAATTCCGCGGCAGACGCCTTCGGCGACCAGATTTCCGGTAACAACTTAAACCTCTGGTCCGCGAAGACAGCTTTGCAAAAAATCATGCGGGAGGCTGACATTATCCTGCCGTCTCATGACCCGTATGTTCTGGAAGCCTATGGTGACACCATTTAGTACCTTTTAGGCGCTTAGGACAGAATAACCAATTTGCAGGGGCGGCAGAATGCCGCCCCTACACCGGTTTATCCGGGTTAGGAAGGGGCTGTTGCAAAACAGCCCCTTCTCATTTTTTATTTTTATCCAATATACGGCTGCTCATACGCAAAACACGGCGTAATGCGGAACAGCAAGGACATTATTCATATCATTGTCTTTACTGCGATTGAATATATGCAGAATACACATAGTGTGCTATAATTAGCTGTAAATATATGACAATTTATAAATTACACGTTGATTGAACAGAAAAATCAAAGAGGAGGTTTTCTGAAAGTCATGCGTAGTAAAATCAATTCTCTGAACACGATGGTCGCGCTTTCCGAATCTTTCAAGGATCTTGTGGCAAAACTCAAAGCCTTTGGCGATAAGATTACAATCAACAATATATCGGAACACTGCGGCGTAAACCGGAATACATTCTATTATCATTTTACCGATATTAACGCGCTGATAGTTTGGACACTCCAGCACGATCTGGGTAAAATTAGAGCTTCCGGCTGCCATGACGGCAAGCAAATTCGTGATTTTATGATTCATTATCTGGATAACAACAGAAAATTCCTGCTTTACGCGTTTCAACAGATGGGCTTTGATTTTTTTCGAAACGCATACATAGGCATTCTTTCAGAAATCATCAGTGATTATGTCAACGCTTTAGAAAAGCAAAGCTGCCGGCAGCTCAATGAGAACTTCAAGGAGTTCGCAGTTGATTTCTTTGCCGAATCGGTAGGAACTCTTATTGTATGGTATTTTCGAAAGCCGGATAAATTCCCGCGGGAAGCCGCCGCAAGAGCATTGGACGCAACTTTTATATATGCAATTCCGGATATGTTATCTCACGAAAATGACATCAACTCCTCTTATGCAGAAACCTAAATAATACGGATTTTTTAAATGAAGTACAGTCCTCAACCAGCACCAGCTTGTTGAGGGCTGTTTTTTTTAGACACAATATACAATTTCATCTATAATTTAAACAATTCACCCCATTTTGCTGAATTTTTGGTGCATTTTCAGGTTTTATCGAATAATTAGTAGGTTTTGGCCGATTGACCATTGATAAGGCAATGGTAAACGAATATTATAAAATCATCGTTAAAAAAATGACGACCATAATTATTTGAGGAGGAAAACCATGCCAAAAGACAAAAAGCAAAAATCATCGGCTTATCGGTTAATTGCCATTTTTGCGGCCGCAGCCCTGATTCTCATAGGCGTATTTGTCACGCCTCCAGCGGACCTGACTACTGAGGGCTTCCGCGCGTTATGCATTATGCTTGCGGCAATCGTTCTTTGGGTAACGGAAGCAATTCCCGTTATTATCACCTGCTTGGGACTCTTCCCAGCATTCACCTATTTGGGAGTTATGACAACAAGAGAGTTTTTTGCCGCTTCTTCTTCCAGCGCGATCTTTTTCACCTTGGCAGGCTTTGGAATCGGCGCCGCTCTGCTAAAGACGAATGTCTCGTCCCTCCTCCTCGGCGCGGTTTTGAAACGCGCCAAAGGTAATTCCAAAGCAATCATCAGCGGATTTGTTATCCTAACCTCTACCATATCCCTCATCGTCGCCAACTACGCCGCTATTATCGCAGTCGTTGGCCTTGGCGTCGCGGTTGTAAAGGCTTATGGCGATCCTGCTCCAGGTAACAGCCGTCTTGCGGCGGGTATTATGCTTGCCATTCCTTACGGTTCGATGTGCGGCGGCATTGCGACACCTGCGTCTAACGGCTTGAACGTCATTCTTATGGACCTTCTGCTCAATCTTACCGGCATTGAAGTAACCTTTTTACAGTGGTCAATGGTCGGCGCTCCAATGGCTGTGATTCTTACCATTTTTGGCGCGTGGTGCCTGCCCAAAATCATAAATCCGGAGACTTTGACCGAAGAGCAGATCAAAGGCTTTGACGCGCTTTATGAGAATGTTCCGGAGAAGCTTGAGAGCAAAGACTGGAAGTTCCTGGTCATTGTCGGAGCAATGATAGTTCTGTGGATTGGCAGCAACTGGATCCCGATGCTTGATACGACCCGCGTCGCTCTCCTTGGTCTTATCGTGATGTTCTTACCTGGCATCAATCTAATAACCGGACAGGAATATATGAAGAACTGCGCGCCTCTGGGAGTTATCATGCTGCTCTGTATCATGCCTATCGCGACCGCCATGAATCAAACCGGCGCTGGCCAATGGATCGCCGATACTCTGTTTTCCGGCGCTTCCAACGCTTCAATGGTCGGTATGCTCCTGATGGTGACGATAGCGGCCCTGATCATTCATCTCGCGGTTCCCTCCGGGGCTACAAACGCTGCTATCTGCGGTACTCTCATGTTCTCCGTGGCAGTGGCTACCGGCATTCCCGGCACAGCAGTGGCGCTGATTCTTGGGGCCCAGTGCGGAAACAACTTTCTGTTAGCTTACGAAGGTATTTATGCTTTTACATACACCTATGGACACTATACGTTCAAGGATACATTTAAGTCAGGTCTTCCTTTGTCGATTCTTCAATACATCCTGTGCGTTACACTTGTTCCGCTTTTGGCTATGCTGTTCAGGCTGCCTTGATAAGCGGATGAGACACTCTTTGTGTGAAATAATATCAGGCAATACGGAAAGGAGAAATGCAAAATGTTAGTCAATGGCAAGGAAATTCAGTTAGCCCCCTACCCCATCGGCTATAGAGCCGCCATCGGCCATTTGACTCCAAGTCACGATGACGGTTACGGACCCTACGAGTTCCGGGTTATGTCCCCTGACGGAGTTGTCACCCTGGTGACCAGCGTCATGGTAAAGTCCCTAACCCGTGAGAATTTACTGGAAGCCTCGGAGGGCGCTATCGCCGGCGCTAAAATGCTGGCAACAGCCCATGCCGACCTCATAAACTACATAGCCACCGCCACATGCTTTGTTCTGGGTAATGATGGTGAGGCTGCCCTGGTTAAGAGCATAGAGGATGCAACCGGCATCAAAGCCACCGCGGGAGGCATATCCGTAGTCAAAGCTCTTGAATTCTTTAATGCCAAGAAAATACTCTGTTATACTCCTTACAGTCCTGAAGTTACCGCTATTGAGCATGAATACTTCAGCAATACCGGAATTGAAATCATCGGTGAGGTCAATCGAACCTTCATTAACCCGGCGGACGTAACCAAGGTCGATCCCTACGAGATTCTGGCTGACATCGTCACCCTTTGGAAGTCTCACAAGGACGCGGAAGGTGTGTTCTGCGTCGGCGGCTGTTTCAGAACCCTGGAGGTTGTGGACAAGATTGAGAAGATCATAGGCATCCCTGTCATCGGCACTCAGCAGGCAAATATGTGGAACGGTTTACGTATGTGCGGCATTGAGGATAAGATGACCGGCTTGGGTATGCTGTTTGAGAAGGGGTAAAAACCCTTCCGAGGCGGATGGCTGTAGGGGCGGCATTCTGCCGCCCGCATGACGCCGCATTGCAGATAACAGGCGGTGGGCAAATGACGGGCGGGCGCACTGATAACGGGCGGCAGGATGCCGCCCCTACAAAATCTACCATAAAAATTTTTCCGTCTTGAGATGAATTTAATTCTGGTTAAGGAAAATTGTCCGCCAGCCGTCATCCCGGGCGTACCCGTCATCCCGGGCTTGACCCGGGATCCCCCAAAGCTTCGCCAATATTAAGGGGATTGCGGGTGGTCACCCGCAATGACGAACCGGAAGTAAATGCGCTTAACCTGTTGACATTGTATTTACAACTCCAAAACCTCCATCTTCCGTATGATCTCCTGTTGCCGCTCATAAAATTGGAGCTCTTGGTTGTGGGAGAAGTATTTTTCACAGCCGTAGTGACCGATAAACCGGGCGCTGTAGTAGTTGACGGTCAGCTCCGTGATCAGCAGCAGGATCTCCTGCCCTTGTGAGAAAGCTGTCTCGCAAAAGGCAAACATATTGTCGAGCTTCCTTGTACCGTCGTTTGCGGCAAGAGATAAATTTCCCACAGCCCGCTCAAAAGCTGCCTTTATTAGATCAAAAGCTTCAGCGCTGTCCTGTATGCCGGATTGTATTATATTTGCCCTGTACTCCTCCAGGGCCGCGATGACCCGGCGGGTCATACGTTGGCCGGTTGGGCTCAGGCTGGAGGTTCGGCGGCCCTTTTCCAGAATTTCACGCTGTTTTTCGGCGCGCTCCTCCAGCTCCTGGACGACATCCGCGCCCTGATCGGTCATATCCTTATAAACACCTTTTAACTCGCCTTGCAGCGTCCGTATCATATCCTCGGTTTCAACGACCTCCCGCAGCTCGGCGGTAACGGCGCCCAGCAACAAACCCAAAAGACTCAGCCGCTCGTCAAACCTGGCCCCTTGCGCCCGGGCTACAATAGACTCCGAATGAGCCCCCTCAAGAATAGCTTCCACCTGGTAATCACTGCGGTACTTAATATATAAGTTGTAATAAATAGCGAAATCCTTGGCGATCCGCCTGTTTTGCAAATACTGGCAAATCAGCTTCTCATCTACGGACAGGTTATGGCGTTCGTATAGGTATATCATTTCGCCCAAATCATCCCAGCTGCGGACAGTGACAAATTGCTTTCCGTCCACAGTGCTCTCCACAGTGTAGAAATCCTTCTTTTTGGCGGCGAGGTATGTCAAAATAGAGTTGTGTACACCCTTTTTGTAGGCGTATTCCTTCCAGGCTTCGTAATCCGGTTCCACATCAATGCGCTTGAGTCTGTCCCATGTAACGATATCGAACTCCCGTACAGACTTATTATACTCCGGCGGGTTGCCTGCGGTAACCACGATCCATCCATCGGGAACCCGGTGCTGACCGAAAACCTTATATTGCAAAAATTGGAGCATACAAGGAGCCAGTGTTTCGGATATGCAGTTGATTTCATCTAAGAACAAAATACCTTCCCTTATGCCGGTCTCCCTCATAAGCCGATACACCGAGCCGATGATTTCGCTCATGGTGTATTCGCTCATATCATATGTATGCCCTTCAAACTCCTCCTTGACAATGAATGGCAAGCCCAAGGCGCTTTGCCGGGTGTGGTGCGTCATGGAATAGCTGATCAAGCCCACACCAAGCTCTGAGGCGATTTGTTCCACGATGGCGGTCTTTCCTACGCCCGGCGGACCAATCATGAAAATAGGCCGTTGCTTCTCAATGGGAATGAGATAACAGCCGAAATCATCTTTTGTAAAATATGCCGTCATGGCATTCTTGATTTGCTCCTTGGCTTCCTTGATGTTCATTCGTCAACCTCCAAATCATCTAATCATCTAAGGTGAACTGCTCTGACAAATCCGGCTTTTTCAGGCATCGGTTGCGATAATCAAGCAGCATGGCCACTATTTCCGTAAAATTATTTTTTTGAGCTTGCTCTAAAATATTTATATAATTTTGAAAGGTCAGCAGCCGCCTCTGTGTGAAATAGGTCACTGCTAAAGGCAGCTCCGCGTCTACGGCAGCACTTATAACCTCCAGGATATTTTCTTCAATATAAAAGTCATAAGTCTTAGCCGCCGCCTCAGGATACAGCTCCGTGTTACCGCAATAGCCAAGAGCGGCGCTGACGCGGTTACATTGGTTGGCAAAAGTCAAGGGCGCTATCCCGGGAGCGACGAGCTCGGTCAAATTGGTGATTCCATCAAAAGGATCGCTCCCCAAGCACTTCACACCCTCCGGCAGCGTCAGCCTCGTAAGCCCGGCACAGCCGCAAAAGGCGTGCTTGCCTACCGAGATTACGCCGGATGATACCGTTAGGGAAACGATTCGATCCTTATCCCTGAAAGCGCCGCCGGCAATCTCCGTGACCCCCTCAGGCACATGCACCTCACTGTCAGTTCCCAAATATCCGTATAATACCTTGTCTGCCACCACAAAGCCGTTGCCGTCATCCAGACCTACACAGCCTTTAAACGCTCCCGCGCCTATATCCTCCACACTTTCAGGAATCACAAGCTCGCTAAGCAAGGCGCAATGGGAAAACGCGCCTGAGCCAAGCTTTTTCAGCCCTGCCGGCAGCACTACCCGTCTAAGCCTCCCGCAGTTGGCAAAGGCCATGTCCTCAATAGTGGTTACCCCCATAGGAATACTAACTTCCATAAGGCTTGTGCAGCACTCAAAAGCCCGGCTTCCGATAGTGTTGATTCCAGGGCAAAAATCCACGCGCTTTAATTGGTAGCAGCCGTAGAAGGCTTCATTCGGCACATTATTGACGCCTCTCGGTATCCTTATGGATTTAAGGCTTCGGCAATTGGCAAAGGCCTGTTCCTCCAGGACAGTCAATGAATCGGGCAAGCTCACCGTCTCAAGGTGCCGGCTCCCGGCAAAGGCCCTGTGGCGTATGGTAACTACTCCTTCGGGCAGGTTGACCTCGGGTAAGGCTACGCACTCGAAAAAGGCGTCCACACCCACGTATTTGCAGCTACGAGGTATTTCTACCCGCGTAAGGCTGCTGCATCCGGAAAAAGTCCAATCACCTATTCGCTCTGCCGGACCTTTGATCTCCACAACACTCAGATCCTTACAGGCAAAGAAAGCCCAGCTCCCAAGCTCTTTTACACTGGCCGGAATGGTTAAGTGATAAAGGCTCCGGCATCCGGAAAAAACACCGCCCTCAAGCTTTTCTATCCCTTCATGGAGCTTTACCTGACGCAGCCGCGGGCAGTCCTTAAACGCCCGCCAACCAATCCTCTTCACATTGCCGGGTACCTCTATGCCGCTGATATTGATACACTCCGCGAAAGCCCGCCAGCCGATGGAACGGACAGTGGATGAGATGGTTACTTTGCTCAGTAACAAACACCCTGCAAAAGCGTCATCCGCGATCATGACGACCCCTTCCGGTATCACCGCTTCCCGAAGGTTCCCGCGTCCTTTCATCAGCACCTTGCCCAGAAGCAGAAAATCATCGTGCCAACCACTATCATTTTCACAGAAAAACTGATAAAAGGGCGTGCCTGTGAAGGCATCCAACCCAACGGCTTCCAGACATTCGGGGGCAGTTACCTTTTTCAGATTGGTACACCATTGAAATGCAGCTTCGCCAATGGAGATAACGCCCTCGGGGATGATTACCTCATGGAGCTCCCGGCAGTCCCGGAACGCGCCCTCCGCTATGGCTGTGATTCCATCCGGAAGATTCAAACAGTGTTGGGAACCGCTGTATTTGATGAGTACCTTGTTTTCAATGATAAATTCTTGCTTCATAACACCTTGCCCCCGTATCTTTCGACCTGAGCGCTTCTCATGTCCCCAACAGTCGTCATTGCGGGCTCGACCCGCAATCCCCCACTCCTCGCCGTCATTGCGGGCCTGACCCGCAATCCCCTTCCCCTTTGCCGTCATTGCGGGCTCGACCCGCAATCCCCTCCCCCCTTGCCGTCATTGCGGGCTCGACCCGCAATCCCCTTCCCCCTAGCCGTCATTGCGTGCATTGGTAAGCAAAACTTCCTTTGCCATAACCATTTTATGTTCCCAAA
>Ga0153920_1001051_pt1 | contig 11778 bp, 8 predicted proteins | sample TSNJ004MetaG_FD_104713 | JGI IMG/M metagenome (GOLD analysis project Ga0153920, IMG submission 104713) | Attine ant fungus gardens microbial communities from New Jersey, USA - TSNJ004 MetaG | ecosystem: Host-associated > Fungi > Mycelium > Unclassified | place: USA: New Jersey, Brendon T. Byrne...
CCTGGGAGGAACAGGACGATATGGCCTTTGCAACCAGACAGGCCGATATAGCCGGGTTTGCCGCCAGTCAGGGCAGTGAGGATGAAAATCTGCTGCACTTTGACACCTATGGCAGAGAGTTTGGCAAACAGATCATGGCCCGGCAGGCAGAGAAGACGATTGGCAGCGTGCCGGATGATCTAAAGGCGGAAATGTCGGAGCTGTATACCGGTTTATACTATGATTACTGTGCCGGTAACCAGATGAGCTGGGATACGGTGAAGACTACTAAAAGTTACCGGTTGTGGCAGCGGGTGTCGCCGGACAGCGCATATGTCCAAAATATGGGACAGATGATTGCGGATACCAAAGAAGATATGCATGATTGGAACTGGCAGCAGCCGGAGGCGGACGAATAAGACTTTATCGAATAGACAAAAAAGAAAAAAATCGTGAAATAATTGCAGCACATCCGAAAGTTCCAACCTCTCGGATGTGCTATGTTTAGGTTCCTTATGCTTATTGTCACGCACAGATCTCTTCTTTGGTGAACTTGAAGCCAACCAGTGCGCAGATGAAGCCGACGACAGCAAAGGCGAAGCCGGTAGCAAACGCTCTGGTGTAGTCGCCGCTGGTGCCGAGAACGGCGCCAACCACAGCGCTGAAGATGGCGGAGCCACCGGTTGAGCCGAAGCTATACAATGCCTGGCCGGAGGGAATCTCCTCGCGCGGCGTGTTGCTCTGCCAGAAGGCGGAGAAGGTGGATTGGCCAACAACAGCGGTGAACCCACCGATTGCGGTGGCGACATAGATGAGCACCATACCGACGGGCAAGCCGTCGCTGATCATCATAAGGTTCCCGCCGGCTGCGGTTCCGGTGAACTTCAGGCAATACATCATTCCGGTGGCAACCATGGCGGCAACCATGGCCAAGATACCGAAGGTGCGGAAGCGTCTGGCAAACTTCGAGGCGATATACCCGCCCAGGAAGAACCCCAGAATCAGGACGACGACCTGTTGCGCCAAGCTGGCGGTGCCGTTAAAGAAGGTGGTGCCGGCAAAGCCGCCGAAGTTCATTCTGATCCACATAACGCAGTAGGAAGCGGAGCAGGTGGAGTAGGCGGAAACGACCACGGCACCAATGAAAGCGTAGGTCAGACGCGGGTTCTTAAACATCTTGATAGGAACTATGGGGTTAGAAACCGTGAGTTCACGCCTGATCATCAGGGTCAGGGTGACTGCTGCGATGACCGCCATAACTGCGGAGGGTGCGCTGATCCAGGCGAACATCTTACCGCCCAGATTCAGCCAGAGCACCAGACCGGTCAGCCCGACGACGGTCAGAAGCAGACCTGGGAAGTCGAGACCATTGGCGGCACCGGGGGTCTTTCTGGTGGAGCAGTCCTTCATGATCATCAGGAAGCCAATAAGGGTGATGGGCAGATTGGCGATATAGGTCAGGTTGGCGAGCATTCCACCTGAAGAATACATGGCGCTGATGATGATGGGACCGAAGATGGCGCCGATGGCGTTAGCCACGGCGATGTAGCCGAAGAACTTCGGGCGTTCCGCCGCGTCAACGGCAGAGCTTATGTTGACGTATGCGGAGGAGGCATAACAACCGCCGCCGATGGACTGCAGCAGATAAGCAGCGGCATAGGGGATCCAGGTGGTGCAGAACATCAGGCAGATACGACCGGCGAGCTGGATCAGAATACCGATGAGGATCATGTTGCGCTGGCCGACAATGGCGGTCAGTTTGCCGACGATGGGGAGAATCAGCAACATTCCCATGGTACCCATTGCGCCGATCAGGACGTAGTACTGCATGGCGTTCATAGCGGTAACCGCGCCGGACACGGTTACTGCGGTGCCGTAGTTCGCAAACTGCATTCCGATACACATGATCAGAACGCCGATGATAAACACCCAATTTTTCTTTTTCTTAACGTCAGTTTCCGCCACGGAAAATTCCCCCTCTTCGAATTGTTCTCATTACCTTGGTAAGCTGTTTGGCTGGGAAAGGGCGTTACTGTCAGCTGTGTACAGCAGGTTATAGGGCATGAAAATGCGACTTGTGAGTAAGCCCTTTCTTCTTCTTTTGGCTTTCTCACTGCCTTCGCAGCCTTTATTTTGACCATCCCCGGATCAGAACCCTTTTTTTGAAGCGACGCTCCTCCGTCGAGGATAAACTCCATTCCTGTTATAAATTGAGCCTCGTCGAAGCAAAGGAACGAGCTTGTCACCGCTTGGTTTGCTTCCCAAAAGGATATATTGACGATAGAGCCTCCCGTCTCCTGCTCGACCATGATCGGAGCGCATTCCAGTGTGGACCATATGCAACCGACAAGATCGACGAACCGCTTTAAATAGACCGGCAACTTGATCTCTGTGGATGACATCCAACTCATAAGCCCGGCCTTTGCCGCATTCCTCCTCGATCATGTCAATAGTCCCCTGGGTCCCGTCCCAATGCGATAGTATACCCAATATCCCTGCAACCTCCTTTTGGGGATTGCGGGGGAGGGGTATTGCGCAGGTTACAGATATTTATTTTGCAGCTGGAGCGGCGTTAGCCGCATCGACCTCCTCTTTGGTAAATTTGAAGCCAACCAGCGCGCAGACAAAACCGATGGAAGCAAAGATAAAACCGGTGGCAAAAGCCCTGGTATAATCACCGCTGGTGCCGAGAACGGCACCAACCACTGCGCCGAAGATGCAGGAGCCGCCGCTCGAACCGAAGCTGTACAATGCCTGGCCGGAAGGAATCTCCTCGTGGCTTGTATTGCTCTGCCAAAAAGCTGAGAACGTAGACTGAGCGACAACGGAAGTGAAGCCGCCGATAGCGGTCGCGATATAGATGAGCAGCATTCCTGCGGGAAGGAAGCCACCAATCACTACAAGATTCCCACCGGCGGTGGTGCCGGTAAACTTAAGGCAGTACATCATTCCGGTGGCAATCATGGCAGCCAGCATAGACAGGATGCCGAATGGGCGGAAGCGCTTCGCAAATCTCGCAGCGATATACCCGCCCAGGAAGAAGCCCAGAATCAGAACAACGATTTGCTGAGCTAAGGTAGCGGTGCCATTAAAGAAAGTGGTGCCGGCAAAGCCGCCGAAGTTTGTTCTGATCCACATAACGCAGTAAGAAGCGGAGCAGGTGGAATAAGCAGAAACGACCATAGCGCCGATGAAAGCGAAGGCAAGGCGCCGGTTCTTGAACATCTTGACGGGAACCATGGGGTTTGCGATTGTGAGTTCGCGTCTGATCATCCAAGTCAAAGCAACCACAGCGGCAACCAACAGGAGCATGGAGGGCAGGCTGAACCAAGCGAACATCTTGCCGCTTAGGTTTAGACAGAGTACCATACAGGCCATTCCAACAACAACAAGTATCAGGCCTGGGAAGTCGAGGCCCTTGGTGGCTCCGGGGGTCTTTTTGGTGGAGCAGTCCTTCATAATCATCAGGAAACCGATAAGGGTTAAAGGTAGATTGGCGATATAGGCCAGGTTGGCAAGGATGCCGCCGGCGGAGTACATAGCGCTGACGATCATGGGGCCGCCGATGGCACCGGTTGCGTTCGCCACGGCGATGTAACCGAAAAACCGCGGACGTTCCGCCGCGTCAACTACAGAACCCATGTTTACGAATGCGGAAGAGACATAGCAGCCGCCACCGATGGACTGCAGCAGAAAAGCAGCGGCATAGGGAATCCAGCTAGAGCAGAACATCATTAAAATACGTCCTGTGAGCTGGATCGAAATGCCAATGGCAATCATGTTGCGCAGGCCGAGAATGGCGGTCAGCTTGCCGACAATCGGGAGAATCAGAAGCATGCCCAAGGTACCCATCGAACCTATCAGGACGTAATATTGCATGGCGTTCATAGCGGTCACTGCGCCGGCCACGGTTACCGTGGTGCCGTAGTTCGCGAACTGCATGCCGACACACATGATCAGAACGCCGATGATAAACACCCAATTTTTCTTTTTCTTGACATCAGTTTCTGCCATTGGAAATTCCTCCTATTCAATTATTCTCATTACCCCATCAAAGCAATAACGCCCTCCACAGTAAGCAGTTTGCTCGGGAAAGGGCGTTATTGTCATCTGTCAGCTAGGTACAGCAAGTTATAATGTTAACCCCCTTTTTTCAACTCGGCTTCCTCTAACTCGTCCACTGCCCTTTGAGCTCTTATTTTGATCATCTCCGGATCCGGACCCACGCGAAGTCTTACGCCTCCGTCGACGGCAAGCTCCGTTCCGGTTATAAATTTAGCCTCGTCGGAGGAAAGGAACGTAACGGCATGTGCGGTTTCCCAAACGGTCTTGCGGCCGCCTTTCAGAGGAACCGCGGCGTCGCTAGTTGCTTTTGATATTGCTGCGCTTGTTCCACCCAGGAGATCCTGCACGACCGGTCCGGAATAGGAACTTGTCACTGGGCCTAATATCAATGTATTTATACGAACGCCCAAGGGCGCGTAATGGGATGCGCTAAGGCTGCTCCAGTGATTCATCCCAGCCTTAGACAAAGCGTAGATGCCGAACCCAATGGCGATACCGGTCCCGTTTTGTTTGCTTGAAATAGAGGATATATTGACAATAGAGCCTCCCGTCTCCTGCTCGACCATAATTGGCGCACATTCCAAAGTGCTCCAAATGCAACCGACAAGATCAACGTCAAACACATGGTTGATATCCTCAAGCGTTGCGCTGTTTGTAGCGAAATCGTGCTTGAGATTAACGCCGACGTTATACACCATAATATCAATTCTACCGTATTTCTCCTTAACTGCTTTAAAAAGACCGGCAACCTGGTCCCTGTATATGACATTCAGCTCATAAGCCCAGCCTTCGCCTCCTTCCTCCTTGATCGCGTCAACTGTTGTCTGGGCTCTGTCCAGATGTTGGGCAGCGGCTACGACCGTAGCGCCGTGACGGGCCAGGTCAAGACTGATTGCGCGCCCATTTCCGATACCAGGGCCTGGCGTCTGCCCTCCGCCTACAACTACTGCTACTTTGCCTGTCAAATCGTGTTCCATAATTATTTCCTCCTTATCTCAACGTTAATTACAGATCCACAGAACAATTTACTTATTTAGTAATTATATTCCATTTTAAACTCATTGTCAATACATATCAGGAATTAATTTACGAAATAACAGAAATAAATTTACAGATGCCAGATATATATTGAGAAATATTCGGGAATTTCGCAGTGCAAAATAGACACGAACAATGAAACCCTGGCAGCATAAGGCCTGCTTGCCGCTTACGTCGGAAAAACCCTTAATGTCACGTCGGATTTGGTTCTTGGATTACGATATTGTACTGAGGCCTATAACATTGACAGAGACTAATATTGATGATGTCAGCTTGCGTTTAAATAATATTGGTTTCGCAGTAGCCCAATTTGCGGAATGGATAAATGCAAATAAGGATTCTTCCATGTCGGACACTTTTCCCGCAAATGAGGTTGTTGACTACAATTTTAGAGAGCTTCGTCTTTGAGGAACCCGCAGGCCATGCTTGCAGCGGAAGAGCATTTGAATTACCCAAGCGCGTTGCTGCCTGTTATCATACTCAATTAATTTCCAAATCAACAATATTTTATAGAAATATATTGACATATTTCACGTCAGCAATTATAATGAAAGAAATGTAAATCTAAATATATTGAATTGGAGGCGGAGAGATGATAACACAATTTCCAAATTTGCTGAAGCCAGGAAAAATTGGGCGGATGGAATTAAAAAACAGAGTCGTGTCTGCACCGATGGGTACGATGAATAGCAATCCAGACGGCTTTGTGACGCAAACCGTTATTGATTACTACACCGAAGAAGCTAAGGGCGGGCTAGGACTCATCGTCGTTGAGGGAACCCACGTTGATGACATTCTGAGCCAGTCGTCATACAATCAGCTTGGTCTCTTTAACGACGAACATGTAACAGGGTGGGCAAGGCTGGTAACCGCAGTTCATGATTATGACGTAAAAATTGTGGCGCAGATCGTCCATGTCGGGCATCAGATTCAGCTCAAGGATAAAAGGGAATCTTTGGGTCCGTCAGAAATGGTCGAAATGCAGGGCGGCGTTGTGCCCTTCCCTATCAGGGGCATAAGCAGAGAAGAAATTGCCCAGGTTATAGAAGATTTCAGCGATAGTGCTTATCGGGCCAAAATGGCAGGCTGCGACGGCGTACAGATCCACGGAGCGATCGGGCATCTCATTTGCATGTTCTGTACGCCTTTTTACAACAGGAGAACTGATGAGTACGGCGGCACCCCGGAAAACAGAATCCGTTTTATGGTAGAAATAGTCGAAGCCGTACAGAAAAAATGCGGACGCGATTTTCCGATCATAGCGCGGATAACCGGATGCGATTATGACCCGGACGGCCTTACGCTGGAGGAAGGAGTCCTCCATGCGCAGATCCTGGAGAAGGCCGGCGTTGCCGCATTACATATAATTGGTGGTTCGTCGCGCAATTTCATTATGCTCAATGTCCAATATGACGAGCGTGGTTTTTGCATTCCGATTGCCGAGGAGATGAAAAACGCAGGCATCAAAATACCGATTATCCTTGACGGAGGCTTTGGCATACCGGAGATGGCTGAGCAGGCATTGGCGGAGGGCAAAGCCGACTACATTGGTCTTGGCAGGCCTACGCTTGCGGATCCCCAGTGGACGAATAAAATAAAAGAAGGCAGACCGGAGGATATCGTCCCCTGCATCCGCTGCATGGCGGGCTGCACCGGAACAGGATATGGTGTTCGCTGTTCTGTGAATCCGCGCTGCAATCTGACGCGTATACGTAAAATCAGGCCTATTGAAAAGAAAAAAAGAGTCTGCATCGTTGGCGGCGGCCCTGCCGGGATGGAAGCGGCAAGGGTGGCTGCCATTCGCGGACATGACGTTACGATGTATGAAAAACGCAAGCTGGGCGGCGCGATGAACGAGGCGGCTTTTGATCTAAATCTCAAAGGGGATATCAAGCTTCTGATTGATTACTATATAATTCAGATGAAAAAGCTTGATATCAGCATTCTTTACGAGGAGGCGACCACGGAGAGCGTTCTTAAAGCAAGCTTCGACGCTGTGATTGTTGCGTCCGGCGCGTCACCCAGAAAAACGAATCTGCCCGGCGCTGACAAACCCCATGTGTATTCCATTTGGGATTACTGCGGAGGCGGGAAAGAAATTGGCGATACGATTGTGGTGGTCGGCGGTGGGTTTGCCGGCTGTGAAATCGCCCTCAGCCTTGCAAAGCAAGGCAAGCATCCCGTCCTTGTCACCAGGAACGGTTCTGAAAAAGGATTTTTTGAACTTGCCCATGACCTCAGCGCAGCCTCACAAGCCAGACTGATTATGTTGCTGATGCAATACAAAGTAGATATCAGGTTGCTTTATAACCTCAAGGAGATTACGGACACAGGCATAATTTTCACCTCGATGAAGGACAACGAGCAGGTTGAGATCAATTGCGATAACGTATTGCTCTGCAGAGGATATGACCGCGAGCTCAAAATCTATAAGGAATTAGAGGGGAAAGTCCCAGAGCTTTACAAGGTTGGTGACTGTAAAGAGGCCCGCATCATCCACAATGCGATTCAAGAAGGGTGGGCAGCGGCGAATCTTCTGTAATCCATCTCAAGCTGTGTGAAGCGACTTGTCTGACCTCCGGTATTTCGTAAGCAGTGCAGGAATTCTTAGCCCTTGTAATAACGTCAACAGGGGGCTGTCTGGTTCAGTTTTCCTAATTCGGTTAATGTCGGAACGGTAAGGAAATAGAGATCCAGAGCCAGGGACGGAGGCCGCCTCATGCCCGTTGCGGATCATCTGCACGACATGGGACGCTGCATTGCTACCATCGCCGCCTTCCCGGGAGGATGTCTCCTCCAGACCATCCTGGATATCCATGTTCAGGGGGATGCAGAAATAATGAAATAGAATTAAAATATACTTCAAATTCAAAGGGTCGTTCTCGTTACCTCTTAAACACATCAGTAACGAGAGCAGGCGCATATTTTTGGCTGGATGTCGAGTGTTTTTTGCAACTAAAAAACAGACTGGAAGTTCCTTATCTGCTTAGTAAAAGTTTTGTTTTCAGAGCGGAAAAATTAACTTCTTGTCAATACTTTTAGAACTTTATTGATAAAAAAAGGAAATTTATTCATCAATTTCCTGATTCCTTTTTTTGCTTGACGATTTAATATTGTTTATGATACAATAATTTCAACATTATTTGTTCGTTAGGTCTTTACGAATGAAAATAATCGCAAAATGGAAAAGTTTTTCCGTTTTATCCGGGTTAGGAGTTGTTTTAAATGAAATTATCGGTCACCAGTGAACTTTCTACATTGATAAAAACGATGCGAATGCAACGCAGGATTGCGTCAAAAAGTCTTGCCGCTTACATCGGGAAAAGTCCTTCTTATATTTCAAAATTGGAAAATGGAGAGGTACGATATATTCAGGAAGATGAGCTTACTAAAATATTGGACTATATCATAGAGGGGGAGGATTTTTTTGCTGATAAAATTCCCGCAGTTATAAAAACCTTATCCAGTTATCTTGACCTCGATAAAATGTCACAGCAGATTTGGCTGTTGGATTACGATATTATTAAGCGGCCGATCACATTGACAGAGGATATTATTGACGATATCAACCTGCGTTTGAATAATATAGGTTGCACAGTAGCCCAATTTGCAGGATGGCTCAACGCAAATAAGGATTCTTCCATGTCGGATGCTTTTCCTGCGAATGAGCTTATTGACTACAATCTTAGAGAGATTCGCCTTGTATTGATTCGTGTTATTGTTGACGAGAATGAATTATCATCCCTTCTCAACAAAAAAAATATGACTACAAATTATTCGCTTATCTATAGCATTATTTTTTGCCTCTTCCGAATTGAGGAGTATGGCGAGGCCCATCTAAAAATTGATGACGGCGCCAATATATTGGAGAAGACCCGGATTTACCTGAATAATAACGGAGTATATTCTTTTACGGGATTTGCGCAACCCCAGGTTCATAAAGCAAGTTATTTGAGGAACCCACAGGTCATGCTTTCGGCAGCAGAGCACTTAGATTACCCAAGCGCATTGGTGTCTTCCATGAGTGCCGTTAACGCTGAAAACATTGATGATATCATCAAAAGTTTTCTTCTTGCTTTTGAACATGATGCTCTATATGGCGCACAAGTATTTGAAACGTTCAAAAAAAATCTTGTGTGGGATTCGGCTTTTATGCTGAAACTAATGGGTCAATCCTTTCATGAGCTTAATCAAATAAGCTTCCATCTAAAGAAGCAACTGCTGGATGACATCACCGATGTTTTGGACAGATATATGAGAATTCCTGAACATCAGAAAAAAATCGAAACATATCCCTGAGTCCGTAAAAAACAGGGAACCTGCAGTGCGTCGGCTTTCATAGCTGGCGCATTCTTTTTTGTGTGTCGGGCAAGGGCAACGGCGACTGGAAAATCCTCAGCCATACTCGTTCGTAAAATAATTTCCAATTTAGTGAATATTATTTGGAAATTTATTGACAAAATGCGCATGGACGATTATAATGAAATCATCGCAAATATAAATATATTGAATTGGAGGCGGAAGAATGTCAACGAAATTCCCAAAATTGCTTAAGCCAGGAAGAATAGGACGGATGGAATTAAAAAACAGAGTCGTGTCTGCGCCGATGGGTACGATGAACAGCGATCTGAATGGTTTTGTAACGCAAAATGTGATCGATTACTACATCGAAGAAGCGAAGGGCGGCATAGGACTCATCGTCACCGAGGGGACTCGTATCGACGACATTATGAGCAAGGCGGAACACAATCAGCTTGGCTTACATACCAACGAACATATCACAGGGTGGACAAGGCTGGTAAGGGCGGTTCATGACTATGATGTAAAAATTGTGGCGCAGATCCTTCATGTCGGGTATCAGCTTCAGCTCACGGATGAAAGAGAATCCTGGGGTCCGTCGGAAATGATCGAAATGAAGGGCGGCATTGTGCCCTACCCGATCAGGGGCATCACCAGAGAAGAAATGACCCAGATCATAGAAGATTTCGGTGACTCGGCTTATCGGGCCAAACTGGCAGGCTGCGACGGCATACAAATCCACGGAGCGCTCGGGCATCTCGTCTGCATGTTCTGTACACCCTATTACAACAGGAGAACCGATGAGTACGGCGGCACTCCCGAAAACAGAATCCGTTTCTTTTTGGAAATCATCGAAAACGTACAGAAAAAATGCGGACGTGATTTTCCGATCATCGCACGAACTACCGGATGGGATTGTGACCCGGACGGCATTACGCTGGAAGAGGGGGTTCTCCACGCGCAAATGCTGGAGAAAGCCGGCGTTGCCGCATTACATGTCATGGGCGGTTCAGCTCGCAATCTCCTTATGAACAATGGTCAATATGATGTGCGCGGCTATTTTATTCCGGTCGCCGAGGCGATGAAAAACGCAGGCATCAAAATACCGATCATTCTCGACGGAGGTTTTGGCATACCAGAGCTCGCCGAGCAGGTGTTGTCGGAGGGTAAAGCCGATTTCATTGGCTTGGGCAGGCCTACGCTGGCAGATCCACAGTGGACGAACAAAGTAAAAGAAGGCAGGACGGAAGATATCGTCCCCTGTATCCGCTGTATGCAGGGCTGCACCGGACACGGCGTTCGCTGTACTGTGAATCCGCGCTGCAATATGACGAATATACGTAATATCAGGCCGATTGAAAAGAAAAAAAGAGTCTGCATCATCGGCGGCGGCCCCGCAGGAATGGAAGCCGCCAGGGTAGCTACCATCCGTGGTCATGAAGTTACGCTGTATGAAAAACGCAAGCTGGGCGGCACGATGAACGAGGCGGCTTTTGATTTGGAACTCAAAGGGGATATCAAGCTTCTGACGGATTACTACATAGTCCAGATGAAAAAACTGGGTGTCAATATTCTTTACGAGGAGGCGACCACGGAGAAGGTTCTTGGCGGAAACTTCGACTCTGTGATTGTTGCGACCGGCGCATCCCCCAGAAAAACGAAGCTGCCCGGCTCCGACAAACCTCATGCATATTCCATTTGGGATTACTGCGGAGGCGGGAAAGAGGTTGGCGATACGGTTGTGGTTGTTGGCGGAGGATTTGTCGGCTGTGAAATCGCCCTTAGCCTTGCCAAGAAAGGCAAGCATCCCATCCTTACCACTCGGAATGGTGCAGAACGAGGATACTTTGATCTTGCCCATGACAACAGCTTAGCCGCGCAGGCCAGGATTATTATGTTGCTGATGCAATATAAAGTAGACATCAGGTTGCTTCATAACCTTATGGAGATTACGGATGACGGCGCGATCTTCACCTTAATGAAGGACAACGAGCAGGTTGAGATCAAATGCGATAACGTGTTGCTCTGCAGAGGATATAACCGTGAGCTCCAAATCTATAAGGATCTGGAAGGGAAAGTCCCGGAGATTTACAAAGTCGGGGATTGTAAAGAAGCCCGCACTATCGACAGTGCGATTGAAGAAGGATGGGTGATCGCGAATCTTATTTAATCCATTAGATGTACTGGAGAATCAGGATTAATTAGAATCGGAAGAAGGGCAATCCTAAATCCTCCCCCGCTGCCGAAATTCCCGCGGCGTGATACCAAATTTCTGCTTGAACATCCGGTTGAAGTAAGACAGGTTTTCAAACCCGGTATCTGCGGCGACGGTTAAAATGGTATCTTCGGAGGACAGCAACAGGCGGGAAGCCATGGTCAGCCGATAGTCATTTAAGA
>Ga0153920_1001052_pt1 | contig 11765 bp, 13 predicted proteins | sample TSNJ004MetaG_FD_104713 | JGI IMG/M metagenome (GOLD analysis project Ga0153920, IMG submission 104713) | Attine ant fungus gardens microbial communities from New Jersey, USA - TSNJ004 MetaG | ecosystem: Host-associated > Fungi > Mycelium > Unclassified | place: USA: New Jersey, Brendon T. Byrne...
AACCACCCCTATCGACGCAACAGCACGTGAATGCGGCGATAGCCATACCTGCGCTTCTGCGCCGCAATGGCCACCATTCTGCTCGTCAATTCGACGTCATCGGTTCGGCTCGACTCATAACGGAACAACGACCGCGAAATTCCCAGCAGCCCGCAAGCCCGGGTGACGCCCATCGCGCGCTCGGTCATCGACGTTCGGACCGCTTCGCGTTTGGCTTGCGGGCTTGCTACTTTCGGGCAAACAGGTCCTTCAGCGGTGCGTTGTCCAGCATCGAATCGGCCAGCAATCGCTTCAGCCGGCCATTCTCCTGCTCAAGCTCCTTAAGACGCTGCGCATCAGACACGGTTATCCCACCGAATTTGGCTTTCCAGTTGTAGTAGGTCGCATCCGAGATTCCATACTTACGACACAACTCGGCCGGCTTGAGACCCGCCTCGCCTTCCTTCAGCACGCCAATGATTTGCTCTTCACTGAATCGCTTCTTCACTTCCGTTCCCCTTCGTTGGAACGGACTCTGCACCGTCTGCAGACTATTCAGGGGGAGCAGGTCAACATGTCGACAACGCTCTGCTCAGGCCGCCATCATCGGAACGCGGCCGCGGAGCCCGGGGCGGCACAGCGATTCGAGGAGGTGATGCACATGGACACGTCAGACTAGTCTTCTGTGGAATACGTTGAAGCGCGTTGCATCAACGAGCGCGGCGGTATCCGGCCACCCCTTTGCCACTTCCTCAAACACCCGAAACTCCTTGCGAGTCCCCTCTACACTGATGATGCTCGCGACGATCTCAAGAGCTCGTTCCTGCTGGTTCCTTTCTAGCCACTGCATCAACGCATCGATGAGTGCGTCGCGGCCCATTCCTTGACGCATCGAGTTCTCAAGCCATCCATGGAGGTTGACTATGACCCCAGGCTCTGGATTCAGAGCCTCATCAAGAGCGGAAAGATCGATCGGATCCCCCGCCAAGAAGAAGCCACGATTCGGCATCACTCTCATACGCGGCTCAAGATGCTGACGCGTGAAATCAACCCACCCATTCTTCTCGCACACACCCGAAAGAATGACGATGTCTTCGTCAGAGAGATGGCGCAAGAACGGGAGCAGGTTGTGCAATTGCTCAGGTGTCGCGAGCAGCCGCCTGCCGTTTGAAAGCATAGTCGCGGTCAACGAGAAATACTTGAGCAATGCGCCAGGATCATGTGTTTCAGCCATGGCCGCCTCGACCAGGGCAGACGCCTCTGGCCCGACAGAGAGAAGGGCCACTTGAACCATCCTCGGAATGGCCCTTAACCTTGCCCATCTGGCGCTCAGCATCGCGACACGCCGTTTTGGTTCGACGCACATTAACGCGTCAGCAACCTCGTGCCCAACGTCACTTATGTCACCGTCCGACTTCGCTGCCATTCTGTCAAGCACGAATTCCAGCATTTCTGTAAATGGGCTTGACCAGATGTGGAGTCCTGTCCCAAGCCAACGTTCCGGGTCATCCTTTATTTTGAGAAGAACCTGTTGAGTGGCCGAATAGTCGTGCCGCCGCGCCCTGGCACGAAGGGCGCGGTCGAAGAGAAGGCTTCCCTCCGGAATTTGCGTCATAGCCTGCAGGTCGGTAGGAGCGGCGGACCTCTCCCAAAATGAGAACGCCAGCTTCCGGACGTCGTCAGTCTCGCTTTCGGAGAGGGCGATCTCCAGAAGACGGCCCTTCGACTCCGACGACATTTGCCTAGCTGGTCTACTTGAACGTGGTTGCCAATCCGACAGCAGGCCGCTCGAGACTTCGGCGAAGGAGTGCGAGGCTGCATAACGCACCAGATGCTCGACAGCGATGGGATGATCGACCGTTCTCAGCATGTAGGTAATGGGCCATCTCAACCTTTCGGAGGACTTCGTCGTATCGATGAAGTGCCGCACAGCGTGCAGGGGCGGGTAATGCCTGAATTCCCAGGACACCCCCTCGGATGCCAAGCGATCGATGGGTTGACCTATCTGTGACGTTGGGGCGTCAGGAAGACACTCCCAGGCCGCAAGAATGGGGGCAAGGGTTGCCGCCGCCTCGTCACCGCAACACCGTGCGGCCGCGAACAGATAAGAGCGGAGGTCTCGCTCATTATCGGTGTCCTGGTTCCAGCAGACTCTAACGGCGGTGGCCAACCTACTGTCGCCAACGTAGCCAGCGAGCCGAAGGGCACCTGTCTTCACTCCATAATGCTTAAAAGAGTCCAAATCAGTGCGTTGCAGGGTTCTACTGACGGCATCGACTAGGTCTTCCCCATACGTCCTCGTCACCAGTGACAACAAGCTATGTTTGCCTGCCACCGTCATGCCAAGCTCAAACCGTGAAAGGAACGCTAAGCCGGACCGGAGATCGCCGTTCCTGAACGCCGCCGCCCACAGCGGATCCCACCATTGAGAGTCGTCTCGCGGAAACTGCTTTGCCAGGAGTAGTACGTGGTGGGATGTGATCTCCGCGAGGACGGAGGCTACCGCGTATCGTCGACTGGCCATCTTCAAATCGACCGTCTCGGGCCGACCTAGCCAGGCCTCGAGCGCCTGCGCTGCAATATCGGCATAGTCACTGCGCTGTTCTGAGGCCAGCTTCAACGCATGGGCGGCCAATGTAGGACTTGCGATGGTCAGGTCGAACAAAGTCTGAACGGGGAGCCGGGCCTGGAGAGCGGCTCCGGCCACCATCTCCGCGAAGAATGGGTCGGCGATGAACTCAGGAAGCTGAGCTTCATTGAGCACCTCGATCATTGAGCCGCTTGCCAACGAGTGCAAAACGCGGTCATGCCTGAATGCGATGGCCTCATCCCTCCCGGAACTGGACAACCGAAGGACGCTGCCTTCGAGCGCAACGCATCTCAGCGTGTCGAGTACATCCTTGTCCTGGATCCAGGACCGCACCTCGCGCCAACTGGGGGACAGGTTTCGCTGCTGCAACCCGCGCCGTAACAAGGCGTGGACAGCATCAAGCGTCTCCGATTGTGTGCGGCGAGACGTACTAGCGATCACGCGAAAGCGCTCATTGACATAGGATTGGATGACGTCCGTGTCCACGGCATCGGACTGCATGTCGTGCAACCCAATCAACAGGGGGTCGCGCCCCAACCTTGAGGCGATTGCTTCCGCTCGCCCTTCGTCCATAGCTACGCTCAACGTCTTTGCCCGCGCTAAGACGGCTCGGACCGCCTCTGCCTGATTGTATCTGTCGATCCGAACTATCTCGAAGTTTTTAGCAACGTTCTTCTGATCTTCGATCGCTTCCAGGTATCGTGGCCAGATGAGGCATATAGCGCACCACCCCCGAACGTTGGCGGGCCCCTTAGACGCAGCCGTAGTCCAAGAGATAATCTTGTTCAAGAGACGCTCGGGGCTTGACGAGCGATTGATATCTTCGACGAGCAGCAGCAGGGGTGCATCGCTTGTGCATAGAGCCAGTGCCCTCTCTCCAGCGGCCGATTCGAGTCCGGGATGTTGGCGCCGAAGCTCCCTATCGAGCGCGGACTCCAAGGTTGGCTCAACTTCGAGGAACTCCGAACGAATAACGATCGCCGGCAACCCTCCTTCGATGCGTAAGCTTAGAGCCGCGGCGCACGCGGTCGTCTTTCCCATCCCCGATTCGCCGACCACCAGCAAATCACCGCGCCCCAGAACAAAGTCGTCGCGATGGACTGCGTCCTCCCACAGCAAATATGGTAAGTGATCCTGTATGCTGCGCCTCCCCATCTCCAGGAGAAGCTCACGGGATAGCAACTCGACCTGCGTTCCGAGGTGAGACCTGCGGATGAGCTGCCCAGTCGGGTCAGTATCAAGGAAGTGCGCTAGCCGCGAGACAGACCAGATATCAAGCTCAACGTTGGCAGCCAGTGCCATCCGCTCAGCCGCAGCACGCAACTCAAAGGAGACCTCGATGTTGCTCGTCAAGGCGTAGGTCACCTCAAGGCCCGGGATCGTCGTCCGTAATTTCTCGATTTCTCCAACGCCCTTGACCAAGTCGCCTGCAGGCTTTGTCGGCTTGCCGTTTGGCTTTCTAACCTTCACTGTTGATGGATCATGAAGCCACTTTCCGCTCAGATCCTTCTGCTCTGTAGTGTGCGCAGCACACACTAGCCGCGACGGACCGTTCGGCGGGTTCAACCAACCAACGTTGTCGAACGGTGCTCTCACGGTCTTGCCAGCAGGCTGCACGCCCGGATGGGCCATGTTGCCGTACACTGCAGGATTGGCGGCTCGCAGAACTGCCGCAGCGATGCGTTCAAATGCAGAAGCGTCAGTCATCTCGGCGAGTCGGCGGATGGTCTCAGTGCTTGATGTCATGTTGGTCCAGCGTCCCTACGGGGCTTCCACTTCGTACTCGTGTTTGGGCTAGAGGCCTCGACTTCCTTGATCCTGGCCGAGAACCTCCTTCTAGCATTTAGTTTAGCAATGCCTGCGGTGCTAAGCGCGAATGTCGCTCAACAGGTAGTGGTGAAGCTCAGCCATCGTTCTTATGCGAGGCCTTCGCCGGTTCAACCGAGCTCTTGCGATCGTGATTCCCCCTGCTCCGCTTATCGCACCAACGACCGTTTGACAGCGATCGACGTTAATCTGGCCCGCGAGCGCGATCGATACTGAGCGCGGCGAGACAACCGTTGGCTGCAGCGAAGCGATGGAGTGCAATGGCTCGAATGCCGACATATCGATCCGTCTACTACAGGCGACTTTGCTACTCTGCGCTGTGACTACCACTCGCGGAGGCGCGACTGTCACGTGCCCAAAACTGCTGCGGGAGAACCGTGTTTTGTAACCCCCGCACATCACCCCGATCTGGCGCTCATTGCGCAAATCACATAAGTCGAGAATGAATCAGAGGCACCTTCCCTTACCTTGATCCTTGTTGTTGCGCGGACGCGCTAGGCTCTGCGAACCAATGTCATATCCAGTAGGCTGTTAGCTATCGCGATAGCCGTTACCGGTAGTTCCGCCACCATCCCAAGGACGGTACACCTCACTCAGTGAATACCCAAGCCCGAAACGCGAGCAATCAACCATAGTGAATCGCGGCATTCAAAGTACGAAAGCGACAGACCATGCGTCGGACTGTCGCTCCTGTTAGTTAAATCGATTGCTTCCTGTCGCCTTTACGCTAATTCCTCAACCTGCTCCGGGCGGGGCGACTCCTTGGACTCCGCCCGCGCATAGGGGAATACGACCACGCCATTGCTTGCCGAGAACTGGAAACACTCGCGAAGCATCTTGTAGTAATCGTAAAACTTCATGTTCTCAATACTCCGGGCACGCCCATCCCAGCGGTCAAAATCCGCCAAGAGCTTTCTGCATACCTTTTCATCCATAGGCGTACCACGATACAGCCAACGGAACATTTCCCAGAACGGGCCACGCCCCTCTTCCTCGCACCAGTCACCTCGCTGTTCCACGATATCAGCGATTGCGTCGCACCAGGCACCGGCATCGCGTACCGGCTCAAGCTCCTTTCCTTCGACCAAAATCAGTAGCAGCCTTTCGCAAAATCGCTCGAAACTGTATGGGTCCTGCGACGGATTTTCCCTGTACATGGCCAGGTCGTCGTCCTTAACATCTCGCAGGTCATAGTCCTCAAGACCATCCAGACAATCTGAAGCAATTTCGGTTAGCCGTGAGCCTTCCGTCTCGCATTGGGCTCTCGGCATTCCAGAGGCCCGCTTACAGACGTTACGTAACGCATAGATGTAGTACGAAGTCGACACAAAAGTCTCCTAGTTTGCTCGGTACTTAGATTTGATCGTCGTCACCACAGCCATTTGAGACAAGCCCTGTCAGCCTGCGAAAATCATAGGGTTCGGGCTCGGGGACACCATCGAAGTAGAGCACCCCGTGTGTCGCGTCAGAAATCAACGCCCCCACCTTGCGGTAAAGCTCCATGAATGCCTCGTCCTCGGCAGCGTCCGCCCGCGTTTCCCAATCTTCGAAATCGTGACGCAGCTTTGCCGCGACAAAGCTGCTAAGGTGCGCCCTCTGAAGACCGTATCGCAGAAGCTCGAAAAACGGCCCCGGTCTACAAGTCGAATTTTCCGCACGCCAATCATGCTCAACCAGCATTGCCAACTTGGCGAGAAACACGTAGAAGTTCAGGCTGCCATCGAAGACCGTCTCCTCCCGCATCTGCGTCCACGAATAGATTCCACCTACCTCGAGACCTTTCGCGTAGCGCGGATACTCCGGGATGCCCTCGATACGAATTCGGTTGCGTAACCGGCGTCCCGAATGTGCACAAAGGAGTTGTGAGTCGGGCGCCCCCGCGGCCGCTTCCCGCTTCAGACCAAAGAACACAACGTACTTTCCCAGGTACGACTGAACAGACATGCATGCTCCTTGCATAGATTGTTGACGAGGACAACACGTATAGCGGCGATGTCCGATATTGACCTGCTCGAAATGTCCCGCTTTCATCGCACCTGCGCATGGTCTACACCATCCTCAGATTTATCGACAGCGTCAGACGCAGTTGCTTGGTGCGATTAAGTATAGGAACGGCACAAGACCATGCCTTCCTCGAAATTGCTCGGTTTGAACGACAGTCCCAAGCACGACTCGACCGAGCGTTCACTCCTTTCTCTTCTGGTGAGGCGATTCACCAGGGCTTCGCTACTCACCGGCATCGCGCACGACTTCCTTGCATTTCCATTTTCACGATCTATGATTTTGTTTATGGCAAATGCCATACCAAATGACGATAGGAGACGCCCGCTATGATCGGTAGACCGCCCCCAGTAGACGCCCAGCCGGTCACTCATATCGCGAGATGGCGGGTATTAGAAACGAATAAGGGATCTCGACATCTTGTTGGATGGGCCATTGAAGATTCGAGCGGACGTGTCAGCTCAGCGCTCCAGACATTTGATGTCGAGAAAGGCGAAGGGAGAACGTCATCGGGCCGGATATACCGACTGACGGGTTCTACGGACCATGACGGGGACGCCCAATATGTATGGGCTAGGTGGTGCGAGTTGAACTCAGTGACATCCTTTCGCGACGTTTCAGCCGAGTACAACTGCGTCGCTTTGAAAAGAGACGACCTCTAAGAAAAGTACTAACCACGCAGATTTAGCGACGCTTTGCCCAGATCGCAAACGTCTCGTCCCAATGACTCGTCGGAGGCACGCACCTCTTTAGATAGCGGAGAAATCCCTCCTCTTGCCTGGGAATTACCCGCACTGAATGTCGGGTCCGCGAAACGACGTTTTCCTCGCCCTCTCCCCTGTCTAGCAAGGCATTAGTGCCAATTCTTTGTCCATCGCGGAATTCTCGATTTTCGGCACTGCACTTCACGAACCGGCTCTCGGGAGCGAACATTTCTTCATGACAACATCCCCCTAAGCCACTGACTTACAAGGCCATTTTTTCCAGTAGTCGATATGCTTTGTCCGTCAGTATCAACTTACTTTAGTCCACGACACCACGCCGGGTGTCAATAGTAATAAAAACGGTAACGGCGCAGCGGAGTCGGGGTGTCTCGCAAGCGACGCCGCCGGGCGCGAGCCGCGTAGATCGGAAGAGTGTCAGCAGTTAAAGGGCGACGACTGTTTTCGGCCAGGAACGGTCGATCACGAATGTCGGCTTTCGGGTAGGCTAAGCGCGATATCCAACGGTAGGAAATGAGAATGACCGAAGCACTACAACCCGGTGGAGTGTCATGAAGGTTGTCTATTACGCAGCAAACGCGCCTTGGGTAGGTTCAATGAAGTGTCCGTCGTGCACACGATTGACGCCTGCGTGGCAGTCTAGCGGCATGAGCGAGAGTTTTCCTCATTTTCATTGCGACACCTGCTCAAATGTTATCCATCGCGAACGCGACAAGGAACTCGTGTATCCATCAGAGCCTTCGCAAGAACTGCTTGCCCGCATTGCAGCCACGTTGCCGCAGTGCCCCTGCGGAGGGCAATTTCGTGCAGGTGCGAATCCGAAGTGTCCGCACTGCCACACGGAATTCGCTCACCACTGGGATCCAGTCCGGCGCTTGGTAGCCGGCCAAATGGTCTTGCTTGATGGGGCTTGCCTTATTCGAGATCGACTGTATTCATACCAAATTTCCATCGGCTCCAAGCCGAAATACTGGCTCCGGATATTACGAAGTACGCTGATGTCTCATTTCGGCAGCCAGTGAACTCAATCATTGGCTGACAACTTTTCTATTTATCCAGGGTGGCGACCGACCGTTCAGGGTCGAAAGCCGCCGTCCTTGATCGAGGGGCTTAACCAACTTTATTCCCTAGCACTATGGAAATTGCTCGTCGCCGCGTGACCGTAACCGTTTGAACGAGGAAGCGCCATCCAATAGTTATCAAGTAGTTGCAACGCGCCGCCGTAACCGTTTTTATTACTAATATCACCGTCAGCATTGCCATCGGCATGCTGTGGAAAATCACAACGCGGGCGCTTGGCAGGCCCGCCGTTACTGCCGTCCTTCGCGATCACGCACGCGGCACTCGGACTTGCCCCCCCTCGGACGGCGCCGAAGCATCGGGAAAGCCAGCCTCACTCAAACCGCGATATTCGCCGCAATGTTGCAATATCGTCCTTTGAAATACAGCAATGGCTGCGTAGCAGCCGCCTCCTGTACGCTCAACGCTTTCACTTCACCAATCACGATCAGGTGATCGCCTGCGGCGTGTTCGGCATAAATTTCGCAATCAAGCCAGTGAAGGCTGCGGACGATGATTGGATTGCCCAACGGCGATTCCTGCCATTCGACGCCATGCCACTTGTCAGCGCCTCGACGAGCGAATTGGTTGGAAATCCTGACCTGCTCATCTGACAGGATATTGACCGCGAATCGACCTGCCTGGCGAATTTTGGGATAGCTGGCCGAACTGGACATTACGCTGAATGACACGAGCGGCGGGCTCACCGACACGCTATAGAACGACTGGCAAGTGAAGCCAATCGGCTCGCCGTCAATGTGCGACGTAATCACCGTGATACCGGAGGCGTAATGCCCGAGCGCTTCGCGAAAGCTCAATGGCTCGATTGCCGGACTAGAAAAGGACATAGTAAGTACTAAATACTGGGGGCAGCTCGATCAGCGCAAGCAAACCCGTCCACGGTGCCGCCTGATCCATTTCGATCGGTAACAACGCCTGACGAGCCCGCTCGCGCTTGCCGGCTGAATCGGAGTCGACAAGGGTCTCCGCTTTGTCTGGGTGCTCGGGCGACACCGCCCTCGAACCCCTCCGTGCAGCACTTCCGACGTCAGCTCGAAATTAGTTCGAGAGTTCTCTCCGGATGATTTCCGCACCTGCACTTAGCGCATTTAGCTTGCCTCGTGCCACGCTACGGGGCAAGGGTGCCATGCCACAGTTGGTGCAAGGATAGAGCTTGTCGGCATCGACAAACTTCAGTGCCTTTCGCAACGTATCGGCGACTTCCTCCGGCGTTTCAATCGTATCGCTTGCCACATCGATGGCACCTACCATCACCTTTTTGCCTCGAATGAGTTCAATGAGGTCGATTGGAACGCGAGAGTTGTGACATTCCAAAGAGACGATGTCGATATTGGATTTCAGCAGCTTGGGAAACGCCTCTTCATATTGCCGCCACTCCGACCCCAGCGTCTTTTTCCAATCGGTATTGGCTTTGATGCCATATCCGTAACAAATATGGACGGCAGTTTCGCACTTGAGACCTTCAATTGCCCGCTCCAGCGTGGCAACCCCCCATTCATTGACCTCGTCAAAGAAGACATTGAATGCAGGCTCGTCGAATTGAATGATATCTACGCCGGCAGCCTCCAGTTCCTTGGCTTCCTGATTGAGAATCTTGGCGAATTCCCAAGCCAGTTTTTCACGGCTTTTATAATGATCGTCGTAAAGCGTATCGATCATCGTCATAGGACCAGGCAGCGCCCATTTGATGGGCTGCTTGGTTTGCTGACGTAAGAATTTGGCGTCTTCAACGAAAACCGGCTTTTGGCGAGCAACAGCACCCACAACCGTCGGTACGCTTGCATCGTAGCGATCACGAATTCTGACGGTCTGACGGTTCTCGAAATCAACACCGCTGAGGTGCTCGATGAACGTCGTCACGAAATGTTGGCGCGTTTGCTCGCCATCACTGACGATATCAATGCCTGCGTGTTGCTGTTCTTGCAAGGACAAACGCAAAGCATCTCGTTTCCCCTCAGCCAATTCTTCATCTTGCAGCTTCCAAGGCGACCAAAGTTTCTCGGGCTGTGCCAACCAGGATGGTTTTGGCAGACTACCGGCAGTTGAAGTTGGCAACAATTTTTTCATGATGGAAAACCTTTTTTTGATTAATCAAAGCGCGTAGTTAGCGGACCACTGATCAAGAATGGCTTGGTATGGTTTGATAAAGTTTTCCTCAACAAACCTCCCCTGCTCAATAGCCAGTCGGCTACGCTCTTCTCGATCATAAACAATTCGAGTTAACGAATAATCCTGATGCTTCAAACTTGGCTGATAGGATTCCCCGGCCGCGGAATTCGCATTGTAAATTTCAGGCCGGTAAATTTTTTGGAAGGTATCCATCGTGCTGATGGTGCCAACAAGCTCAAGATTGCTGTAATCACCAAGCAAATCGCCGGCAAAATAAAAAGCCAAAGGTGCAACGCTATTCGGAGGCATGAAATAGCGAACCCTCAACCCCATTTTCTTGAAATACTCGTCGGTCAAAGAATATTCGTCTTGCTGATACTCAACACCCAATACAGGATGTCGATTGGCAGTCCGATGATAGGTTCTGCTGCTAGAAACGCTCAAACATATAACGGGAGGCTTTTTGAAATTTCCCTTGTAAGCGCTTGAATTCACAAAGCACTTGAACAGCTTCCCGTGCAGATCCCCAAAATTATCGGGAGCACTGAATTGCGGCTGATTCTTGTTGTGCTCCAGCAGCAACACACTAAAGTCATAATCACGCACGTAGGAGGAGAAATTGTTCCCCGCAATGCCCTCAATGCGCTCGTCAGTCTTTCGATCAACGATATTCGTCTTCAATATCTCAATCAGAGGGAGAGCGCTGCCACTGCTTTCGCCATCAATATTCATCTCGACGGAAATGATTTCGAGATTGACGGCATAACGATCGCCTTTAGGGTTATCCCAATGTGCCAAGGCATTGAAACGATTGTCGATCATCCTGAAGGTGTTGCGCAGGTTCTCCTGACGACTGCTTCCTCTAGCCAAGTTGGCAAAGTTGGTCGTGATGCGCGTATTGTCCGACGGGTGATAGTCTTCATCGAAACAAATGCTCTTAATAGCAAATGTGAAATCTTTACTCATTGTGATCTGACGCCCTAATTTCCAAGATAAACCTGATTTCTTCCTGATTCTTCAGCACCAAGGACCTGCGCTGTGGCGATCTTGGGCACGCCTCGGACGGTGCGCAGTGCGACCAGAGCGTCGTCCGAGTGAGGTGTTTATCTGGGCAAAGATGCCCAGCTCAGAATTCCGTTGCGGAGTCGGCGTCGGCGTCGCCATAGAACTTCACGCCGAGCTGGATACGCTCACGCCCGCTTTCCGCGCGATGACGATTGGTATCGCGCAGCGAGTAGACGCAGCCGCAATACTCCTGCTGATAGAAGTTCTCGCGCTTGCTGATCTCGATCATTCGAGCCGACCCGCCGCCTTTGCGCCAGTTGTATTCCCAGTACAGCATCTCGGGATAGTGCGACGCCGCCCGCACGCCGCAATCGTTGATCTGCTGCATGTTCTTCCAACGGGAGATGCCCAGCGAACTGGTGATGACCGGGAAGCCGTGCTCGTGCGCGTAC
>Ga0153920_1001053_pt1 | contig 11764 bp, 10 predicted proteins | sample TSNJ004MetaG_FD_104713 | JGI IMG/M metagenome (GOLD analysis project Ga0153920, IMG submission 104713) | Attine ant fungus gardens microbial communities from New Jersey, USA - TSNJ004 MetaG | ecosystem: Host-associated > Fungi > Mycelium > Unclassified | place: USA: New Jersey, Brendon T. Byrne...
TAAAACTGAATTAATTAAGCATAGTATTTATATTATATTTCTATTATTTATATCTTGGGGATTCTATTTCATTGCTTTTTTTCCGGCAATAGTGACGATAGACTCGTATTATCAAATATTGCAAGGGTTTGGATATATGCAGTTGACAGATGTTCATCCCTTTGTTCATACATTGCTACAGGGAATTATTCTTCGATTTGGAACTTATTTTACAGATAACATATACACTGCATTGGCATTTATGTCGATTTTTCAGATGATATGTTTTTCTTCTATTATAGCATATGCAGAGAGAACTCTTTTTATTAAAGGATTTAATAAAATATCAAGAGGATTATTAGTAGGCTTTTATGCATTACATCCTATATTAGCTTCTTATAGTGTAATTTTATGGAAAGACATATGGATATCATATTTTATACTATTTTATATAGTTGCTTTCTATGAGATATTTGATAATGATAAAATAACAAGAGCAAATATGGTCAGATTAATACTGGGATTATTAGGAATACTATTTTTTAAGTCAACAGGATTATACATCTTTATTATTTCACTACCTGTCACAATTTACTGCTTATGGAAATTTAAGAAAAGTTTTTTTACTAAAAGCATATTAGTCTTGATGTCTGTTTTATTGATATATGGTTTAACACGCTTTATTGTTATTGGAATTTATCAGATTCCAAAAGGGAATTCACAAGATACTCTATCAGTGCCTTTGCAGCAAATTGCAAGAACGGTAAAATACAATGGAGAAGGAATAACAGAGGAAGAAAAAGATATATTGAGAGAAATATTACTTTATGATGCATTAGCAGATGCATATGATCCTATTGTATCTGACCCGGTAAAGAATTTGTTTGATTATAAGGCTTTTTCTGCTGATAAGGTTAGATATTTAAAGACATGGCTTAGTATTGGTTTGCGCTACCCCAATACGTATATCAAATCTCTATTAGTAAGTACGTACGGGTATTGGTATCCAGATACCTATTATACAATGGTACCATATGGTGATTATCTAAGTATTATGGATGAGTGGAAGGATTCTTTCTTTGTTAATAATGATCCTAATAAAGATAAGTATGTACAGAATAATAATACAATTGCTTTTAAATATAGTGTTTGTAGTGTAATAAATAATATGAAAAATGTACCAATAATATCACCGGTTTTTGGTATCGCAAGCTACTTCTGGGTATGCATTATACTATTTTTTATTTGCAGAATAAGAAACTGTAATAGTTTATATTTTGGTTTCGCAATAATCTTTGGCGTTTTTATTAGTTGTATTATATCACCAGTGTTTTCAGAAATGAGATATGCTTATCCTGCAGTTGTTTCTATACCCTTTTTGACAGTCTCAACATTGGGAGCGAAAAGTAAAGTAACTGTAATTTGACACTGAGTATTAATAAGAGGAGACCTAGTTATGGATAAGATAGCTGTTTTAATACCCTGTTATAATGAACGCATGACAATAAAAAAAGTTATTGATGATTATAAAAGTGTGTTACCAGATGCAATTATATATGTTTATGATAATAATTCAACTGATGGGAGTCCGCAAATTGCTGAAGAGGCTGGAGCTGTTGTTAAATATGTTCACCAGCAAGGTAAAGGTAATGTAATACGTAAAATGTTTAGAGAAATTGATGCGGAGTGCTATTTGATGGTGGATGGTGATGATACCTATCCTGCTGAAAACGCTGTTGAAATGGTTGATTTACTGCTAAAAGACCATAATGATATGATAATAGGAGATAGACTATCCTCAACATATTTTGTAGAGAATAAACGGCCATTCCATAATTTAGGAAATACATTAGTTCGCAAAATTATTAATATACTATTTAAATGTGATATTAAAGATATTATGACAGGGTATAGAGCATTTAGTTATGAATTTGTAAAATCATTCCCTGTTTTGTCAAGTGGTTTTGAAATAGAAACAGAAATGAGTATTCATGCAATTGTTAATCGTATGCAGATTCGTAATGTAATAATTGACTATCGTGATAGACCGGAGGGAAGCGTGTCAAAGTTAAATACTTATTCTGATGGTTTGCGTGTTTTAAGAACAATATTTAAGTTAGTAAGAGAATACAGGCCATTTATGTTTTTTGGTTCATTAGCTATGCTTCTATTGGCTATAGCTGTTATATTTTTTATACCTGTTTTTTATACATATCTAATGACAGGATTAGTTCCGAATTTCCCTACTTTAATAGTTTGTGGATTCTCTGTAATTGCGGCTATTCAATCTTTATTTACAGGTCTTATACTTTTATCTATAGTACAAAAAAATAGGCGTGATTTTGAATATCATCTCCATTTGATATACGAGGAAAAGAGAAAGAAAAAGTAAAGGTATTTTTAATAGGTATATAGGAGATTAATAATGATTAAGAAATATAATTTAGATAAAAATAAATTTAAAATGTGGTTTTGCGTTATCATTTTTTTATTTTTTTATTTGATATTGATGTATCAATTTGTTTGGGAAAATACAACTCAAGATTATGTTGTATACTCTTCTCCTTTAGAAAACAGTCTTATACTTGAATCTGATTATCAACAACAAATTAACTATATAAAAGAAGCTGACAATATTGAAATTCCATTACTATTTTATTCTACTAATGAAGCCGATTTCATTACTATAAAAGTAGAATATGAAGGTAATATATATAGTAATAATGTTTATCCAAATGTTAATAATGATGATTTTAAATTGGTGAAAGCATTGGTAACAAACGATTATTTATTGGATGATATTTACGAGTATATATTAATCAAATTAGGTAAAGGAACTGGAAATTTTGAATGTGTAATCAGTATAGTGACTAATGACTTGGAAGATGATGCATGGATTAGTATTGGTGGTTATTCTGCAGCTACTGGAGAAATAAAACTTGGTTACAGATTAATAGTGGATTCAAACATTACTAAAATTATGACGGCAATAATTGGCGGTAGTTTTTGCATACTTTTTATATTTATATACATTATTTTATCAAGACTTGAGATGCCTATAGAAAAAGTCTTTATAGTTTTTAGTATTATTATAGGATTGTATTTTTTTGCTTTATTTCCAAGTGGTAATACTAATGATGTAACATATCATATTGCTGCAGTTTATCACCAAACAAATATTTTCTTTGGTCAAAATACATTGGATACAGATAATACCACTGCAATGTTTGAAAGTGACAAATTTATTTACGAAAACATAATATATGATTCAGAACAACTTTTTTATGCTCCAAATACAAAGGCGTACTCAGAACAAATAAAATATTTAAACTATCATGCAGATAGTGAATTATTATTAAATAGCTGGTGGCATATAGATATAAATTTGACTAATTTTGTAGAGTATCTACCTTATGTTATTGGATATATATTAGGTCGATTAGTGAATATGAGCTTTTTGCAAACCTTGATATTTTCTAGAATATTAGGTTTTGCTTTTTTTCTGATGATGTATTATAAGGCTATTAAGATTATTCCTTATGGTAAAGAGGCATTGATAGCATTAGGATTGAACCCAATTGTGATACAAACAGCCACTTCAATAACATATGATAATATGACGGTAGCTGCATCAGTGTTATCGTTCTCATTTATATTTTTCTTGCGAGAGGAGATTGGAAAACGTGATTTAAATAAACGTGATTTTATGATCTCGTTTATTCTTATAATTTTATTAGGTTCATGTAAGAGCGGAATTTATTTATTGAGTGTATATGGCTGTGCTTTCTTATTCTTGTTTATTGAAAAGAATTTTATTAGGAATAGAAAGTATTTGTTGAGTGCATCGCTGTTGAGTTTAATGGTGTTAGCGGTACTTTTCATGTTTAATATGTATATTTACAAGAAAAAGTTATCTGGAGATGTTTTGACCTCAACTAATTACTCTGCCTTAAATATTTTCACTCATCCTATTGATTCATTGCTATTATACTTCCGAACGTTGTTTAATTATCTGGATAATTTCTTTATAGGTATAAATGGTGGATTATTAGGATGGAGTGAATTTATGATTCCTACATGGCTAGTCACATTAAATATGTTATTTTTTGTTTATGCAACATTACGTCAAAAAGAAGAGCAGTTTAATCTTTCGAATAGAGATATAATAATGCTGATTTTATCATTATTAGTTGCTGCATTATTTGTCTTTACTACATTCTTGTCGGCGACTGGTATTGAAGAAAAATATATATATGGGATACAAGGCCGTTATTTTATTCCGTTTATTCCTATAATTATTCCAATTATTAAAAAATTACCTATATATAGAAGGAAAATTAAGAGTAATCATATGATATATTTTTGGGGGTTAAGTGGATTAAACTTACTGTATATTTTATCAATTTGCATGACAAGATAAATGTATTTAAATACTATTTTATTTAAAAAGAAAAAAGGAATAATTAAAGATGAAATATAAACATACGTTTGTAATTTGTGCATATAAAGCAAGTCCGTATTTGGAAGAATGCATGATTTCAGTACTTAACCAAGAATTCAAATCTAATGTTATATTAATTACTTCAACTCCATGTGATTTTATTATAAATTTATGTGAGAAATATAATATAAAATATTTTATAAATGGAGGGAGAGGTGGAATAACGCAAGATTGGAATTTTGCATATAAAACGGCGCATTCACATATAGTAACAATCGCTCATCAGGATGATATATATTTTAAAAATTATACTTCAAACTTAATGAAATTTTTTAATCATGCAAAAAGTCCACTAATATTTTTTTCCGACTATTATGAGATTCGTAATAATGGAATTTATAAAAATAGTTTGTTACTTTTCATTAAACGGATTATGTTAACCCCTTTTCGCTTTATTACATTACGTAAAAGCAAAAGGATTAGGAGAATGATTTTATCATTTGGTTCGCCGATATGCTGTCCATCAGTTGCGTTCGTTAAGCCGAATTTACCCTTAGAAATATTTAATAATCATTTTCGTACAAATGAAGATTGGGAAGCGTGGGAAAAAATATCAAATTATGAGGGTGAATTTTTATATTGTTCGAAAGCATTAATGGCACATCGGATTCACGAAGACTCTGTGACTTCCTCTGCAATATTTGAAAGTGGACGATCAGATGAAGATTATGAAATGTTTTGCAAATTCTGGCCTGAATGTATTGCAAAGGGCCTCACTATTCTATATAAGAAGAGTGAATCTTATAATACAATAAAGTAGGAAAAATATGAAAAAATTAGTTATAATACCAGCATTCAATGAAGAAGCTAATATCTTAAATGTTGTTAAGGATATTCATTTCAACGCACCAAATTTTGATATTTTAGTAATAAATGATAATTCATCAGACAATACACTTGCTTTATGTAAAAAAAATAACATTCGAATATTAAATTTGCCTTTTAACTTAGGGATTGGCGGAGCTGTTCAAAGCGGTTACTTATATGCTTATTACAATGATTATGATATAGCTGTTCAACTAGATGGTGATGGTCAGCATGATGCAAAATTTTTGAACGCACTTGTAGATAAATTGATAGCTGATGATGCTGATATGGTTATTGGTTCCAGATTTATAGAATATAAAGGATACCAGTCATCTGTGATGCGCAGGTTAGGAATACGATGGTTTTCTAATTTAATTATGCTCTTAACAGGGAAGCGTATTTCCGATCCAACATCTGGATACAGGCTTTGCAATCGATGTATAATTAAATTATTTGCTGAAGAATATCCTAAAGACTATCCCGAACCCGAAACAGTAATAAAAATAATCAACAACAAGATGATTATAGTCGAGTCTCCTGTAGTTATGCGCGAAAGGCAGAGCGGAAAATCTTCAATTTCCCTCATAAAATCAGTTTATTACATGAGTAAGGTAAGCTTGTCGATTTTCATAGAATATTTGAGGAGGTGATTAAAGCAATGCCATATCGACTGCAAATGATAGTAATTTTTTGTATAGTATTTAGTTTGATTATATTAACCAGGTTGGTGGTTAAAAAAAGGCTAGAAATGAAATATGCACTTGTTTGGTATGGTTCTGGATTCATACTTCTTATTTTTATATGTTTCCCTAAATTTATGAGTTTTTTAACTGATTTACTTGGAATTGAATTACCAGTTAACATGGTTTTTTTTATGGGTTTTATACTTGTTTTGGCAATAGTTATGACACTTACTATCGCAATTTCCAGAGCATCTGAAAAAGCCAAAACTCTTGCACAAATGGTTGCATTACTTGAAGAGCGTATAGAAAAAATTGAAAAGGAAAAAGAGAATAAATAATATTATATTGCATACATGAAGAAAATATAGAAAAGAGAAAAGAAGAATGAAAATAGGATTATTAACTGTCTATTCATTTAATTATGGTTCGTTTTATCAAGCAATTGCATTAAAAAGGAAACTGGAAGAACTAGGGCATAAATGTGACCTTATAAATGAAAGAGTTAAAGAAAATGAATGGCTAAATATCAAACTTCTATATAAATTTTATAGAAACATGCCTAAAATACTAAACAAAGTTATTAGTTATTTTCTTCCTCAATATAATACTTTCTTAAAATTGCAAAACGATATAAGCAATTACTCTCAGTCATCTGTAGATAAGCTTACTATCAGTGAAATATCAAATGAATACGATTGTATCATCTTAGGAAGTGACGAATTATGGTCAGCAAATTCAAAATCAATTCGTTATACAAAAATGTTTTTTGGCTATGGCATAAATTGTCCACATATAGCTTATGCTCCCAGTGCAACTTTATTTGATTTGAATGATGACAAATTGGTTAGTGAGGTAAAAGCAGGTCTCAAAACATTTAGCGATATTGCCGTAAGAGATAAATATTCACAAACAGTTGTAGAAAAACTTATAGATAAAGAGGTACCCGTTGTATTAGATCCTACATTATTAAATCCATTTTTTATCAGCCCAAAGAAAAGTAAAAATAAAGGTTATATACTAATCTATGGTGAGGATTATTCAGTAGAACAAATCAAATTAATTAAATCAAAGGCAAAAGAATATAATTGGAGAATATCTTGTTTAGGCTGGCCACATAGTTGGGCTGATGAATTTATTAATCCAGAATCTGTCATTGCTTTCCAAAATACGTTTAAATATGCTGAGTATTGTTTCCCATCAACTTTTCATGGTACAATATTTTCAATTTTGCATGAGAAGCAATTTATGACAATGACAAATGCCTTAAGAAACCAAAAGGTCAGAATGTTATTGGAACAATTGGATTTGATTGAAAATCTTTATATAGATGGTATCAATGCCACAATGCCACATATTAATTATGAGAATGTCAACAAAAAAATAAGTAACTATAGGAAGGAATCACTGAATTATTTGGTGAATGCACTTTCAAAAATTGAAGTATCAGTTAATAATAAGAGTTTATAATGAAGTGGAGAGTTGTTATGGCTTTACTGCATGTATGAATGCTTGTCCGGTAAGTGCTATAGTGATGGCAGAAGATGATATAGGATTTTTATACCCCAATATAGATGGAGTGAAATGCGTAATTTGTGGAATATGCAAAAATATCTGTAAAAAACATGAGAGTGGGGATAAATGGGTTAGGTAAGCAAAGGAGTATATCAGAGTAAATGAAATTATCAATCAGAGCCAATATAATATGGAATTCATTAGGTAATACAATTTATTTGGCATTGCAATGGCTATTAACAATTGTAATAGCCCGAATAACTGATTATAATCAACTGGGATTATATTCTCTGGCTATGTCTATAACCCATGTTGGTTTCTCCATTTGTAGTTGGGGAGTTCGTAATTATCAAATATCAGATATTAGACAAAAATATAAATGGAATGAATATGTAACAGCCCGATTCGCAACTTGTATATTAGGTTGTTCTATTATAGCTATATTTACGTTAACTCAGGATTACTCTTATGTTCAAATAGTATCCATAAATATATATATGCTATTTCGAGCGTTTGAGTCTATTATTGATGTAGCCCATGGTATTTTTCAACAAGAGTCGCGAATGGATTTTATAGGGATCTCTTATATTACTCGTGGCATTTTAAATTTCATAGTAATGATAATTATATTGTATCTGACGGAGAATATTGTTTATGCGATCATTGGTACTACAATATCAACTTTATTTATACTTCTACTTATGGATTATCGATATTTATATAAGTTAAAAAGCAGGTACTTTGTGGCAGCATATAAGAAAGTTTGCCAACTGATTTGGGATTGTATGCCTTTAGCAATTCAACACATTTTATTTACTTCATATGCTTCGATACCAAAGATATTTTTAGAAAAAATACATGGTCAGGAATTACTGGGAATCTATGCATCTATAACAATCCCGGTTGTTATTATTCAATCTATGGCTAATTTTATTATTATACCATTTGCTACAATAATGTCAGATTATGCAGCAGATAAAGATAAGTACAATTTGATACGTATAATTAAAATGATTATATGTGGCATAATTATTATAGGATTGACTGTAGGTAGTATTTTACTATTAACGGGAGATAAAATTTTATATTTCCTTTATGGATCAGAAGTTTCTTGTTTTTCTGATGTATTACTACCTTGTCTAATTGCAGTATTATTAATTGCTTTTGACAGTTTATTAAATATACTACTAATTATATTTAGACAAAAAAAGGGACTTTTATTTGCAAATTTTTGCAGTATATTAATAACTCTTTGCTTGGCCGATTATCTCATTGAGTCATTTTCATTGTATGGAGCAAGCTATTTAAATATTATCACTTTATTAATTCATTTTATAATAACTTTTATATTTTTGATCAAAGAACTTAATAAATTAAACAGTATATTTGAAAATTAATTATTTATATTTCTAATATAGCAAATTAAAATCAAGAGAAATTGCAGGAGAGTGAAAATGATATATATATTGAAAAAAATACTAGGTAAAATTATATCAATAAGAATTATTTTAATGGAAGCGATTCGCTCTGTAAGATTTATGGATAGTGGTAAATCAATTGAAGCGTTATTGCTATGCCATGCTCTTGAAAAGGGAATGGGTATTAATAACGTCATACCCGGTTATGGATTAAATAAATCAACAAAGCTTATCAGTTTGGTTGCGAGTTTACAAGCTCAGAAGAGAACAGATAATTATATCTTTCGTGAATCATGTTCTGTTATAAAAGCATATCTAGAATATCAGAAAAATGAAGGATTTGATGTCAAAGATTTGGAAGACCAATTCAAAAAAATTGAAATTTCAAAAGATAATTATTTTCCAGCAGGATATCTTAATATTAAGAAAGAAACATTTCAACAGGGAATGGAATGCAATTTTGATAAATTAGTTTTATCCAAACATACATTGAGAATGTGTTCTAAGGAATTAGTATCAAAAAAAGAATTCCAAACAGCTGTCGGATATGCGTTAAAAGCTCCTTCAGCATGTAATCGCCAGCCATGGAAAGTTTTTTATTCCTTGGACAAAACTAAAAATAAAACTTTAGGAGAATTAGTGCCTGGTAACAAATCCTTTTCAGCTGATATTCCTTATTACTGTGTTGTCACTGTTGACAGGAGCTTATTTGGCAGTAATGAGGTTTATCAATGGTATCTAAATGGTGGGATATTTATAACCTATCTTACACTTTCTCTGCACTCAATAGGAATAGGAAGCTGTATTTTTCAGTATCCAGATTTCTATATGACAGAATCAGAAATAAGAAAACTACTTTGCCTTAAAAAAAAATCAGAAGTTATTGTGGCAATTATAGGATATGGTAAGTATCCGGATGAAGCAAAGTGTATTGAAGCGGCCAGAAAACCTGCCGAAGAGGTTGCCATAGAGTTTTAAGTGACTGTTTTATGTATTTCTATGGCGCTAACTCATTTTGAAGATACTTATACAAGGAAAGGAAACTTTCCCAAAGATACTTATCTGGAAGAATTGTTGGCGGATACTCTGAGCAATGCTGTTTATATACTGATGAATATAGTGTGGAGGAAGTTCGGTGAATTATTGCATCCTGAATGCTGCTATTATCCATATGCCCTTTGAAGGTCCTTGTTGAAGAGCAGAAGCAAGAACTGGATGCAAAAGATAAAATCATTGAAAAACAGAATATACAGATTGAAAACATGCTCCAAGCACTTCTTCATGCACGCAAGAAACTATTTGGCAGTTCCTCAGAGACCAGCCAGATTGATGGTCAGATAAACCTTTTTGAGACCACACGGGAGCTGGCTAAGGAACTGTGGAGAGAACAGAAAAAGATTACGATACCAGGCTATACCTGTACGGCAAGACAGCCCGGCATCCGCGCTGAAATACTTGCGAGTATTTCAAAGGAAATTGAGGAATACATCATAAATCCGGAAGAAGCCTGTTCACAGTGTAGCGGTGAGTTGAAAATCATCGGAAAGAAGGTGGTTCGTACAGAAGTGGAATTCGTTCCAGCAAAGCTGAAAGTGAAACAGATTGTCCAGCAGGTAGCGAAATGTACGAGATGTGAGACGGAAGGAAGTGAATTTCCAAAAGATCATTTCCAGAAGGCAGCGATTCCTTCCACCGTCCTTCCACATTCGATAGCGACTGCTTCGTTGGTTGCTCAAGTTATGTACCAAAAATTCGCAATGGGGATCCCCCTGAACCGGCAGGAAAGTGACTTTTACCGGATGGGATTATTGCTTCCAAGAAGTAATATGGCTCATTGGGTGATCCGCTACAGCGAAGAAAGGCTGACTCCGGTTTATAACAGGATTCATGATGAACTTCTGAAATGCAAAATCTTACACATGGATGAGACAAGGATTCAGTGCAACAAGGAAGTCGGAAAGAAAGCCAGCAGCGATTCCTGGATGTGGGTAATCCAGAGTGGGGCCAGCGAGGATGTCAGGGCAACCTTTTTCCATTATTCCCGAACCCGGGGAAGTGATGTTGCCAAAGTCTTACTGGAAAGATTTCATGGCTACTTGACCACAGATGCATATATTGGCTATGAAAAAGTAGAAGGGATAAAACGGAATCTTTGTTGGGCGCACGTTAGGCGATATTTCATAGAGAGCATCCCATTAGACATGAGCGGTAAAGAGATATCGGGCTCTAAAGGTGCAGAAAACCGGGAATTTATCAATATTTTATGCAAGCTGGAAGAAGAGATGGCAGGCATTACATGTGAAGAAATGAAAGATAATCGTCAGATGGCATCCCGTGCCATACTTGATGCCTTTTGGGCGTAGGTTGAAAAAACATCTAATATTCCGACAACAAATGAGAAACTGACGACAGCATTGGGATATGCCAGGAATCAGAAAAAATATCTGGAAACCTTCCTGGAAGATGGTCGCTTGTCTATTTCAAATAATCTTTGTGAATCCCATAATACGTCTATTTGCCACAGCAAGAAGAGCATGGATTTTTGCGAACACACTAAAAGGAGCAACAGCAAATGCCGTTCTGTATACTCTTGTAGAGACGGCCCATGCTGTTGATTTAAATGTTTACGAGATCTGAGTTATCTCTTAAAGGTAATGCCAGATACAGATTACCATAATCAGCTAGAACGCATTGATGCATGTGTTGATTTATATTCAATTTTGACCCACTTTAACGTTTATATCTGATCCACCTAGCATGGTAGAAATCCACTGTCAAGGCACACTGCGTTTCACCAAGGCGAGCCTTGACAGTGGATTTCTACCATGCTGTATTATAAGTAAGGGCTTAAGCCCTTTTGTACA
>Ga0153920_1001055_pt1 | contig 11758 bp, 12 predicted proteins | sample TSNJ004MetaG_FD_104713 | JGI IMG/M metagenome (GOLD analysis project Ga0153920, IMG submission 104713) | Attine ant fungus gardens microbial communities from New Jersey, USA - TSNJ004 MetaG | ecosystem: Host-associated > Fungi > Mycelium > Unclassified | place: USA: New Jersey, Brendon T. Byrne...
AACTTCTTCGCAAACCGGCGTGAGCCTGACCATGGACTGAGCGGTAGTCATGCTGACATACCCGTTTTTGGCCGCCGCCCCTGCGATAAAGGCGTTGACATAACCGGCCAGCAGGCAGGCCAGCAGTCCGCAGATAAAAAAGGCGATAAAGCGCCGGGTTCTGCCTTTTATGAGAAACAGCGCGATCACCAGCGGCGCGGCCAGGCATATGAAGATGTTTACCGGATAAATCATGCCGCCGCCCCCTTTCCGGCCGCGCGAACCATCAGCAGCACGGTGACGCTCATCATAATATCAAAGACGATAAAGAGTGGTTCAAAGCCGAGAGATGATGTGAGGAACATCATGTTTTCTACAAAGAGAAAGAGCAGCACCGTCCAGTGATACCCGCGAAGGGACGGCTCGTTTTTCTTATCCTTGCCGCCCGTAAGGAACAGCAGCAGGGTATAGTAGGCGAGAAAGGCAAGCGGAACGCAGAACAGCGCGTTGTTCACGGGGTTCCCGGACAGATACACATATAGGATATGTAAAAGGATGATAACGGCGGGCGCGGTGAGCGCGGCGCGTCTGTATTGCTTCGCGGCCCGCTTATCGGCGTTCGACCATTCGCCCGTCAGCCCCAGGCCGATGGAGAGCAGGAAGCTGTACGAGCCGAGATAGGAAAGGTCGGCGGCGGAAAACCCCACCGCGTAATCACCCAGGATCAGCAGGTGCAGCGTATAGTAAAGGTCACCCAGAAAATAGCAGCCGAACGCGCCGGCAAGCAGTTGAAAAAACCACGACTCTCTGTTTCGCATGGCCCGCCGTGCCGCCAGCGCCGTGGCCGCCGCCATACAAGCAAGCTGTATGAACTGGTTGATTAAATCAATCGTCTCTATCATCCTGCCGTCCTTCCGGCGGTTTTCCGCCCAGCATTTTATAGCAGAATATTGTGGCCGCCGCTCCCAAAGCGAGCCCCAAGACGCCGATCAGCACATAGCCGCCGATGACAGCTTCGTTAACCAGCATCGTGCTATGTGCCCCCATCTCGATGTAGTCCACGGGGTCCGGGGTAACGAATGAGATAGCAAACGAAAGCCCCAGCACCAGCGCAATGCTGGCGGCAACTGCGGTAATACTGTAAATTTTTCCTTTTCGGGCCGCCTGTTCCTTTTTGATTATCTCCGCGCGGGCCAGCGCTCTCTCCGCAATTTCTTTGCTGTCAAACATAGGTAAATCCCCCGCTTTCCAATGTCCTTTTCAGCGCCGCTTTCGCGCGGCAGGCCAGGCCTTCGATCTGCCGCTCAGATTTTTTCATGACACGCCCGGCCTCAAGGTAGCTCATATCTTCAAAGTAGAGAAGATGCAGAACAGCGCGGTGATCCGATTTCAAGTCCCGCATGGCGGCGTAGAGGAGCCTTTTGCTTTCCTCCCGCTGTAAAAACGTCTCTGGCGTTTCACTTTCACCAAGAACATTTTCAAGTACGTCCTCAAAGGCGATGTGCGCTTCGCGGCTTCGCATCCTCATATGCCGCATGGCAAGGTTTTTTCCAATCGTGTATAAATACGTTTTCAGGGATGACCTTCCCTCAAAATTTCCGTATATGGAAAGCTGCGCGAAGGCTTCGATCACAATATGCTTTGCCTCGTGCAAATTGTGAACAATGCCGACAATGAACAAAGAAAAATCATGTTCGTACAGACGGACAAGCGCCTCAAAGGCGTCACTGTCGCCGTCCAGATAAAGGCGGTATAATTCCTCGCCGGTTTTATCCGGCGCGCGGTTATCGTTCATTGCCTCCTCCTTTTGTTCGTATGCTCAGCTTCCGGCATCTTAAAATAGACTTTCTATTGGTAATTTAGCATAATTACACTAAATCATCAATGTTTTGTTTCTTGCGTGTTTTGTTTGTTGGGGTTTATCATCCTGGTGCGCCTGAAGCGCACCCGCGCAGATTGAAGAGTCCTACACATTACGTGGTCTTTCCTGAATCTTTGAATATTGCTTTTCCCATTCGGCGTTGATATAATGATTTTTCAATCGTGCTGAGCAAACCGTACGGCTCACACAATTACTGAAAGGTTGTGATGTTAGGGTTGGAAAAAAAGCTGACGCTGTATGGCTTTAACAACCTCACAAAAACACTTAGCTTTAACATCTACGATGTTTGCTATGCAAAAAGTGAGAGAGAGCAAAAGGATTATATTGCTTACATAGACGAGCAGTACAATTCCGAGAGGCTGACAAACATTTTGTGTGATGTAACAAAATCTGTGGGCGCCCATATATTAAATATTTCTCGCCAGGATTATGAGCCTCAGGGGGCTTCCGTCAATATTTTGATAGCGGAAAAGGACCTTCCTGTGGAGCTTATTGACGAATCCTGCAACAAAGGGGAATTGCCCTTTAATGACATGGTACACGCCCATTTGGATAAAAGCCATGTGACTGTCCACACCTTTCCGGAATATCATCCGGAGCACGCTATTTCTACTTTTCGTGTGGACATAGATGTATCTACCTGCGGCACTATTTCTCCCTTAAATACGCTGAATTATTTAATTGGGAGCTTTGATTCCGACATCATAACCATAGACTATCGGGTAAGAGGCTTTACCAGGGATGTGGAGGGCAAAAAATGCTATATGGATCATGAGATGACCTCTATTCAAGACTATATAGACGAAAAGACCCTGACAAAATACGACGCTATCGACGTTAATGTATATCAATCCAATATATTTCATACCAAGCTATTGATAAAGGAAATAGATCTGCAAAATTATTTATTTAAAAAAGATGTGTACGAGCTTGCGCCGAAGCAAAGGCTTGAAATCACCGACAGCCTCCGCCGGGAAATGATTGAGATTTTCAGCGGAATGAATATTTTTTGAGCCTATGAAAACGAATAGGCTCACTCAGGAAAACGCGCCCATTTACGAGGCGCTTCAAAGACACATATTAAACCGGGTGGTCCGCTTTGATGTGCCTGGCCACAAGGGCGGCCGGGGCAACAGGGAGCTTACGGATTTTCTTGGGAAAAACTGTCTGATGATAGACGTTAACTCCATGAAGCCTCTGGACAACCTTGGCCATCCTATTTCTGTGATACGGGACGCGGAGGAGCTGGCTGCGGAGGCTTTTAGGGCTGCTGCGGCCTTCTTCATGGTAGGAGGCACCACCAGCGCGGTGCAGGCCATGATCATGTCGGCCTGCAAGCCCGGCGATAAAATAATAATGCCCCGTAATGTCCACCGAAGCGCTATCAACGCGTTGGTGGTGTGCGGGGCCGTACCTGTTTATATAAACCCCGGCACCGACAGCCGCCTGGGTATTTCACGCGGCATGTCCATAGAGTCTCTTGAGCGGGCGGTCAAATACCATTCCGACGCCAAGGCTATTTTGGTAAATAATCCGACTTATTACGGAGTTTGCTCTAATCTTGAAGGTATTGTACAGCTGGCTCATGAGAATAATATGATGGTGTTGGCAGACGAGGCTCACGGCACTCATTTTTATTTTGGCGAGGGCTTGCCTTTGCCGGCTATGGACGCAGGTGCGGACATGGCGGCCATAAGCGTGCACAAGACCGGCGGCTCTCTGACGCAAAGCTCCTTTTTGCTGTGCGGAGAAGCGGTAAACGCAGATTATGTCCGGCAGGTGATAAACCTGACCCAAACCACCAGCGCGTCTTATCTGCTGCTTACGTCTCTTGACCTGGCCCGTAAAAACCTGAGTCTTCACGGACATGATATATTCGAAAAAACAATGGAATACGCGTCTTACGCGAGAAGTGAAATAAATAAGCTGGGAGGATACGACGCCTTTGGCTATGAGCTTATAAACGGGGATGATTTTTTTGATTTTGATGGTACCAAGCTGTCGGTCCATACCAGAGAAATAGGCTTGGCAGGCATTGAGGTTTACGACCTGCTTCGTGATGAATACGGTATCCAGATAGAATTTGGGGATATTGGCAATATATTGGCTATTATTTCCGCCGGGGACCGGGCCTTGGAAATAGAGCGGCTTATCTCCGCCATGTCGGAAATAAAACGGCTTTACTCCAAGGACAAAGCCGGCATGCTGGTGCATGAATATATAAGCCCCGAGGTGGTAATGACGCCCCAACAGGCTTTCTACAGCCGTAAAAGCTCCTTGCCTATCAAGAAGTGCAAGAGACGCGTATGCGGGGAATTTGTCATGTGTTATCCTCCCGGCATCCCTATACTGGCGCCTGGTGAAAAAATAACAGAGGATGTAATCGAATATATTCTTTACGCCAAGGAAAAGGGCTGCTCTTTAACGGGAACACAGGATATTGAGGTCAACAATATACAAGTACTGGAATGAGGTGATATTTTGGATTTATGGTATACGGAGCTGCATACCGACAACGCGCAATTTTCAATAAGGCTGGATAAACAATTATATTCCGGCCAAAGCGAGTTTCAACGGATAGATGTGTTCAGCTCGGCCGAGTTCGGCAGGATATTGACGCTGGACGGCTTTTTGATGCTGACGGAAAAAGACGAGTTTATTTATCATGAAATGATCACCCATGTGGCCCTGGCGGTGAACCCTGATATCAGGCGCGTTCTTGTAATAGGAGCCGGAGACGGCGGAGCCGTGAGGGAGCTTTGCGGATATGATAATATCGAAAGCATCGACATGGTGGAAATCGACCGGCAGGTGGTCGAGGTATGCCGTGAGTACCTGCCGCAAACCGCTCATAAGCTGGATGACCCGAGAGTAGATATCCGTTATGAGGACGGGCTGAGATATGTCAGAACAAGATCTGATGAATACGACTTGATAATAGTGGATTCTATCGACCCCTTCGGGCCGGGAGAAGGCTTGTTTACCAAGGAATTTTACGGTAATTGCTTTAAGGCCCTAAATGATAGGGGAATAATGATAAACCAGCATGAAAGCGCGTATTACGCAAATGACGCCCAAGCGGCAAGAAGAGCCAGGCAAAAGCTGAAGGCGACGTTTCCTGTGGCCAAGGTCTATCAGGCGCATATTCCCACTTATCCTTCCGGGCACTGGCTTTTTGGCTTTGCCTCCAAGGGGCTGTGCCCCATTGAGGATTTGCAGGCGGATAGCTGGAACAAGCTTGGTATAAGCACGAGATACTATAATACCGAGCTGCATAAAGGCTGTTTTGCCTTGCCAAACTATGTGAAGGAGATTCTGGACGGTGAAGCTTGAGCGAAATATCCATACATTTATAGGCTGCGATTCCTTTTATGAGGAAAGCAGAATAGTAATATTCGGCGCCCCCTTTGACGGCACCGCCTCTTACCGGCCCGGCTCACGGTTCGCCCCTGCCGAGATAAGGAAGGAAAGCTTTGGCATTGAGACCTACAGCCCCTATCAAGATAAGGATCTTTTGGATATAAGTGTTTTTGACGGCGGCGACCTTGAGCTGCCCTTTGGCAATACCCCGCGGGCCTTGGAGGATATTGAGAAATATTCGGAAGGAATAATACAAGACGGAAAAATCCCCTGTATGATAGGCGGGGAACATCTGGTTACCTTAGGAGCCGTCCGCGCAATGATACGGAAATGGCCGGGGCTTAACATACTGCATTTTGACGCTCACGCGGATTTGCGGGATGAATATTTGGGAGAGCCCTTGTCACATGCTACCGTAATGAGGCGCTGTTTTGAAATACTGGGTGAGGGCAAAATCTATCAATTTGGCATAAGAAGCGGCGACAGGGAGGAATTTTTGTTTGCCGAGGGCCGGGTGCGTCAACGAAAATTTGATCTTGACGGTATTGGAAAGGTCATGGAGGAGTTAGGTGACAAGCCTGTTTATCTGACCCTTGATTTGGACGTGCTGGACCCGTCCCAGTTCCCCGGCACGGGTACGCCTGAGGCGGGAGGCGTAAGCTTTAAGGAGCTGCTATCGGCTCTGCTTCAGGTTAAGCGGCTGAATATAGTCGGCCTTGATATGAACGAGCGTTCACCGGCCTATGACCAAAGCGGTATATCTACCGCGTTGGCTTGTAAGCTGCTGAGGGAGCTGCTGTTGATCGTGGGGTAGAGTGGGCTGGGATGGAGTAATAAAGTTTCAAGCAATTCAGATATCCATAATCACATATCAAATTTTCAAAAGAAGAGGCAACGATGAACAATGTAAAAATCTTTTTGGTATTAGTTTTGTGTTGGTTTGTAATTTTTACCTCCTGCCATAAAGAGCAGAATACGTATGAACCTGCAAGGATATCCGAACCAATAAATACTTCTGAACTAGCAAATTCGCCTGCTGTATATTCTTCGCAACCGGAATGCACGGCATTGACACTGCCTGTTGATATTTCCGCAGTGCAGTTTTGCTTGGAAAAACTTGAAAATTATCTTGCCTTTAATAAAAATGGGCTGGAGATGCCTTATATTAAAGCGCTTTATCAGGATGATTCAATTGATTATAATAATCATGTGGATAAAGAATATGCTTGGCGGAAATTTTATTTAGACGTGGCGGAATACGACTTGAACGGCGATGGCGAAATGGATTACGTCATAAAACGTCCCGATTCCGAGCGTTCAGGCGGTAATTATTTTGACGAAGGCTTTTTGGATGTTGTTTATCAATCAGACGGCGAACTAAAAAGGATGCATACTGATATCGGGCTGGTTAATGTTAATTTTCCGATAGCAATACTGAGTACCGCCACGAACGAGTTTCGTGATATAGCGGTTAAGTTTGATTCCAGTTACAAACATGTTTATAAATATAATGGGTTTTTTTATGAAGAAAAAGAGTTTAGTAATGAAAAAAGAGTAAGATACGACCGTATTTTGTCCTCGGCTTATATTAATGCCAAGCTTGAAAATGACACAATTAATCTTAGATATAATTTTAGAATGTTCAGCGATAACGACAGCATAGATTATCGATTCTTTGTCGCCGGTTATTTTATAACGGCGGAAAAGAACGGAATCGTAAAAAGAAACCGGCTTTGGGCTTGCGATGAGAGCGGCGAACCCAAGATGTTTTCAACGAAAGAACTATTTCAAAACAACTTTGGCTGGATTGATGCGTTATTTTGTAGCGAATACGCAGGTGCTGATTTATCAATGTATACCGATGATTTAATATGGATAGATGAAGCAGAAATTATTATATGCGAGCCATAAATCAAGAACGAAAGGGAGTGACTTGCTTATGCGCGCGGTCGTAACACGCGTTTCCTCAGCATCGGTAGAAATAGAAGGCGCGGCTGTAGGAAGTATTAAAAAAGGTTTCCTCGTTATGCTGGGCATTGCCGTTGGAGATACGGAAAAGGAAGCGGTAAAGCTTGCTTCCAAAGTATGCAACCTTCGTGTTTTTGAAGATTCGGAAGGGAAAATGAATCTTGACCTTGCCACCGTAGGCGGAAGCATTTTGGTTATCTCTCAATTCACGCTTTACGCCGACTGCAAAAGCCGCAGGCCGGGTTTTACCGAGGCGGCTCGTCCGGATACCGCTGTCCCTCTCTATGAGCTTTTTATCAGTGAATGCAGGAAAGCGGGGTTCAAAGTCGAAACCGGAAGCTTTGGCGCGGATATGGTGGTTTTGTCGGCAAACGATGGACCGGTTACAATTATATTAGATACGGGAAAGATTTAAATTAAACGGAATTAGAACTAAACAGTTACAGCATGAAGAAAGGATATTTATATGAGATATGAAGGTAGAATTTTTCGTCCTCCCAGCGAGGCATATAGCTTGATCGTGCAGTCGACCGTAGGCTGCAGCCATAATAAATGTGAGTTTTGTGATATGTACCGTGAAAAAAAGTTCCATTTTAGGCCCCTTGAGGATGTAATTGAGGATTTTTCGCTCGCCCGTGACCGGTATGACTACGTTGACCGAATCTTTATCGCGGACGGCGACGCGCTGATAAGAAAGACGGCCGACTGGATTTCCATACTTGAGTGTATCCGCAAGCTTTTCCCTGAATGTGAGCGGGTCACCAGCTACGGATCACCAAAGAGTATACTTTTGAAGACGCCGGAAGATTTAAAGACGCTAAGAAATTTAGGGCTTGATATGATTTACCTTGGCTTGGAGTCGGGAAGCGACAAGATATTATCTGATATGAACAAGGGAGAAGCCGCGGATGAAATCATTGAAGCCGGGATCAAGGTAAGGGAAGCCGGCATGAAGCTGTCCGTAACCGTTATATCAGGACTTGGCGGGACGGCTATGTGGCAGGAACACGCCATTAAAACCGCCGAAGCTCTATCTCGGATGAAGCCGCATTTCATCGGCCTTCTCACGCTAATGATCGCGGACGGCACACCGCTTTACGAGCGGTATAAAGCGGGAGAATTTTTGGTGCCCGGTCCGCGCCGGATTGCCGAGGAAACGTTGCTGCTGCTTCAGAATATCGACAGTGAGGGCAGTGTTTTCCGTTCCAACCACGCCTCTAACTACCTGTCGCTTAAAGGGACCCTGAATAGGGACAAGGAAGCCATGACGCAGCTTCTGGAGGAGGCTTTGCGCGGAGATATAGATTATAAAAGCGAGTGGGCAAGAGGATTTTAAGTATGAACTGAGAGGTACAAAGCTTGATGCTACTATCTGCTGAAAAACTCAGCAAAAGCTACACAGAAAAAAAATTAATGGACGAGGTCTCGTTTTATTTAAACGAAAGCGACAAGGTTGGCGTAATAGGTAAAAACGGGACGGGCAAGTCTACGCTTTTGAATATACTTGCAGAGCGCGATTTTCCTGACGAAGGCAATATTAGCAAGTCTACCGGCGTTAGGATTTCATATCTGGAACAGAACCCGGTGTTTAAGGATGGCTTGTCGTTGCTGCAAAACGTATTTGACGATTCGGATATGCATAAAAAGCAGACTATGGAATATGAGGCAAAGTCCATACTAACAAAAATGGGATTTACAGATTTAGATATAGATACGAAAAATCTGTCGGGTGGTGAAAAAAAGCGTGTAGCTCTGGCTCGCGCGCTTGTGAAACCCTGTGAAATATTAATTCTGGACGAGCCGACCAACCACTTGGACAATCAGATGGTGCTTTGGCTTGAAACCTATTTGAAACGCTTTAACGGCGCAATTGTTATGGTAACCCATGACAGGTATTTTCTTGATAGAGTCACGAATCGAATTGTCGAAATTGATCAAGGAAAGCTTTATTCCTATGACGCCAATTACTCGCTGTTTTTAGAGCTAAAAGCACAACGGGAAGAAATGTACACAGCTACGCAAAGAAAGAACAGAGCCCTTTTTAAGAAAGAATTGGAATGGGTGCAGCGCGGACCAAGAGCAAGAGGCACAAAGAGCAAATCAAGGATTGAGCGTTTCGAGGAATTAAGCCGCGGAAATGAGGTTTCTCTGAATAAACTTGAAATGGACTCTGTCGCTGCGCGTCTTGGAAAAAAGACAATCGAAATAAATGATGTGTCTAAGTCTTTCGGCGGGCAGTACCTTGTGAAAAATTTTACCCATTTCGTTATGAGAGACGCGCGGATTGGATTTATTGGAAAAAATGGTTGTGGGAAATCAACGCTTATTAAGATGATTGCAGGGGACTTAGAGCCGGATTCCGGCTACGTCGTTAGAGGTGATACGGTAAAAATAGGTTATTTGTCCCAGGAATGGGATGAAAATAGCAAATACGCAGATAATCAAATGAAAGTAATTGATTATATAAAAGAGGTGGCGCAACAAGTTGTTACTGCTGACGGAACGATCTCTGCTTCCCAAATGTTAGAAAGATTTCTATTTCCGCCGGATTTACAGTGGAACTCTATTGGCAGGCTTTCCGGCGGAGAAAAACGCCGGTTAAATCTGCTAAGGGTATTAATTGAAGCCCCCAATATTCTTTTTTTAGACGAACCAACCAATGATTTAGATATTGAGACACTAACTATACTGGAAGATTATCTTGAGCGTTTCAACGGCGCAGTTATCGTGGTTTCTCATGACCGCTATTTTTTGGATAAAGTAGTGGATACGATTTTTGAATTCCGCGATGGCGGAGAATTGAAACAATATAGCGGCGGATATTCAGACTATCTGGAGAAAAGAGAGCTGGATTTTGAATTGGCACAGGGAGTGGAAACGCGGAAAAAACCGAGTGAAAGCCCTGAAAAAGCAAGGAATTCTAAGCCGGCGAAGCTGAAATTTACATTTAAAGAACAACGGGATTATGATGCAATAGAGTCTGAAATTGCGGACTTAGATGCGCGGCTGAGCTTGTTGGCAGAGGAAATTGAGCTATATGCGAGCAACTACGAAAAGCTGATTACTCTGCTTGAAAAAAAAGAGAAATTAGAAGCCGAGATGTCTTTAAAAATGGAGCGTTGGGTTTATTTAAATGAATTAGCCGAAAAAATACAAGAAAACCAATAATGAATAACAAAGGAGATCTAATGACTTTTAATGAAATGAACCTTATCAAACCAATTTTAAAGGCATTGAAAAATGAAGGATATAAAGTACCATCGCCTATTCAAACAGAAGCGATCCCGCCTCTGTTAGCGGGTCGTGATTTGCTCGGCTGCGCGCAAACAGGCACAGGAAAAACGGCGGCATTCGCTATTCCTATTTTGCAAATGTTGTATGAGCAACGCCTTAAGCAGCCCGCGGAAAAAAACTCTATTTCCAAGCGCGGACTTAATCCATCGCAAAAGAGAAAGCTGCAGGCGTTAATATTAACGCCCACAAGGGAGCTTGCGCTGCAAATTTGCGAGAGCTTCCAGGCGTATGGATGCTATACTGGGATTAAAACCTTGGCTATATTTGGAGGAACAAGCCAAATTCCGCAGGTTGCCGAATTACGCAAGGGTGTGGATGTTTTGGTGGCTACGCCTGGGAGGCTCCTTGATTTGATGGGACAAAACCTATGTGATTTAAGTAGCGTTTCCATGTTTGTTTTAGACGAAGCCGACCGCATGTTGGATATGGGATTTATTCAGGATGTAAAAAAGATAATTGCCAAGCTGCCAAAGGAGCGGCAAACTCAATTGTTTTCCGCAACCATGATAGAAGATGTTTCTTCTCTTGCCTTGTCTATTCTTCGCAATCCGGTTACTGTGACGGTAACGCCGGTTTCCTCAACAGTGGACATGATTGACCAGTCTGTTTATTTTGTAGATAAAGCTAACAAAGGACGTCTGCTGATTGAACTGTTGAATGATAAAAAAATTGTATCCGCATTGATTTTTTCTCGTACCAAACACGGGGCGGATAAAATATGCAGATTGTTAACTAAGGCGGGCGTCACAGCCGGCGCAATACACGGGAATAAGTCCCAACCGGCACGGCAGAAGGCATTAACTGATTTTAAAACAGGCAAAATACGAGTATTGGTGGCAACTGATATTGCGGCGCGAGGCATAGATATTGACCAGCTTTCACATGTGATCAATTACGACTTGCCCAATGTAGCGGAAACATACGTTCACCGCATCGGCAGAACAGGCAGAGCCGGACTTGGAGGCGTTGCGATTTCTTTTTGTGATTTTGATGAACAGGCCTACCTGAAAGATATACAGAAGCTGATCCAAAAGAAAATTCCGGTGGTAGAGAATCATCCGTACCCTATGCAAATACTTGAACATATAGAACCGAAGACCAAACCGAGGTTAACTGAGGAAGACCGTAACCGCAAATTGACTGAAAAGGCTATGGACCGGAAGGAGAAATCGGCTGTGCTTCGAAAAAGACAGCAAAAAAGTGGGCGGAATCATGTTTAGGCAGCGCGTAACAAATCGCGCCTCGCTTCTGGGCGAAACGCTGGAATCAACGCAA
>Ga0153920_1001061_pt1 | contig 11711 bp, 12 predicted proteins | sample TSNJ004MetaG_FD_104713 | JGI IMG/M metagenome (GOLD analysis project Ga0153920, IMG submission 104713) | Attine ant fungus gardens microbial communities from New Jersey, USA - TSNJ004 MetaG | ecosystem: Host-associated > Fungi > Mycelium > Unclassified | place: USA: New Jersey, Brendon T. Byrne...
AGGGCAGGCTGGCAGGTCTGAGCCATTCCACCATGGCGGTGCACAGCGCGGTGAGGGTGACGGCACCGCGAAGCGACCAGAGAAAGTTGCCCAGCGATCGTCCGGCGTGCAGTTTGACTTGCGCCGCAGTGACCCATTCGAGCAGTCGACGTCGTGAGACCGTCAGCCGGAACAGCGTGCGTGCGATAGCGTCGGCCGCCAGCCACGCGTGGTTGGCCAACATCGACGCCACGATGAAAGTGCGCTCGACGCCGCTGCGAATGTCGCGGCCAACCGCGCGCCAGTGGCTGGGCATCGAAATGCCCGTCTGTGACGGGATCAGGCCCGCCGCAATCATGAAGATCGCCGGGGCGGAGATGGCGAGCAACACGAGTGCCGACCAGACCTCAACGGGCGCCCGCGCGATCACCCATGCGCACACCAGCGTAGCCAGTGCTCCTGGCGCCGTGAGAGAGCGACGCAGATTGTCGAGCATCTTCCATCGAGCCGCAGCCGGAATTGCCCCGCCGCGCTTGCCGATAATCCACGGCAAGAGCTGCCAGTCGCCCCGGATCCAGCGGTGGAGTCGGGTAGCGGCCACTTGCGCATGTGACGGGAAGTCCTCAAACAATTCGATGTCGGTGACCAAGCCACAACGTGCGAAATTTCCCTCGAAAAGGTCGTGGCTGAGAATCGTGTTCTCGGGGATTCGGCCCGCGAGCGAGGATTCGAAGGCGTCGACGTCATACAGACCTTTGCCGATGTAACTGCCTTCCCCGAGCAGATCCTGATAGACATCCGACACGGCGCCCGCATAGGGATCGATGCCATACGGTCCGGAGAACAGACGCGAGTAGACAGTGCCCTCGCTCATGCTGGGCAGGGTCGGCGTGATGCGCGGTTGCAGGATGCCGTAGCCGGCGACCACGCGCCGGGAGGTCGGATCGAGGTAGGGGCGGTTCAACGGGTGCGCAGCGGTGCCGACGAGCTGCCGCACCGCGTCGATAGGCAGACGCGTATCGCTGTCGAGCGTGATGACGTACCGCACCCCGGGAGGAATGCTCGGTGCGTGCCCGTCGATGTTCATGAACGAGGTATCCGTCGCGCCTCGCAGCAGCCGGTTGAATTCGTGGAGCTTGCCTCGTTTGCGCTCCCACGCCAGCCATTTGCGCTGCGTCTCGTTCCAAAGCCGCCTGCGGTGAAACAGAAAGAATCGGGGCGAATCGGACGTGTCGGCCGTATCGGTCGTATCGGTCGTATCGGACGAACCGGGAGTATGAGTCGCGTAACGGGCGTTCAGCGCTGCGATGCGCGCGCTGGCGGCGTCCAGCAGCGGTATATCGCTGTCGATGTGCTCGGTATCCGCATCTCGCCAATCGGAGAGCAAGGCAAACCGGACGTCGCCCTTGGGGTTGGCGAGATAGTGCACCTCCAACTGGGCGACTTGTGCGGCAATGTCCGCCTCGTTCGTCAGCATCATCGGTACGACGACGAATGTTCTGAGGTCCGGCGAAATGCCATCGGCCAGCTCGAGGCGCGGCAAATGGCGAGGGGGAATCCATCGGGTAAGACAGCGGTCGATGAGCAGCACGGCGAGTTCGGACGCTGGAAAGAGTCCGCATACCGTCAGTAGCACGAGACCGGCGGCGCTCACCCCGGCGGCGACGCTGAGCAAAAGGGGCACGGCCACGATCAGGCAACTGAACAGACAAACGCCCACGATGTAGGCCACCGCGCAATGGGGCGCGCCGTGCAGCCGCCAAAGATGGGTGAGCGGTGCGCGATAGGCGATTTCACGCTCAAAGTCGCGTCGGCCAGCGGACAGAAGGTAGTAGCCCGGGTCCATGCGTCGGGGCATGTCTTCGACGCCTGCCGAATCTCCCGTGCCGGTGGCCGCAGCGGCTATCTTGAGATTCAGCGCTTGTGTCACCGCAAGCTCCGACAAGTGAGACCTTGCCGCCAGTTTCTCGATCTCGTGCCGGTACCCGTCGCGCGTGGCGAAGTCCATGTCCGCGTAACCCGGGTTCTGGCGCAGATGGGCGTCGACCAGGCTGACTTCCTCGAATAACGGCTGCCAATCGAATGCCCGCATGTCGCGCAAACTGGTGATGACATTGCGCACGGTCATGTTCGCTGCCGCCTGGCTGGCGTGTTCGGCCTGCACGACATCGTCAGCCGATTGTCCTTGCTGCGCCAGTTGGTCACTCAGCCATTGCAGTGACCTGTCCTGATAGCGCAGGCGCTGAATCAGCTGGACCGTGAAAGCGGGCTCGAACGGCGCGACAATCCCTGCGCGCGCCTTCGGGGCATCGCTGATGGTGGGCAGGGCAGACGCGTTGCGCGAGAGCAGATCGTCTGCATATCGATCGGCGGCCTGCCGATTGACCTGCGCCTGTGTGACGTGCGCGCACAGGCGCCGGAGATTCTCGATCATCACGGCACGCAGCGTCAGCGGCATGGCCCAGAGTTCGGCCATGGTCAGCGGCTCGACTTTCTGATACGCCAGCAGGAAGCAACTGAGCAGTGCGGGATCGAAACGGCTGTCGGTATGGGCCACGAAGGCCCAGAGCACGCCGTAAATACGCGGGTAGCCGCGCAGCGGGCCATCAAGCAGGCGCGGCAATGACCGGAAAGACTGGGTGTTCAGGCCGTGCCGGACCTCTCTGAACTGATCCGAGACGGTACGGAAGTTATCCAGCAGCCACTCTGCGGCCGGGGTAATCGAACGACGCTGCAAGGTCGCTTGCGCCGTTGCGTCATAGCATTTGCGCAGTACGCGCTCGTTGTCGGCGGCGCGCGAGGTCAGTGACCGTGTGCGCGGCGGATGAACGGCGACTTGCTGGGCACGCGCCAGACTGAGTGCATGCTGCTCCAGCCGGTCGCGGCTGAACAACTCTGCCCGAATTGGGGCTTCCGGAGGGCCGAAGTCGCTCGTCCCACGGGTGATACCGACAAAATAATCCATTCCTGGCAGCTTCCACATGCCGATGTCTCCGGCGTTGCCCAGCGATCAGGAGAAAACGGGATGCTTGTCATCCAGGCCGATGACCTCGTCATAAATGTGGTCTCGTGTGCGAGCGTCGAAGCGCTGCCAGACGCGGGCGAGCCAGTATTTCATCTTGCGCTGGGTAATATCGCTCGCACTCACGGGCACGGCCGGGAACTGGATGTTCTCGCCGACCAATTTGCCTTCCAGATACTCGTGGGCGTTGGCCCGAACATACGCCTTGGCTTTCATCAGATCCGTGGCACTGGAGGAAAACGACAAATCCAGACAGGTCAATGTCCAGACCGCGTCCTGACGTTGCCCATAGACATGAAGCAGAATGCGTTCCTTTCTCATGATCGACTCCTCTTGGCGCGTATATGGCGTGTGCATCGAGCCATCGTCGCGGCTTTTGCCGGGGGAGTCGGTCCGATACCGAACGGACTTGCCTGAAACTTTCAAGTAGGGTGTGGGCGACTTCGGCATCTGATCGTCACCCTCGCGCAATGTTTGCGGACGTGCGGCAGCCAGGCGCCGCCAATGACAGGCGATTCACGGGAGGTTTGCGATGCTACGTACCCTGGACGAACTGGAAGGCTGCACTCTTCGCGCGACGGACGGTGACGTCGGTCTGGTGAAAGATCTGTACTTCGACGACAAGGCGTGGGTCGTCAGGTATCTCGTAGTGGAAACCGGGACGTGGCTTGCGAACCGGCAGGTATTGATCTCGCCGATTTCGATTGGCCAGAGCGACTGGCTCGACGACATCATCCCGGTCACGATCACCAAGGATCAGGTAAAGCACAGCCCCGATATCGACACGCATAAACCGGTGTCGCGCCAGCACGAAACCGATTATCTGGCGTATTACGGCTATCCCGACTACTGGGGCGGCGTCGATGCATGGGGAGAAGGCGCATTCCCGAGCGGCCTCGCCAGCGGCAGCCGGTCCGAGCAGGACGCATTTCGTGCGGCGCGTGAGTCTACGCACTCCCACGATGAAATGGTGAACCGACCGAAGCAGGATCCTCACCTACGCAGCGCGGATGCCGTGGCCAGCTATCACATTCATGCCCGGAACGGGGATATCGGACACGTGGAAGGCTTGCTCGTAGACGTTCACACCTGGGCGGTGCGCTACATCGTCGTCAACACCAGCAACTGGTGGATGGGCCATCAGGTCGCGCTCCCGGTGAAAGTGATCGAGAGCGTGAACTGGCTGGACGCGACGCTCACGCTGTCTCTGACGCGCGAAGCCGTGAAGGCCGCGCCGCCTTACGATGCCAAGGTCAGACTCGATCGGCGGCAGGAAATCAGCATCTACAAGCACTATGGTCATCCGGGCTACTGGGAAGATACCTCGACCCACGAACGCGATGGCAGTGAGTAAGCCCATTGCGCCAGGACTTCACATCTTGGCCATCTCCGTACGCCACCGGACCGAAACCCACTTCCCATGACGTTAGATTAAGCGCGATCGTTCTGCTCGTCATGGGGCGTTTATGAAGCGGTCAACGCAGCGCGCGCTCGACGCCGTCTCAGGCGCTTGAGCCACAGCATCACGCCATTGCGTGATATCCAAGGCCCTGTCATCAGGGCACTCCATTTTTCAGTGAACGAGAGCGCTAATCATGAACAAAGATCAAGTCAAAGGTAGGGTCAAGGAAGTTGAGGGAAAAACCAAAGAGGTTGCAGGCAAGGTAATCGGCAACAAAGAGATGGAAGTGGCGGGGGCGATCAAGAAGAACGCCGGGAAAGAGCAGGCCCATGTCGGCGACGCCCGCCACGATGCGAAGAAGCATAAATGATTGACGTAGGACGAGGCCCGTCTGGTCAGACGGGCCCGGTAGGTCTCACGTGCCGTCAGCGCGCGTGTGCGAATGCCAAGGAGTGCACACCATGAATTCCATCACTTCATTTTTGGTATTGGTGCTGCTTCTCGCAGGGGCAGTCTCCGGGATGTATATCAGCCCCTATCTGGCGCCGTGCTTCGTGCTCGCCGCCGTATTGCTGGCGTCGACGCTGAAGATGGCTAACGCATGGCAAAAGTTCGTGATTCTGCGCGCCGGGAAATTGCAAAGCGTGAAAGGCCCGGGTCTGTTCATGATCCTGCCGGTCATCGACAGCGTGACGGCCGTGATCGACGAGCGTATTCAAACGACGGCATTCAATGCCGAGCAAGCGCTGACGAAGGACACCGTGCCTGTCAATGTCGACGCGATCATCTTCTGGCACGTCAACGATGCCGAGAAGGCCGCGCTGGCAATCACCGACTACCGGCAGGCGATCGACAGGGTGTCTCAGACGTCCTTGCGCGAGATGATCGGCGCGTCGATGTTATCTGCACTGCTCTCCGATCGGAAGGCATCTGACGAGCAACTGCGTTCCGAAATCGGCGCAAAGACCGCCGCCTGGGGTATCGCGGTGATGTCCGTGGAGGTTCGCGACGTCGCCATTCCGGTGGCGTTGCAAGATGCCATGTCGAGACAGGCACAAGCCGAACGCGAAAAGCAGGCTCGTATGATTCTCGGATCGGCCGAAGCCCTCGTCGCAGCGAAGTTCGTAGAGGCCGCAGCCATTTACGAAGGCCATCCGCAGGCCTTGCAACTGCGTGCCATGAATATCATCTACGAGACGACCAAGGAGCGCGGTGCCACGATACTGATGCCGTCCTCGATGGTCGACAGCATGAATCCCGTGGCATTGTCATCGGCGGTCGCCAGCACCGATCTCACGGGTGTGCTGCCGGGACTGAAGACAGCCGCGTAGTCACTGTCTTGCTGCCTTGCCGACTGCTGAGTCGTCGATCTATTCGCCCAGCAGTTCGGCCAGGGGCTGAAAATGCTCCACATGCTGCGACACGACCTTCACGATAACGATGATCGGAATGCTCAGCAGCATGCCCGCAATCCCCCAGAGCCACCCCCAGAACAGCAGCGACACGAAGATGGCTGCCGGATTCATTCGGGCAATTTTCCCCGTGATCCACGTGGAGACAACAGTGCCCACGAAAGCCGCAATGACGAGCGATGCGCCCGAGACCAGAAGGGTCATGGAGAGCGATTGAAACTGCATGTAAGCCGCCATGCCGGTTCCTGCGGCGGTCACCCCAGGCCCCAGGTAGGGGATCACATGCAACAATCCCGCCGCCAGCGCCCATGCGCCTGCATTATCCAGTCCGATCATACGAAACGCGACCCACGTCAGCCCGCCGACCAACAGGTTGGTGACAAGCAGCATCAGCATGTATTTCTGGATGGAATCGTTGATGTCGTCGAGAATGCGCACGGTGATTTTCTTGTTGGATAGCGACGGTCCGGCCAGTCGCACCAGCTTTCGCTTGAACGTGTCGCCACTGACCAGCAGAAAGAACGCCAGCAGGATGACCGTCAGCGCTTGGGCAATGAATCCCAGGGCGCCCATCGAGCCGACCCACAAGAAGGCGCTGAGTTTGAACGCAGGTTGATCCACCACGATGTGCGTGACGGGTTGTCTCTGCGGCGGAGACAGATCCGAGGCCTGGTTGGCCGCTTTTTCTATGGCGCCCGCTGCCGCTTTCATCTTCTGTAGATTGCCGAAGGTGCCACTGTGCAAGCTGCCGAGCACGGTCGAAAATGTTCGCGTGGCGGCCGGCAATTGCTCGACCACTCTGTCGATCTGATCGCGCAACGGGTAGCTGCCGGACACGCACACGCCAACGCCTGCGAGCATGACGAGGATCGCGCCGATCGAACGTCTGATCCTGATTCGAGTCAACCATACGACGAGGGGATTCAGGGTGTAAGCGAGCAGAATTGCGAGTAGCACCGGCACGACAAATCGCTGTGCCCATTCCAGCGCGAACAGGATCGCGAGCGTGGCCAGAATACCTAGCGCGAGACCGCGCGCGTCGACCGGCATGCGCGGGGAGGACGGCTCGGCAGCGGGCACATTGGTGGTTTCAGGGCTGTGCGCTGGCACGGTCAAGGTGGCGTCTGGTCGTTGCGCAGTATTGTCGCTACGTGTTCGCTGACGTCCGAGAAGACGGGCTACGCCCCGGCTGATCCATGCGAATGACCCCATGGTGAGCCTCCTGATTCGTGAGGTGATGCTGACGAATGCACGGGTTCAATCGGTTGAAAGGCGGGGACACAAGGTCCCCTCGAAAGCTACGTCGTGCTGTTATGACAGAAGCAGAATGAAGGCCATTGCGACAATCAGGAGCACCGCATAAGTCATCGCGATCTCCTCACTTTCATCGGGACATATCGCGCGATTGCGATGTCGCCGTTGTGTGTGAGTTATCGCGCGCCGACGGTCAACCTCGAGCTATCTACACGCTTGACGCCCTGTACATGGCCTGCAATGCGTTTCGCATTGTTGACGGCGTCGCGACTGTCGAGCATCCCGCTCAGCGCGACCACGCCGTGGGTGGTCTTGACCGAGACGCTCGTGCCATCGCCGATGCTGTTTGCCAGGAGTTCGGACTTCACCTTGGTGGTAATCCAGCTGTCCGACATGACACGTTCCGAGTGATGCATGTCGGCCTTGGCGTCAGACGTCATGCTGCTATCGGCCGCCTTGGCGGGCACGAGCGCGAGGCCAAGTGCCATCGCCAAACCGCCCACCAGTGCACCGCGCCAGGCGGGGTGACGCGCGCGAACCATGGTCAGCAGATATTTCCTGGGCTTGGGCGCTGCCGGTAGCGCATCGATGGCGATCCGTCCGGCAACGATGGGAACAACGGGAATTAGGGCAGTCATGGCGATCTCCGTATGACCACGGTGGCCTGGACCGGACGCCGACATGACGTACGTGAGGCAAACCGGACACGACCGCTCTCACACACAGGATCGTGCTCAGCCGCATGGCTGAGAAATTCAGCATGCGCGGACGTACTCCTCGTGTCAGTCCGCTACCGAACCGAATGCATCGAGCCCCCATTGGGGGCTCGATTTGTGATGCGCCGGCCAAGTTACTGCGCAGGAACCACCACCACTGTGCCGGGTGAGTTCGTGCCTCTTGGCCCCATGTCACCCTGCATACCTGTCGCGCCGGTGTCACCGGTGTAGCCAGTATTTCCTGTGTTACCCGTTGCCCCTTGCGGTCCGGCAGGTCCGGTACACGCGCCGAAGGCGAATATCGCCAAGCCAGCGGCAATCAGCTTTGCATATTTCATGATCCCAGCCCTCAATTTGACGTCGGGTGCCTATCCGTTGAGATAAGCCGCGATGATCGCCCTACGCCCGGTCGGACGGACGGTAATAGTCGTCGATCTCTTCGACCCAGGCCTGATCCGCCATGTCCGGCCAGTGGTCCGGGTCAAATCCCGGTGCGGCTTCGAGTCGTTCCTTGTCCACATCGAGAACAAAGCACTTGTTCTCCGTATCGAGTTTGAGTGCCTGCCAGGGCACCGCAAACAGCTTTTTCCCCATTCCGAGGAAGCCGCCAAACGACAGTACGGCGTAACTGACTCGACCGGCGTGAACGTCGAGCATGATTTCCTTGATGTCGCCCAAGGCTTCACCGTGCTCGTTGCACACGCTGTTGCCAACGAGCGTGTCTGCCCCCATCAAGCTGGGGCCGGGCCCTTGCGCGGTGTTCGGGCCCGGGCTCGTCACACCGCGTGTCTTGTACATTCCGTACGTATCGCGATCTTCGTAGTTCATATTGCGTTCTCCACTCAGTTCACCAGACCTTTCAGTAGGGCGCGTTACTCGTCGCAAAGCTGTACCAGCGCTGCCGTCTCGCCAGGTGTAGCCACGTTGACAAGCTTGTTTCTCGCACCGCAGTCGGGGCAATTGAAGTAGAAGCCGAGATCGTTGACTTCCGGGCTCATCTCCGGAAAGTCGCTCACCTCGCCGCAGGTTCTGCACGTGAACATGAGCCTCTCCCTATCGTCGTCGCGACGGTGCCATGCCAGCCGTCCAGGCTGACGAACATGCCCACTCAAGGGCCGTAACTGCCGCTTGCACCCAATTCGTCGGCAGCATGTTGCAGAGGTTAGGGGAGGGGGTCCGCTACGTCTGTCCGATAGCGAACAGTCGTTGATGCGGGGGGAAGCGCGAGGGAAGCGCGAGGGAAGCAGAGTGAAAGCGGCGGATGGTCCGGCAGCGAACAGACGCCTCAGTGTTGCGGGCGGATAACTGATTGGCCTATCGCGCGTGAGAGCTGTTATTCACGAGCTGACCGCGCAAATTGTCGCCGACCCATCTGTGAGAAAGACCATGAAACGCTCGAATACTTCGACGCAACTTCACGTCGTGCACGTACTTGAAGTCTTGATCGTTGCCGGCTTCACCGTCATGTGCGCGCCATCAGGTGCCGCCCCGGCCATGGATAGCCCCGCAGGCACCCATGCCATGAAGACGGCGGCGCGTACGCCGGTCGAAACGCGCATCAGCAGTCTGCATACGCGCCTGCAGATCACGTCGGCGCAAGAGTCTCTGTGGACACCCGTTGCGCAGATCATGCGAGACAACGCCAACACGATGCAGGCGTTACTGCATGCACGCAATGACGGCGCGAGCCATATGAGCGCCACTGACGACCTGCATTCGTACGGGCAGATTGCCGAGGCGCATGCGGACGGCATCAAGAAGCTGACGCCTGCGTTCGAGTCCCTGTACAACAGCATGTCCGACGTGCAGAAACACAATGCCGACCTGATCTTCCGTAACGAAGGTCATCACATGGGTCGCAAGAGCTGAGCACACAGGAGTCAATGATGAAATCCTCAATCACACGAAGACATGGCACGGCGGCCGTCGGGGTAACGCTTGGTTTTACGCTGGCGATCCTGTGTGCGTTTGCGCCGTGGGCCGCGGGTGCGGAGCCGGACCATCACGATAATCACAACGCTCACCAAAATGTGAGACATGACGTCCGGCACGATACGTACCGGCGCGATGATTCGCGTCACCACGATGGATACCGTGACGGCTACGCATATGGACCTCCGCCTGTGGTGTACGCACCGCAGGCATCGCCGGGCATCAGCCTTTTTCTGCCCCTCCAGTTTCGCTAACGCGTGAGTGATTCGACAAGCCGAAGGCGACAAACATGTCCTTGACCATGGAAGGCGACCTGTTGTCGCTTCAGGCCGAGACCTTCGGCTATTTTCTTCACGAGTCGGACGACGTGACCGGGCTGGTGATCGACAAGACACAGCCCGGCTGGCCCGCCAGCATTGCGGCCACGGGGCTGGCATTGGCCTGCTATCCGGTCGGCGTCGAGCGCGGGCTGATGTCGCGTGCCGCAGCCGTAGAGCGAACCCTCAAGACCCTGAAGTTCTTCTGGAACAGTCCTCAGGGGCCGGAACCCGACGCCACGGGGTATCACGGTTTCTACTATCACTTTCTCGACATGCGTTCCGGGCGACGCGTCTGGCAATGCGAACTCTCGACCGTCGACACGACCTTCCTGCTAGCGGGCATGCTCACGGCGGGTGTCTATTTCGACGGCCAGACGGACGACGAGAAAGCCATCCGGGAGTTAGCCGAGGCGCTATACCAGCGCGCTGACTGGACCTGGTTTCAGAACGGGGGAGAGACGCTCAGTCATGGGTGGCGTCCGGAAAATGGGTTCATCCCGTACCGCTGGGAGGGCTACGACGAGGCGTTGCTGCTCTACATCCTGGGTCTGGCTTCGCCGACCCATCCGCTACCGCCGAGCAGCTACACGGCCTGGGCCTCGACCTATGAATGGAAGCACTGCTACGGTTTCGATTATCTTTACGCCGGGCCGCTATTTACTCACCAACTGTCCCACATCTGGATCGACTTTCGAGGCGTGCAGGACGCCGCCATGCGTGCATGGAACATGGACTACTTCGAGAACAGCCGCCGCGCCACGTATGTGCAGCGTCAATACGGCATCGTCAATCCGCTGCAATACGACGGCTATGGGGAATGCTGCTGGGGGATTACTGCGAGCGACGGTCCCGGCCCAGCCCTCGTCAAGATCGATGGCGTGAACCGCAAGTTCTACGATTACCTCGGACGGGGAGTGCCGTTCGGCCCTGACGACGGGACGCTTGCGCCGTGGGCCGTTGTCGCGTCGCTGCCCTTCGCGCCCGAGATTGTGCTGCCGGTAATGGAGCATTTCCTGCACGGCGCCAAACTGACGAAATCCAATCCGTATGGCTTCAAATCGACATTCAACATGACCTACCCGGACCCGCGCGGAAGCGTCGGCGGGTGGACCTCACCGTGGCACTACGGTCTCAATCAGGGCCCGATCGTGCTCATGATCGAGAATCATCTGAGCGGCTTTCCGTGGAAGTTGATGCGTCACTGCCCGTACATCACGAAGGGCCTGCTTCAGGCGGGCTTTCAGGGCGGCTCGTTGTGACCGGCGTCGCCGCTGCGTCGCGCAGCGCTTCGTCGACGATGGCTTGCGCTTCGCCCAGCAACTGCTGCAAGTGGTGCTCTCCCTGAAAACTCTCACCGTATATCTTGTAGATCGGCTCGGTCCCTGACGGACGGGCAGCGAACCAACCATGATCGGTCACGACTTTCAAGCCGCCGATCGGCGCGTCGTTACCGGGCGCCTGCGTCAAAATCGCGTTGATCGGCTCTCCGGCGAGCCGCTTCGAGCGCACCTTGTCAGCCGTTAGTGCCGCGAGCGCAGCCTGCTGTGCTGGCGTTGCGCTCGCTTCGCGCCGCGCTTCGACCGGTGAGCCCAAGGCGCGCGTCAGTGTCTGGTACAGCGCGCCGGGGTCCTGGCCAGTGCGCGCCATCATCTCACCGGCCAGCAGCGCAGGAAT
>Ga0153920_1001063_pt1 | contig 11708 bp, 10 predicted proteins | sample TSNJ004MetaG_FD_104713 | JGI IMG/M metagenome (GOLD analysis project Ga0153920, IMG submission 104713) | Attine ant fungus gardens microbial communities from New Jersey, USA - TSNJ004 MetaG | ecosystem: Host-associated > Fungi > Mycelium > Unclassified | place: USA: New Jersey, Brendon T. Byrne...
ATTGCGACCAAACATTATGTTTGGATCATTTGTAAGTGTCATTATTGTAATTATTTGTCATGCTGAAGCATGAATCGTTGGGGATGAAGTTAATTGTGCCTGTTCAGCATCTCTTAATTATTAAAGTATCAGGATCTATCAATGTTGATTATCTATTAAAATAAAATGGATAGATTCCGGATCGAGTCCGGAATGACATGCTCTAGTCATTGCGAGCGCCGGAGGTCAATCCGGTGCGAAGCAATCCAGGAAAATATATTGCGCATTTCCTTGTTTTTAAGGCTCATTACTTTGCTTCAAGACAAGGTTGGTGTCTTTTCAATTTCTCCGCGCACGTGGCATTTCATAATTATTGTTGCATTTTCACGAGCGCACGAATGATCCAAACGTGACGTTTGGCGTAATTTGTCTAATCTGGTTTTGACAAACTGTGCCTGATGCGAGAATGGTTTTGCCGCTAAAAATTTACGGTAATATCTCTTTGCATCAGCACATTTTCCCAGCTTGTCAAAACAAATTCCGATACCTGCAAAGGCACGGTAGTAATCGGGGTTGATTTTTAAAATTGAGTTTAAGATTTGGGAAGCTTCCCTGTATCTTTCAAGTTTCATCAATAATGAGGACTTATGATCATACGCTTTAATATATTTAGGAGAATTTTCGATTAATTTTTGATAAATCATTAATGCCATATCGTATTCTTCGCATAATTCATGAGAAATTCCCAACTGTAATATAGCATCAGGGTTATCAGGATTAATTTGAATGGCTCTTATAAAATTTTTGATAGCGCCGCATGGAATACCTTCTGACAGATGGCAAACTCCCAATTCAAAAAACGCTTCGTAATATTCTTCGTTTAATTCTGTTGCTTTATCTAAATATTTAATAGCTTTTGCATAATCTTCCAGATGCTTGTAACAAACACCTATCCCGTAATAAGATTCCGCATTATTTCTATCAATTAAAATTGCATTAAGATAATTAACGATAGCTTCTTTATGGAAATTTTCCTGTCTTAAAGCATTTGCTTTAAGACAATATGTATTCAACTCAGTTTTGTTTACGGATTTGGTTGAATATTCTTTTTTATTTGTTGCCTCTATAACCAAATTTAACCTTCTTCCTATTTAACTATTCTAGTAATTTTTAACATGGCGGATAACATCCGAATGATGTATCCTTTATCAATCATTGGATTTATTATTAACCTTGTGGTATAAAGTTGTTATGAAAAAGTATCTGGTTTGGTTATTAATAACAGGTTGTATATTAAATACGGGGATGACTTTAACTGTATGCGCAGAAGAAGTCGATTTAGCTAATATTCAGACGCATAAAATTGAACTGCCTAAAACAAATGTTAAATCAAAAGAATCTCTTGTAATAAGCGATGAAGAAATGCTTAAAGAATTAATTCGCCTGCAAAAAGAAAAAGACATGGAAGACATTGAAAATCTGTGGAAAGGAACCGTTGAAAACAATCAAGTTATAGGATTTGCGCTAAAAAAACTTGCAACTCCGGAAAGCCAGAGAAGAATTCATTCCTCGCTTATGGCGAAAACATTATCCGCTGTTGTTGCGGGCGCTTCTTTTGCGCCGTCATTGATGGGCGGAAACTATATGACTCAAACTTCCGCTTTTGCAGCCGGTCGTTTGGCATCAAATTTAATTAACAGAAAAAATATGCCGACGGAAATTCCTCTGACTGATACGGAACTAATTGAACTGGCAGGACTTGTAGAGAATTTGCAGGATAAAATTATAAATGCTTATTATAATTATAAAAGTACTCTTGCACAATTAAAAGAAACTCGTTCAAGATTGCTTTTATACAATAAAAATTACGGCAAAGCCATGGATGAAGAAGATATTTTAGAAATTGCAATATCTTCGTCGCTTTATGACAATATGAGGATAGAAGAATTCTATTACATGGAAAATGCAAAAAAATATCATCTAGAATTGCAGCGTCTTGCCGGTAAAAAGATTGTGGATAATCTGCATTTGTACCAATTTAATTACAACGGTACATTAATAAATGATAAGGCGGTGCAAAAATGAAAAAATTATTGTTTTTAGCGCTTTTATTATCTATGTGTTCTCCGGTAATGGCTGTTAATTTGGATGAAGTTACAACTGTGTGTCCGCCTGCATATAGGGCGGGGCTTACCGATGAGCCGGAAAAGGAATATTTGGAAGCTAAAACTCCTAATGTGGCTAAAAAAGTTGATAAAGAATATGTTAAAAAAGATGTAAGTCAGGTGGATATAAGCGAACTTACATATGCTGATTTGAGCATAAAACAAATGTCAAAAGAAATAGCGAGAGAATTAGAGTTAGATCAGGAAATCATGGTCGGTGATTTATCTATGTTATGGCAAGGCGCTGCGGTTCAAAGCGATACCGTAAATTTTGCCTTGTATAAATTATCCAATCCTGAGGCTGATAAACCTGATGAAAAATCTGTTAAAAAAGTATTAACAACTATCGCAAGTATGTCAACACTTGTCGGCGCAGGGTTAGGTGATCCTCTGCTTGCTACAGGTTCACTAATCGGAAGTAATGTTCTCGGTATCATGTCACAGGATACTAAGGCGATGAATTACAAGTATACGAAAGTTACTGATGCGGATATGATTATTTTGGTTAGAAAAGTTGAAGACTTACAGCAAAATACAATTAATTTATATTATGATTTTATGACCTCGCGTAAAAAGCTTGAAATGATAAGTTCTATGGTGGAGGAACGCAAACGTAATTATAACAAATCTCAAAATTGTTCAAGAGAGGTTATATTAATTACAGACGCATATTACAGAACCGCTCTTGATATGCAGATGAAAGCCCGTTCAGATTATTACGCAAAACGCGCCACTCTAGAGCAGTTTGTTGGCAACGACATGTATAAACAGTTTGAAGCTGTTTTGAATGAGCGTGAAAAGAAAGATTAATGACGAAGTTTATATCGTATGAGGTTAAAACAGGAAAAGAGAATATGCAAATCGATAATGATTTGTTGGATTTTGCAATAGAAAATAATATTCAAGAACCGATTTTTAGATTATACGGATGGTCGCCGGCATGTATATCTCTGGGTAGAAATCAAAACGAAAACTTCATTGATAATAATTTTTTACAAAAACATAATATTGATGTTGTGCGAAGACTCACCGGCGGGAGGGCTTTACTGCATGATGATGAAATTACTTACAGTTATATATGTCCGATTTCGTCATTAGAAAAAGGTGAAAATGTAACTGCTTCATACAAAGAAATTTCGCAAATACTTATAAATTCTATGCAAAAACTTGGTATAGAATTGGATTTTGGAAGTGCTAAAAAGCCCGATACAAAATTTGATTATTGCATGCTGATATCGACAGGAGCGGATTTATGTTATCAGGAGCGAAAATTAATAGGCTCGGCTCAATTCAGAAAAGAAGGTTATATTTTACAGCACGGGTCTATATTATATGATTATGACAGAGAACTTTTGCAAGAGATTTTTAAAGAAGAAGTTGCTGCAGATTCAATTATTTCAATAAAAGAGATTAACCCGGCTATTTCAAAACAAGACATTATTGAGATTTTTCAGTGATAAACTCCGCAATCCAGCCAAACATAATGTTTGTACATTCGCCGCTCGTGATCTATAGCGAGCGATTGCGGCGATGGATGAGGCTCTGCGTTAGATCATTCGTGCGCCAGTGAAATGTCACGACACTTTTAAGACGCAACATGCGCAAGGAAACCATGTCATTGCGAACGAAGTGAAGCAATCTAGCCAATAACAAAGAGATTTTAGACTACAGAGGTCAGTCTGACATTCAGGATGACATGGGGAGTTAAAGATGACAGATGTTGAAGAATTAATAAGCCAGCCCTCTGAACTTCCTGTCTTCTTGCCCTCTTTTTATCAGTCAATTCAGTGGTTACCAGTCTCCGGCTATGGTAAAACATTATGCCTTGGGGGTTTTGTAATCTATGCCTAATTCTTTTAAAGTTTTGATAAAATTTTCCGCGCAAAGCTTTTGAGCTTCAGGAGGAACAATTCTTAAAATCTCAACGGTTCTGGAAATAACAGGATCCTTATCATACCAGCGGTTATTTGCGTTTGCGGGTTTTACCATAGCGTAAAACTTATCTATGGTCTCTTTAGAAACTTTTTCTTCAATTTTTTGCAGAAAAACTTCCGCCTGCGCGCGTAATTCTGTTTGATAATTTCTTAAAAGCTCAATCACTTCCAGTAATAACGGGTCATGATCATACCAACGCTTATAAGTAGGACTCATTGTGTATTCCCTCCGTTAGGTCGATAGGAGGAATTTCTGTTTTTCTCTCTATCTTGCCTCCTAACAATCTTATCTTATTTTCAAAATTTTCGTATCCTCTATCTATATGATGTAAATTTTCGATTGTAGAAGTTCCGTCAGCCATAAGCGCTGCTACAACAAGTGAAGCGCCTGCTCTTAAATCAGGAGCTGAAAGTGATGCCGATGTAAGTTTTTTTACACCTTTTATGATAGCGTGGTTTCTGTCCTGATGAATATCCGCTCCCATACGTCTTAGTTCCGGAACTTGCATAAATCTGTTTTCATACAGACTTTCAGTAATAATACCGACGCCGTTTGCGGTTGTTAAAAGCACCATTGCCATTGATTGTAAATCTGTCGGGAAACCCGGATATGGCTGTGTAACGTAGTTTATTGATTCTAAACGATTACGGCAGCTTACTTCCAGAGAATTAGGCTCAATAAGTTTAATATTTGCACCCATTTTAATTAATTTATCATTAAAGAACGTTAAGTGAGCCGGATGAACGTTTTTGATTATCGCTTTGCCTTTGGTTGCGACAACTGCGGTCATAAATGTTCCCGCCTCAATCCTGTCAGGAATTGTTGTGTACTCTATCGGATGCAAATCTTCTTGCTTTACGCCATTGATAATAATTTCGGATGTTCCTGCGCCTATGACATCTGCGCCCATAGCGTTAAGGAAATTTGCCAAATCAATAATTTCAGGCTCTTGAGCGGCATTTTGAATTCTTGTAGAACCTTCCGCCATAACCGCTGCCAACATAAGATTTTCAGTCGCGCCGACCGACGGAATATCAAGATAAATATCAGTACCTGTTAATTTTGAAGCTTTTGCATGTACATAACCGTTTTCGATTTTAATCTTTGCGCCCATTGCTTCTAAGCCTTTAATATGGAAATCCACGCGGCGTTCTCCGATAGCGCATCCGCCCGGCAATGCAACGATTGCTTCTTTGCATCTTGCAACTAATGCGCCGAGTACTATAAATGAAGCTCTCATTTTACTTACAAGTTCATATTTAGCGGTTACGTCGGTAATATCCGAAGCATCAATAGTCAGTGATTGTTCTTCTTTATTATAAGAAGTTTTTGTGCCGAGCTGCGCAATAACATTCAACATTATTTCCACATCGGTTAAATCAGGTACGTTATATATTTTCGTTTCACCTTTAGCCAATATAGCCGCCGCCATAAGTTTTAAAACCGAATTTTTAGCTCCGCCTATTGAAACTTCGCCTTTTAGGGGTGTCCCGCCTTTTATTATAAATTTCTCTGTCAATTTTCCTCCGGAAAAGTCTTATATGTATAATCACCTATTTTATATATAAGTTTAGAAATATAAATTCTATTTCTCTATATCAATATCATAATACAATCTCATAGACATGTTGTAAATAAGTTAAATAATGTAAAGAAAAAAGGTATTGATTGTTATTTTTCCTTATCTATAATGTGCTGATACGCAACCCAACCTGCAAGAACATGCTGAACGGTATCAATTCTTATAATTGAGGCATTTGGTGCGGCATCCGAATCCTGCCAGTTTTCATGCATAGGCAGCCCGCCCTTTAAAGAACCTTTCTTTATTTGGGTATTACTTAAAAATTCATTTCCTGCTTTCATAGATTTCATTATTTTTTCTTTTGTTTGTTCATCGTCAATAGAATTGTAAATAGCTGCCATACCTTCCATTATTGTTCCAATATCGCAAGGTCCGAACCCGCCTTCAAAATTCCCGTAATATTTATGTTTTTTATCAAGAATTTGTTTCGGCATAATTGAATTAGCGTTTTGTATACAATGAGATTGAAGTAATTTTTTTTCGGCAGGGTATAATCCGTTGTTTTCTATGCTGAATAGTTTTTCTGTAGCAAGCATGCACCAGTGATCGAAAATAATATCATCACCTAAATTTTGGCGGTTTTTTGCTCTGTATAAAAGAGCTTTTTTAGAAGCATTCAGCCATTTTTCCTGCGGGTCTACTTCATATAAATACAATAAGCCGAGAGCGGCTTCGCCGGGATAAAACCTTACTTTAAATTGGGGATTTTTCTTTTTTGCGTTCAAATCATAAATATAACTAAAATTCCCTTCAGATTTCTGCATAAATAAAATAAATTCGCCTAACCCTTTAAGTACATCTAATTCAATTAAGTCTTCCGAATATAAAGGAGACAGAGAAGTCAGAGCCATGCCTGCAGCTCCCAGTTTTGCCTGAGGACCGGGGAAATTAAAATGTTCTTCTTCAGGTTTAGAAACTGCAACATAGACGGTTTTTGATATTTGAGGCGCAGGAATTATATAATTATCCCGATAATAGATTGAGGCTTTTATTCTTTCTTTTTTCAAAAAATCATCATTCATCAGCCTCTCGTAAGTCAGCATTGAATATAATGTTCCGCCATGTCTTATGGTGTTATATTGATTATCTTTGTATTTTTTATCGGGATTTTTAATATCTCTTTTATACACAAATCGACCGTTCTCAAGAGTGGAATTTTTTATATATCCGGCACTCAGAGTAATGGAATCTTTTATGCTGATTTTATTCTGGCGTGCTTCAACCGCTGCATCTAAGCTGGGGTATATAATTAAAAAACCCGCTATCAGAATAATTCCAAGCAATATAATATTTAAAGAAGAAATTTCACCTGTCATAAGGGCAATTATAGCATATTTTAAAAAATAAGTTAAGTCTAATTTCAGGAATTAAAATTAAGGATTACCCAATTGAGTATACTTATTAGAAAACACTTTGATTTGAGAAATTATTATGATATGATTTTTATAGTGAAATTATATGAAGAGGATTTGAATGGCGCCAATTCTATCTGTATGCATTCCGACTTATAACAGGGGATATTTATTAAGAAGATGTCTTGCAAGTATTGTTTCGCAAGAAGCTTTTTATAAAAGTTTTTTGGTGGAAATTGTTATCTCGGATAATCATTCAACAGACAATACTCAATTAATTTGTGAAGAGTTTGCACAAAAATTTCCGGATAAAATTAAATATATACGACAAGAAACCAATATTCCCGCTGATGAAAACATTGTTAAAGTAACAAGTTATGCTTCAGGTGAGTATTTAAAGCTTCATAATGATACTATATTGTCAAAAGAAAATTTCCTTGACGAAATGTTAAAAACTCTTGAACACAGCCCTGATATAGTATTTTTTCTTAATGCAGGCACACCTGCAAAAGACGAAATATTTGAATGTAATGATATAAATTCTTTTGTTTCAAATGTTTCTTACTGGTTAACAGGCATTGCAAGCTATTGTTTCAAGACAGAAGTTTACAGAAGCATTGAAGATCCTCAAAGATATGCTGATTTAAAATTGACGCAGGTAGATATTGCTTTAAGGCTCATTGAAAAAGGACACAGTGTACTTGTTAACAATAAATCTATATTTTGGGGACTTCCGGTCGATAATAAAGGTGGATACAATATTGCAAAAGTTTTCGGACAGAATTATTTTTCAATTCTAAAGCCTTATATTCCCAGAAAACTGTTAAAGAGAAGTGTTTATCGCAGTGAAAAGCGTAATATACTTAATAAACATATTATTCCATACTATTTTGATTTTAATAACGAGCATAATTTTGAAAAAGGAAATTATTTTTATTATATGAGAGACTGTTGGTTTGACTTTTTCTTTTATAAATCTTTTATTAAAATTTTATATTCCTATATAAAAGTACTGGTAAGAATGACAGGGAAAGAATACAGGAAACGCAGAAGAAATATTTTACCTATACCTCGCTGGCGTGAATTAAACAGAAATAATTTAACAGAAATGGTTCGTCCGTTTAATTACAAACGTGTTTACGTCGGCAAAGCATCTTTTGGCGGAATAGATGTTTTAATCTCAAATGAAGGTAAAGAAGAATTGCTTATAGGCAATTATGTATCTATCGCACCTGATGTTCTTTTTATATTAGCTTCAGAACATCCTTATCAGGGATTTTCAACATATCCATATAAAGTAAACAAACCGGAATATGAATATGAAGCCGTTTCAAAGGGAAACATTACAGTTCATGATGATGTTTGGATAGGTGCGAGATCAATTATATTATCGGGTGTAACGATAGGGCAAGGGGCAATTATAGCAGCAGGAAGCATAGTTACAAAAGATGTTCCGCCCTATGCCATTGTCGGCGGGAATCCTGCAAAAATAGTAAAATACCGATTTGAACAGGAAATTATTGATAAATTATTAAAATATGATTTTGGTAATTTAACTGAAAATAAAATTAAAGAAAATGAAAAAATTCTTTATGAACCGTTGTCAAAAAATAATATTGATGAAATAATATATAACTTAAGTTGAGGTAAAGATATGAAAGTAGTAATTTTAGCAGGCGGGTTAGGCACAAGATTATCGGAAGAAACCGAATTAAAACCGAAACCTATGGTAGAAATAGGTGGGAAACCGATTTTATGGCATATCATGAAGTCTTATTCATATTATGGATTCAATGATTTTATTATTTTGACCGGTTACAAATCACATGTTATAAAGGATTATTTTGTAAACTATTACAATAGATATTCAGACATAACGGTTGATATGTGTACAAATTCAGTCGAAATCCATAAAACAAGACATGAGCCATGGAAAGTTACGATGTTATATACAGGACAGGATACAATGACGGGCGGCAGAGTTAAAAAAGCTCAAGAATATATCGGGGATGAGCCTTTTATGCTAACATACGGCGACGGCGTTTCTGATGTAAATATTCATGAATTAGTTAAGGCGCATAAAAAATCGGGTAAACTTGCTACGATGACAGCCGTTCAATTATCAGGGCGTTTCGGGGCGTTAATAGTAAAAGAAGATAATGTTATAACCTCATTTATGGAAAAACCGAAAGGCGAGGAGTCATGGATTAACGGAGGTTTCTTTGTATGTGAACCGGAAGTACTTAACTATATTGCGCCTAATGATGACAGTGTAATCTTTGAAAAAGCTCCGTTAGAAAATCTTGCAAAAGACGGTCAATTAAACGCATTTAAACATGAAGGATTCTGGCGTCCGATGGATACATTGAGAGATAAAAATGACCTTACTGATTTATGGCAGTCAGATAAAGCGCCTTGGGCAAAATGGCAAACATTATGTTTGCATCATTCGGGCTCCCACATGTGATACAAAAATGTTTGTTAAACGCGACGTCCGCGAGGATGTTTGTAAAATATCACAATATTGTATTATAGTTACCGGTAAGTGATGAGAAAGGAAAAAATGTATAATAATGTTTATGAAGGTAAAAAAATATTTTTAACCGGACACACCGGTTTTAAAGGAAGCTGGCTTGCGCTCTGGTTGAAATCGTTAGGAGCTGAAGTTTTGGGTTATGCGTTAGAACCGAACACAAATCCGGCGATGTTTAATGAACTTGAAATCAGTGCAAGAATTAAAAGCGTATTCGGGAATATTCTTGATGTTGCAAAGCTTGAAAAAACAATAAATGATTTCAAGCCTGATATGGTGTTTCACCTTGCAGCACAGCCTCTGGTAAGACTTTCATATTCAGAACCCGTTATTACATATCAGACAAATGTTATGGGAACGTTAAACGTTTTGGAAGCGGCAAGAAAATGCGGATCAGTAAAGGCTTTTGTAAATGTTACTACAGATAAATGCTATGAAAATAAAGAGGTAGAACGCGGATACAGAGAAGACGAGCCTATGGGAGGATATGATATGTATTCTTCTTCAAAAGGCTGTGTTGAAATTATGTCATCTTCTTACAGACGTTCATTCTTGAAAAATGATTACGCTATGGCATGCGCGCGTGCCGGCAATGTAATCGGCGGCGGTGACTGGGCTTTGGATAGATTAATCCCGGATTGTGTAAAATCAATAAATGAAAATAAATTAATAGAGATAAGAAATCCTATAGCGGTCAGACCTTGGCAGCATGTTCTTGAACCTTTGTCAGGATATCTAAGACTCGGTCAGTTGTTAATGGAAGAAGGTCAAAAATACGCCGACGGTTTTAATTTCGGACCGCATGAGGACAGTGTCTTAAAAGTCGCGGAGGTTGCTCAAAAAGTTGTTGAATTTTACGGAAAAGGCGAAGTTTTTGTTAATAAAACAGATGACCTCCATGAAGCGGGTTTATTGATGCTTAATGTAGAAAAAGCCGAGAAAGTATTAGGTTGGACACCAACGTATACCGCTGAAGAAGCTATAGAAAAAACGGTTTTATGGTATAAGAAGTTTTACAACGGCGAGAACATATATGATTTTACAATAGAGCAAATAAAAGAATTTGAAAATATTTCTTCTAATTCAAGAGTTATGACAACAAAATAGTAAAAGGATGAAAAAATGGAACAGGAACTGAGAGCAAAAGTAACAGAAGCGGCAAAAAATTATTATAAAGAAGTATACGGTAGTAAAGAAAGAGAGTTTAAATATATTCCGGCTTCCGGAAAATTGTTGGATGAAAATGATTTGACAAATATGATAGAAGCGTCTTTGGATATGTGGCTCACTGCGGGCAGATTTAATGATGAATTTGAAAAAGAATTTGCTAATGCACTGGGAGTTAAATATGCTCTTTCTACAAATTCCGGTTCAAGCGCAAATTTACTTGCACTTTCAGCTCTAACTTCCCACAAATTAGGTGAGAGACAGCTTAAAAAAGGCGATGAGGTTATTACGGTTGCGGCGGGATTTCCGACAACGGTAAACCCTATAATGCAGCAAGGTTTAATTCCTGTTTTTGTTGACTGCGAAATAGGCACTTACAATATCGATGCGGATAAAATAGAAGAAGCTGTAACCGATAAAACAAAAGCAATATTTATAGCGCACACCTTAGGCAATACTTTTGACTTGGATAAAATCTGCGCTTTATGCGAAAAATACAATCTTTGGCTTATAGAAGACAGCTGTGATGCATTGGGCGCAGAGTATAACGGTAAAAAAGTCGGAACAATAGGACATATCGGAACATTCAGTTTCTATCCCGCTCATCACATGACAATGGGCGAAGGCGGTGCGGTTGTAACAAATGACCCTAAATTATACAGAATAATTATGTCATTCCGTGACTGGGGACGCGACTGCTGGTGTCCGCCGGGCAAAGACGATACCTGCAAACAGCGTTTCAAAATGCAGTTAGGGAATCTTCCTTTCGGTTATGACCACAAATACACATATTCTCATATCGGTTTTAATTTGAAAATTACCGACTGGCAGGCGGCTCTTGGGATTTCACAGTTAAAGAAACTGCCTGAATTTATAGTAAAAAGAACTCAAAATGCAGAATATTTAATGAAAAAATTATCTGACTTACAGGATTATATTATATTGCCGGAAATCCCTGAGAATGTTAAACCGTCATGGTTTGGATTTTTGATTTC
>Ga0153920_1001079_pt1 | contig 11612 bp, 12 predicted proteins | sample TSNJ004MetaG_FD_104713 | JGI IMG/M metagenome (GOLD analysis project Ga0153920, IMG submission 104713) | Attine ant fungus gardens microbial communities from New Jersey, USA - TSNJ004 MetaG | ecosystem: Host-associated > Fungi > Mycelium > Unclassified | place: USA: New Jersey, Brendon T. Byrne...
ATGTTGATATTGAGCATGCCGCAAATAATGGCGACCAGCATGCCGATTGTGGCAAAGGTCATGCCGAAGCCGAGGCCGCCCTCAAGCCCCATATTCTCCAGTGCGGTGCCAACCGCTCCGCCGTAGCCGTAGCCCCCCGCAAATCCGGACGGCATTGTCATGCCAACGGATTCAGCGACATGTGGGAAAAGGGTCCTGGTGAGAAAGATACCGGCGAGAATGCCAATGCCCCACTGGAACCACTCCCAGGCCGCCACATTGAAGCAGCTGTCTCTTGACTCCCAAAAAAGCTCGCCAAACCCCTCGGTCCTTCCGGTGTGACCGAGCAGAACACTGGCAAACAGCACAATGATGATCGCCCCGCCATAGCTGCCCGCTCCAGGGGATAGGACAACCACATTCAAAAACTGATTACCAAGGAATAGTCCCATGAGTCCGGCAAGCACCGAAGCCGGCAGAAACAGGTTTTGAAGGAGCTTAATTTTAGAGCGAATGATCTGTGCGATGAAAAGCAGCGCGGATGCCCAGAAAAGGTCCATGATCAATGCGTATACACTAAACTCTTGAAAGTAATTTAGCATAAGTAGTCTCCCTCCTAGTTTTTATTTATGGTCAAACAATCAATGCGAAACCAACCGTTCTCGTCCTCGATGAAACCATACATTGCGGAGCCAGAAAATGAAGGGCCGGTAAGCAGGAAAATTTCTGTTGCTTACCGGCCCTCATTCTGGAAGTGAGAGCTGGAAAAGACCAGTCTGCCTTTCGCTGTATTAGGAAAGCACCTGCTTACTTCAGTGCCTTGTCATAAAACGCAACAATCTCCTTGCTGAAGCGGGCAAATTCAGGGTGGTCGTCAAACATGAACTCGTTGTGGTCTCCGCCCACATAGCAGGTCGTGCAGCTTGCACCGATCTCCTTGGCAATGGCCTGTGCCTCGGTGACAGGATACGTACCATCTTCTACAGCGTGAACAATGAACACCGGTCGGGGCGCAACTTTCTTCACATCGGAAGATGCATCGATGCGCAAATAGGAATCCGTTGACTCAAGGGTGTGCTTCGGCGGAAAGTGGCTGCGTCCGCCATAGTCCCGTTCGATGGCCTCAGGAACTCCCTGAACATCCATAAAGTTGCCGGTATTCGTATGGCTTTCCTTGTTGTAAGCGACCTCTTCGTTTTGCACCATCCAGTCCAGGGTCAGGGGCTCGATGGTACCCGTTCTGTAGGAGTAGCCGCGGGCGTTGCCCATGGTCTGGTAGGGCGGCAGCATTGCGCCCTTGCCGGTGAGGACACGCTGTACCAGATCTTCACGTGCAATCTTCTTAAATGCTACGTAGTCTTCCCAGTTTAGAAGCGTACGCAGACTGCGGTCCCCGTTGTAAATGCCGTTGCCGCAGCCCACGGCCTTAATTTCTGGCCATTCGGCGGTGATTTTCAGAACAACAGGCGCAGCAAAGCCCCAGCCGAACAGTCCAACATTTTCCGCTTGTACCTCGGGCTGTTGCTGGGCAAAGATATAGGCCGCAAGGATGTCATCGTATTCATCCTCCGCAGTTGTGTGACCAGGTTCTCCTTCAGAAGGGGCCCAACCGCGATAGTCGAACGTGACACAGGCATAGCCGTATCTGGTGAACAGGCGGGAGAGCAGCATGGGGTAGGCGGCGCCGATTCCGGTATAGCCAGAGCAGGGGACGATACAGGGGAGCTTCGTCCCCTCTTTGTAATCATCGGGCAAGTTCACATTGCCGACAATTTTGGTGCCACGGGAATAAAATTCCACAGGTCTGGTTTTCATAGTCGCATTTCCTTTCTTATTCTGTTTACTGATGTTGTGGTTTGATATATTGTGTAATTAGGCAAAGCTGTGTTCCCGTTGCCGGGGACTGGGGCGCTTCATACAAGAGTCCGACCCAACTGATATGCCTTTTCTGCATAGTCCGTCTGCGACATCATCTCCAGATTGCCGCAGCCAAGCCCAAGCACCATGCCACGATTGTTCCATCTCTCGTATTTGCATAAAATCTCAAAATGGTGAGCAAGCGCCTCCATGGTCCAGTCCTCTGTGTCCCAACTGGTTGCCAGTAAGATCGCATCCATCTGTTTTGCCTGAATTTTGCGGTTATCCGAACGGAAACGATCGATTACGAGCTTAAGCTGTGCGGACATCCCGAAAAAATAAAGGGGCGTTGCCAGAACCACCATATCGGAATCCAACAGCTGAGACAATACCTGAGCCATATCGTCCTCATATCGGCAGGGACCACTCATCCCGCAGTACTTACACCCGATACAGGGGGTAACAGTTCCAAAGGCGGCATCAAATCGCCGAACAGAATGCCCGGCTTCCTCCGCTCCCTTCGTAAATTCGCTTGCCAGGAGATCTGAAGTGCCGTGGCGGTGGGGACTCCCGGTGATGATAAGTATATTTATTTGGGTTACACCTGCTTCCAATCAAGACACTGGTTTTTAAACCATATTATCTCTTTTCCAGTATCGAAGAGAGTTCCTTTAGAACCTTCGGAATATCAATTCGCTGAGGGCAGTGATTCATACATACGCCACACTCAATGCAGTGTTTCGGTCCCTTTCCTGTAGCCAGACCAGCCACCCGCCAAAGCTCGCCACTGATGTTGTATTCATTATACCCTCTAATCAGCAAAGGGATTCCCAGCTCCGCCGGACAGGAGGCACAGCAATATCGGCAATCAGAGCAAGGTACCCCCAGATCCCTCATAAGGGTCATCCGCACCTGCTCCAGGGTTTGCGCCTCCTTCGGAGAGAGGGGGTTCCAGCGGTCGAATATGGCCAGATTATCCAGCAACTGTTCTTGTGTTGTCATGCCGCTCAGGACGGTCTGCACATTAGGAAGGCCCATCAGAAAACGAAACCCCCAGGAGGAGACGGATTGGTCTGGAGCTGCCGCTTTCAGCAGCTGATTTCCCTCTTCGTTGAGGTTTGAAAGTCGTCCTCCCTTCAATGGCTCCATTACCCAGATAGGGATCCCCCGTTCTGTTAGTATGTCATACTGACGTTTTGCATCCAACACATTCCAATCTACGTAGTTAAGTTGAATCAGCGCCATGTCAAAGTCATCGTACCATTCCAGAAATCGTTCCAGCGTGTCGGGCGCTGCATGGGAGGAAAAACCCAGGTAACGGATGCGGCCCAGTCTTTTTTGCTCCAGCAAATACCCAATATAGTTTTTGGATTCGTCTGTATAGGCAGCAATGGACTTTTCTGTGACGCTATGCAGTAAGTAAAAATCAAAATAGTCCATTTGACAACGGGATAGTTGTTCTTCAAAAATTGTCTCAAGATCGGCACCCGGCGTAACATAGAATTTAGTCGCAAAGAGAAAGCTCTCTCTGGGGTATTGGGAGAGGGCCTCGCCCAAAAAACGCTCTGAATCTCCCCCCTGATAGGTGTAGGCGGTGTCAAAATAGTTAATACCCCCGGCAATGGCTGCATCCACCAGCTTTTGACCTTTTTTCCTGTCAATTCGGTCTGGGCTATTTCGTTCCATCGGAAAGCGTAAGCCCCCCATACCCAGTGCAGAAATGTCGATGTTATGAAATTGTTTGTAGTACATGGTGTCTCTCCATAAAACGAAATCTGTACGACCACCCCCACAAGGGAACCATTAAACGCGAAGATATTATTTGAGCGCCAATACCTGCTGCGGCACCCGCGTCAGCATGATGCGCAGCTGCTCCTTGGAAATTCCCTCCTCCATCAGTGTTTCGATGAACTGTATCATCGCCTCCACCGGAGGTTCCCGCCCGGATTGGCCGCGGTCAGTGGAGATATAACAGTGGTCGCAGCCCACGGCCCGGATATTTGCTGCCATTTCGCCCCCGCTGCACTCCGCCTCACCAAGGTTATACCAGCAGTGCTCAATCAGAACCCCACACTGTGCCAATGCAATCTGATGTTCCACGGGCACCTTGGTGCGCGGATATTCAGGATGGGTCAGCACCATCCGCACCCCACGCTCCCGCCCCGCCTTGCAGAGCAGCAAACTTTCTTCCACGCTGATATGTCCCGTGGCCAGAGATGCATTGTGGGCTTTCACCAAATCCATGATTTCAAAGACTACTTCCTTGAGGGTGCCATCCCCATCCAAAATAGCGAGCCCCTCCCGGTCAAAGAAATCCCCCGGCATATTGCCGCTGACCAGCGAATTTTTGGCATCTCGGGTGGGCATGTAGATGATTCTCGTGCCGCGCTTCAGCGCATTATGTACTGCATAGGGATTCAGTCCGCCCACTGACCAGTTTAGTACCAGCGCTCCATATGCTTGCGCCATCGTATCGGCATATGTGTTGGCCATGATTGCACGGGCCGCTGTCGGCTCGTAATGTGACTTGAGTAATATCCCGGCCATCCCGGCGGAATCCGCCGCCCGGAGCAGTTCAATATCATCCATCTTCCTTGAGAAGGGAGAGGGGGAGGGATGGATGTGGAGATCATAAGCACCCTGGAGCAATTCAGCAATTCCTTGTTTAGAGATTGGCATCATTCACTTCCTTTCTGGATTAGATTTTTATACAACAGCATATCTTTTTCTCATCAATACAGCCAGCCGTTCCCCCAGCTTTTTAACATGTCCCTTTGGCACAGGAGCCCGTAATCATCAACCATACGTCCTGTATAGAAGCTGCTGAATTCTTTTTTTGCCCTTCGGATGCGTTCGATGTCGATTTCGGCATAAAGGTGTCGCAGAAATTGAACTGGGAGGGGACGGCAGAGGAGTAAATGCCCAGAAACACGATGATAATGAATACACTCGCAAGACTGGGTGAGATGCTGTTCACGATGTACAGCGTGGGAATCGGGTTCTGACTGACCTCTGCATACTGGCAGAAATAGCAAGTAATTATGGTCGTGGTGGCAAGTGCAACTCCCAACAGCCCCAGGATAGAGCCGGTGCGCGCCTCCTTCTCAGTTTTGACAGTCGAGCAGCAGGCGATCATAAACGGGCCAAGAATCAGCGGTGCCCAGGCGGCCTCCAGAAGGCCGGAAATGAACCAGCTGTCATTGTATTTCACGATGGGGATTTCAAGTGATGCCTGCAGCCCGGCGGCCAGCCCATCAATATTCGTAATGATGGAATATCCGCCAACCAGAAGACAGAGGATGATGATAATGGGCCCCACCGCGCCCACGATATTGACCAGCCGCTTCAGTCCCATCAGCACCGTGATCAGGCACAACACCGCCATAATCACCGCCCCGATCCATGGCGCAATGCCATAGTGCTGGTTTAGACTTGCGCCGAAGCCGGATACCATGCACAGCGGGGATAGAAACAGAAACACAATGGTCAGCGCCTTAAATGCTTTGCCCAAATAAGGCCCACAGTAGTATTCAAACATATCCATTGCGCTGTGGCAGACTCCCTGAAAACCTAGGTGAGAGAACGAGAGCGCAAAATAGATATTCATGCATATTGCAATCGGGACAATGGCATACGCCATTTTGCCGTGAGCGCCATAGACTTGAATCAGTGCCGTTCCCATTGCAAAACCGGACCCGATGCAGAAGGAAATTCAGGCTCCCGCTGTTTTGATCACATTCCATGTGTTCATCTTTGAACCGTTCATATGTGCCTCCCCTGAATCTATTCATTAAAAATACAAATTGCATCCAATGGGCAGCATAGTTTCTTCCGGTCTCACTTTGAAATCGCTTTATTTCATGTACGAGTCATAAAATTTGACCAGAGCTGCCCCAGCCTTTATAAATTCAGGATGATCATCGTACATCCAGTCATTGTGTGAGCCATGGACTGTAAATAACTGCGCCCCGGCGCCGGCCTGCTTGTAGAGTTGCTCACTCTCATACATAGCGCCATAGCCCACGTCCTTATCCCCTGTCAGAATAAAAAGTCCGCGGGGCGCAAGCTGGCCAACGTACTCCTCAGCATTGATGCGCATATGATCCTCCCACCAAGTCCAGGGCATTAACGGGGGAAAATTCTCAATGCCGCCGTATATTGCAGCAATTTCATCAGCCAAGCCGGGAGCCAGATTGTTGATGGTACCGTCAATGTAGTCGGATTTACCGGCGTTGTGATCATCTTCGGGCTGATTAAAGAAATAGAGGTCATGGAGTTCACCCTTACCCGTCAGTACACGCTGAATCCGATCCTTCTCAGCTCCCTCCTGACGTTTTAAAACCTCATCAAAAGACAGTGTGCTGGTATAGGCCCGATAGCCGTTGGCAAAGCTGTTGCCAACGGCAACACACTTGATCTTCCAGTTGTCAATGGCGAAGCGGATGCCAATCGGGCCGGAGAATCCCCAGCAGAACAGCCCAATATTTTCCGGATCGATCTCGGGCTGAAGCCTTGCAAAGGTATAGGCCGCTTCAATATCTTCATACTCGCTGCTAAAGTTTGTTGCGTGGACATCCCCTTCGCTCTTCATCCAGCCACGAAAGTCAAAGCCCAGGCAGGCATAGCCATGCTTGGTAAACAGGCGTGCCATAAGTGTCGGATACACCGCCATAACTCCTGTAATACCAGAGTTTGGAATGATGCACGGAAGCTTTTCTCCTTCTTTATAGTTGTCGGGGAGATAGACCGTTCCGCTGAGCTTACTGCCTCTGGAATAGAATACGACATCTCTTGTTTTCATCTCTGACATCCTTTCTTACTGATAAATTAATTCGGAATATTTAATATCATATTCGTCCTTAATCACATAATACGATATTAAATACTACCAGTCAAGTAAAATTGATAACAAAAATATACTTTCTGCACTATAGACGAAAATTTTATACTCATTTTGGTGATTTTGATAAAATTTACTTGCACTATCCTGTTATGTAATATAAAATATACTCAAGAATTTGGTTTGGATTCTGATATGTCACACTGGATTTAAAGGTGAATTATGGAAAACTTAATTTTAAAAATAAATCAAATAAAAGACACGCTGCCAAAGCGGCAGCGTGTCTTGTGCAACTATATTTTAGAAAATCCAATGGAAGCAAGCATGCTGACAATTGTTGAATTGGCAGATAAGTGTCAGGTGGGTGCGGCGACCGTGATCCGGACAATTCAGTCCCTGGGGTTTGAAAAGTACAACCAGTTTAAGGCAGCGCTGCGTGGCAGCATCTTTGAAAAGGCATCCACATCCTACAACGCATATTGGAACATGATGCGTGGAGAAGGAAACGCAAAGGGGGATCTGTTTCCAATTTTGGACACATGTGAAGATACGATAAAGCGTCTGAACACCCCTGCGTTTGTGATACAGATTGAGCGCGCGGCTGAGAAAATCCTTCAGGCCAAACGCATCTACCTCCTCGGCCTGCGAACCTCCTATCCCTTCGCCCTTACCTTGGAATATGCACTATTGAACAGTGGCCTGCCTTCCATCCAACTGGGAACTCGCCCCGACTTTCTCTTTGATCATATTTCAGAGATGACACCAGATGATATATTGATCAGTATTGCTAGCGCTCCTGTGACCAAAACAACTGTTGAGGCAATCAAGCTATGTCATAAGCGCGGAATTCCAACGGTGGTGATCACCACGTCCCTGCGCCTGTCCATCAATTCCATTGTTTCTGCGGTGATCAATACAGAAAATTTTGATTGTCCTGCATTTTCTACCCTTACCATGCTGACTACTGAGCTTCTTGGCATTGAAATTAACCGCAGGCACAGTGATTCGGGCGCCCATTTGAAGCAGCTGGACAGGATATTACAGGAAAATGACCTTACTGTGTGGGATCCAGAATACAAAATTTAGGAAAAACAAAGGGCTTCAGTCTTTTTGCAGCTTATTATTTTTAGGTCGGCGTGGCGCAGCGTCAGAATCAGGCCATACAGAGACAGTACAAAATTGCAGATGGGTGGGCTGCTGTTGAGCAGTGCCAGCCCCTCTCTGGTTTTGAAGTGCAGGAGGGTGTCATCACACTGCCCAAGTCCACCAATCCGGAGCGCATTGCCGGTAACCTTGATGTCTTTGATTTCGAGTTGACCGAGGCTGAGATGGAAGAACTAAGGTCGCTGGATACCGACAAGGGCGCACACGGCCCAGATGCGCCGGGTGTGGCGGAGATGCTGCTGAACGCCTACAAAATTGAGGATTAAAGGATGTGTGATGATGAGCAAAAATATCTTGATCGTCTCCACCAGCCCTCACAAAAATGGCAATTCTGAAATCGTTGTAGATACCCTTGCCAGCCATTTGAAGGGCGGCCGGGTGACTGTATTTAAGATGCAAGAGCATGACTGCCGCCCCTGCCGGGCCTGTGCAGCCTGTCAAAACAAGGATACGAGAAGGATGACATCACCCCATTACTGCCGGTGATCGACCGGTGTGACGCCATTGTGATGGCTACCCCCATCTATAACCAACAGAGGAGCTTGCGCGCTTATTTGCAAGCTCTGCTCTGGCCGCAGTGGCCTCGTAGTAGCTTTTAGCAAAATCCCAGCCATGCCAGCCGTTTCGGCGGCCTGCAGCAGCTCATGTGCAAAGCTGTTCTTATTCTGTTTCACAGCTGAGTTCCTCCTTCTGCTTCTCCCCTGCCAGCAAGATCACCGCCACAATAATTAAAACGATCCCGCCAACCGCCAGCAGCGTCAGCCGCTCATGGAACCAAAATACCCCCAACAGAGTGGCAACGGCAGGCTCCGCCGAGGTGAGCATGGCTGCCCGGCCTGGCGCAACCATCTTCAGACCAGTGGCATACAGCAGCGTGGGCAAAATACTGCACAACAGAGACATTCCCACCAATGCGCCAATCCCCCACGTAACATCCGAGCCTTCAAGTGTGGGAAAGGGATGCAGGAAGGAGAGGGGCAGTGCCCCCAGCATACAGAATAGCGGGGTATACAGCGTGATGGCACTGGATGAATATCCCCGCTGAAGGGCCAGCTTGCTGAAAATACCATAGAGGGAGTAGGTCACGCCTGACCCAAGTCCCAGCAGAAGACCCACAACCGGAAGCTGTGCCGCCCCTCCAATTCCCGAAACCAGGACACAGCCCGCCAGAGCCAGAACCAGAGCGATACATCCCCGGCCCCCAATCCGCTCTCCAAACAGCGCAGCAGAGAGCAGCAGGGCAAAGATGGGGGACGTGTACATCAGAACTGACGCAACTGAGACCCCAATTATGGGAATGGCGGTGTAGTAGCAAATACAAAATAAAAGCTGGTTGAGGATCCCGGTTCCGATAAACAGCCAGATATGGCGCATCTGGAAACCCGACAGCCCTTTGCCCCGAATTAGGAGAAACAGCCCAAACAGCAGGGTGGAGCATAGCCCACGCAGCATAATCACCTGATAGCGGGAGAAGCCCAGCGATGTCAGCTCAACCAGAAATACACTGACACTGCCCCAAAGGGCGGCGGCCACCAAAATGCAGCAGACAGAAAAGGAATATTTCTTCATATGGTTCTCCTAATTTCACAGATTTGAAGTGAGTCCCATCAGTTGGCCCTGCATTTTCATGCAGGGCCAACGTTTTATCGTGCAAGGGTTTAGGTGCTTTTGGAGGCGCTGCTGGAATATTGATATTTTTGCTCAATCATTTCCTGATTAAAGACCTCTGCATTGAGGTACTTCCGTTTCCACGGATGCATGGTATGGGTGGCAATGCTGAGTATGATGGCAGCAACTCCAATACCAACCCCAAGCAGTCCCGCCTGCAGCACCATACCGCTGGCGCATAGAACCGGCATAACCCCAACCTGAATCAGATTTTGCCAGCTCATGGGGACATAGGCGATGCTGTAGTCCTCTAAGGTCCCGCTCTGCTGGTCCGGATCAATCACACGCATCAAGGTGACTCCGGTGGCGATGACTCCGTTCATCATCCCATAGATGTAGATGCTCTTTTCAAACCAGTTCTTTGTGAACATCATGGGGCCAAGAATCCATAGGACAAACAGGGTCCACAGGATTCCAAACAAGCTCAACACAATCAGCGGACCAGCAAAGGCAACAATAATGCTGGTATCCACACTGACCATACCGAAGAACACCAAGAAATCGGTGACGGTGGCGCCCACCCGGTTGATGGCAACCTTGTTGACATAGCTGCCCATGTTCGCTTTGTTTAACATAGCCTGAATGATAAACCCCACAATTGCGGCCCAGCACATGGCCGGAAGGCTGACGCCCCCTGCGCCCCCTATTTTGGGAATTCGCAGATTGAGGATATACCCGATCCCGCCGCATAGAAATACCAGACACCAATGCCAGCCCTGGGGATCGATGGAGCTGGGGGACATTGTCGCCTCGCCCAAGCTGGCACGCATCCCCTCCGGAATCCAGCCGGTGCGCATCTCCTCTGGAATTTCGTGGAGCTGTTTGGTATAGCGGGTGGAGCGCAGCCGGATTGCGATGTTGATATTAATCATTCCAATTACAATTCCACACAGCAGGCCAATGGTGGCAAATGTAATGCCCAGTCCGGTGGCCCCGTTGAAGCCCGCCTCCTCCAAAATTGCTCCGATGGACGCAGCGGAACCGTGTCCTCCGGCAAATCCGGCCGGCAGTAAGATGCCGATGGCGGGATTGAGGTCGGTCCAGATTAGGGTGACAAGCAAAAGTCCTATCAACGTTCCAAGGCCGTACTGTAAGAATCCGGCGGTGAGATGCGCACAGAAGGTGTCCTTTACTTTTAGCACCTGATTGACCAGAGAGCCCTCCCGCGCCCCTTTGTAGCCCAGTGTCAATGTGGCAAACAGGAGAATGACCAGCATCCCTGCGTAACCGGAAACGACCGAGGAGTATTGAATGAGGCCCAGAAACTGAGGCCCACAGAGCAGGCCAATCACCCCGGCCAACAAGGATGCAGGAATGTACAGATTTTGTAGAATTTTGAGTGCCTTACGTAAAAATTGTGCGAGCATTAAAAATAGGGAGGCATATGCAAGATCCATGAGCAGCGCATATAGGGTAAACCCTTCAAATGTCGGCAACATAACTTCCTCTCCTTTTATATGGGATTGCACAAGGCTCACAGGGCTCTATTTCAGGGCCTTGTCATAAAAATCTGCCAATTCCTTACTAAACCGGATAAACTCGGGCTCATCGTCAAACATCCATCCGTTGTGACCGCCATTTACGTAGCAGGTGGTGCAGGTAATCCCAATCTCCTTTGCCATAAGTTGTGCCTCGCTGACCGGATAAAACTGATCATCAATGGCATGGCCGAGGAAGATGGGCCGGGGATAAATCCGCTTGACATCGTAGGATGCATCAATCCGGTCAAAGGAGTCCCAGGTCTCAAAGCAGTGTCGGGGTGGGAACTCCTTTCCGGCGTAGTTTTTGGCAATGGCGGCGGCAGCGTCACCACAATTGGTGAAGTTTTTACCTCGTTCGCCGGTTACCTCGGTGTCCTCCTCCACCTTTTTGATTGGCTCGGCCGCCATGGCCGCCAGGGAGATGTTGAGGAACTTGCCCTCCTGATAAGCGATGACACAATTGGAGGCGCTTTGGGTATAGGAGTTCACCAGCGTGCCCTTTCCGGTCAGGGTGCGCTTGATACGATCCTGACGGGCCGCCTCCTTCATATGTTCATAGTCACGCACGGTCAAAATGGTCCGCAGGCGGCGGTCACCATTGTACACACCGTTTCCACAGGCGA
>Ga0153920_1001081_pt1 | contig 11605 bp, 8 predicted proteins | sample TSNJ004MetaG_FD_104713 | JGI IMG/M metagenome (GOLD analysis project Ga0153920, IMG submission 104713) | Attine ant fungus gardens microbial communities from New Jersey, USA - TSNJ004 MetaG | ecosystem: Host-associated > Fungi > Mycelium > Unclassified | place: USA: New Jersey, Brendon T. Byrne...
CCGTTAATCTGAACACAATGATCGATTCCTTTTCTCTGCTGCTCCATTCTTGGTCCAAAATTGACGCGGCCCATGTTTTCTACCAGAATATCAATACAGGCACCTTTCTCAAAAGACACATCCAGCTGCTTCTCTTCCAGCAGTTCCCTGTCATACAATGTGGCGGCCGGTTTCTCTTCCACAAAAATATTGGCACGGTCCCCCGCTCCCCATAAGCGGATACCGGAGATATCTTCCTCCGTATCCAAAGCAGAACGATACAGGATATAACCATAATTCTGTCCCAGCTTCTCCATACACTGTGTATAAGGACTTTCCACCGGTGTGCTGATGCAGTCAAGTACGGCAAATAAACTAACCTTGTCTGATGAGGTAAGCCGGCCATAATCACGGCGCTTTATCTCATTGGAATAATCCACCTGGGGAATCTCAGCATATCTGGCAATCACTTCCTGATAACGCCGGTATTTTTCTGTAAACTGCCCGTCTTCTGTCAACAATGCATCATAGTCATAGGAAGTAACATCCGGTGTCAGTTCATCATAATAATTGGAGCCGTTCATAAAGCCAAAGTTTGTTCCTCCATGGAACATATAAATATTCACATGCCCAAGCTTAAGCATCATATCCAGATCAGCCACGCTTTCTTCCAGATTGCCTGTCATATGTCCGCCGTTTCCCCAATGATCAAACCAGCCGACCCAGAATTCAGCACACATCAGCGGTCTGTCTCCGGTATATTCCTTAAGCACATCAAACCGTTTTTTGGTTCTGGATCCAAAGTTGCCGGTGGGCAGAATACCGTCCACAACACCTCCATTCAGACTTTCTTTCGTGGGACCGTCTGAAGTGATCAGCGGAACTGTTACTTTATGCGCTGTCATCATATCACGAATCGCTGTCATATAAGTTTTATCATTTGCATAATATCCATATTCATTTTCTACCTGCATCAGTATAATGGGACCTCCATTATCAATCTGCAGGGGCGTCAGCCTGGGGAGCAGTTCTTTATAGTATGCCGCCACATGCGCTAAGAAAGGGGGATAGTTAACCCGCAGCCTCATTCCGTCTTCGGCAAGCAGCCAGCCCGGAAGACCGCCAAATTCCCACTCTGCACAGATGTAGGGGGAGGGACGTACGATCATATAAAGTCCCAGCTCCCAGGCTGTCTGAATAAAGCGCACCACATCCAGCATACCTTCAAAACAAAATTGTCCCTTTACGGGTTCATGCATGTTCCATGGTATATAGGTTTCTACCGTGTTACATCCCATGGCTTTTAATTTCTCCAGCCGATCCTGCCAATACTCAGGTACCACTCTGAAATAATGAATGGCTCCGGAGATAATTTTGAAAGAATTGCCATCCAAATAAAAATCATCCCTGATTTCAAATCGACTCATCTCTCCATACCTGCTTTCTGTTTGCAATCTGGTTACTGTTTCACGAAATAGTAACCGGGTCTGTTCATTCTTTTGATTAGAAAAGGAGTACTGCACTCTTCTGCCGAAGTAGCAGCACTCCTTAGTTTACTTTACATTGATTTATTTGTATAATTCATCAAACTGTCTCTGCAGCTCAGCCGTAACATCATCAATTCCTGCCTGCTTCAGAGCTGCCTGATATTCTGCCACGATGTCTTCCGCACTGCCATTATACTTACCAAAGGCAATCTGCTTCATATAGTTCGTGTGAATTTCACTGATATTGCTGATCTGTGATTGAATACTATCCACTTCTGCTACAAACTGTCCATAAGGGTATTCTATTTTTATACTGTCGTATTCACTATATAATGCGTCTATCGCTTCCCAGTTAAGTGTTGAATCCCTGATTTCCAAATCATCGTTACGTCCCCACCAATAATTGGTCATGCCGCCTAAATTCTGGGTATCTGAATTATAACCTTCAGGAGTGATACGTAATCCTTCTTCATTAACATCCCAAGATACTCCCTGCTGACCATAGCAGAATAATTTATAGCAATCCAGATCATTTCTGAGCAGATCATAAACCATCAGTGCTCTTTCAGGATTTTTGCTGCCGGCAGAAACTGCCATGGCACCATGTGTTATAGACATAGCTACTACATTCTGGCTTTCCTTACCAAAATAGAAGAAGCCTGTTTCTGCATCCGGGTCAGTTTCATAAATCTTGTTTGCTACAGTACGGCTTACCAGACCTCTCCATGTCTGGGTATGATGCTGTTCTGCCGCTACCAGTCCCACTCTGAAGTCATCACCGTTGGTGGATGTTGTATTATTCAAAACATCTGTCTTCCATACACCAATCTGATCCCATTCCTTCATCATTTCTGCAAACTCAACCAACAAGTCGGTTTCCGTCATATAAGGCGAGTATATGGTATAAAGATCATCTTTTGATCCGCCCCACATAGCACCGGCATTGAGACCATCAATAGATACATAATCAGAATTTGAAGCAATATAACCGCCTGCCATTGTTGCATACTGGGTACCGTCTGAATCCCACGGAACCTGGATTTCAGTTACATTCTCTTTTACCCATCTGAAATACTCTGTCATTTCCGCCCAGCTGTTTACACCATTTGTAAGCCCTGCTTCCTGAGCCCAGTCAAGACGATATGCAAATCCGTGATTTACCCATTGTGCGTAATTGTCTTCCGGCATCAGATAAATGTCTCCATTGTATTTACACAATTCCCAATTATCAGCAGGTACGGTTGCCCATGTCTGAGGTGCATAAGTCTGCAGCATTTCTTCAGACAGCTCCAGGAATGCTCCGTTCTTTGCATTTGGCCACGCGTCTAGCCAGTCAGATGCAGTACCAACCAAATCAACACTGCCATCCATCTGTGCCAGGGTCAGATTGTAATTGGAAAGGTAATCCGTCCATGAGATATGATAGATTGCCAACTCTGCATTTACTTTCTCTGTCAGGATTGCATTCAGTTCTTCCAACATAGCATCCAGAGTAACAGCCATATCACCTGTTGGTTTATCCCCTGTGGTCATATAGGTGATGACTACATGCTCGGAAGTGTCGATAGCTGCCTGCGTATCGTCGTTCCCTGTGTCTTCAGTGTTGGATTCCACTTTACTTTCTGTTGTTGCTGAACTGCTCGTATCGGTTGATGTGGTTGAATCATTGCCGCATGCGGCCAACCCGAGCACCATTGAAGAAGCCAATAGCATTGCGAGTAATTTCTTTTTCATACATTTCCTCCATTCATTTCATAATTTGTTATTGTATTGCTATAAACAGTACTTGCTGTACATAGCTATATTATTTTCACCTGCATCAGCAGGAAAATAACCATTGAAAACTGTTGCATTTAACCCTTTACCGCGCCAACCGTAAGGCCGCTTACAAAATATTTCTGCACAAAAGGGTAAAGCAGGATAATGGGACCTGTGGCCAATACTGCATTTGCCATCTTAACACTCTCTGTAGGTATATCAGTCACATTAATGAACTGTCCCGCTACGGAATTTCGCAGCATGTCGTTTTTATTAACGATCTCATATAATGTGTACTGCAGAGGCTTCACATCAACCCTGGAACTAAGGAACAGAGAGGATTGATACCACTCATTCCAATATCCCAATGCAAGGAATAGCCCTATGGTTGCCAGCGCCGGTTTTACCATGGGAAGGATCAGGGATATAAATACCCGCAGATCCCCGGCTCCGTCAATCTTCCCTGACTCTGTAATTTCATGAGGGATAGCCTTTATGAAATTCTTCATCAGTATAATCAACCACGGTGACATCATAAGAGGTAGCAACACCGCCAGATAACTGTCTTTCAGACCATAGGTCTGGGTCATCAGCAAATAGTATGGTGCCAGCCCCGCTGAAAACAAGCTGGTAAAATAGAAATAAAAGGATATCACGTTTCTGAACGGAAAATCTTTTCTCTGCAATGCATATCCTGTCATGGCGATGATAGACAGTCCGAAAAATGTTCCGAGTACTGTTATCGTGATCGTTACAAAATAAGATTTAAAAAGTGTACCGCCTTTTAATACCATCGTATATGCCTGCAGACTGAAATCCTTTGGAATCAGCTGTACTCCTTCCAACCTGATTGTTGCTTCGCTGGTAAAAGAAGTACTTATAATAATCAGGAAAGGAATGATACAGCAAACAGCATATATTGTCACAAATACATATCCAAATCCTCTGATTACTTTATCTGAAGTGCCAATTCGAACTGTGGAGCCCTTTTCGTATGTAATTGAATGCTCTTTAGACATATTCAACCTCCGCTTCTGTTTAGAACAGTGAATAATCCGCTTCTATTTTCTTTACAATAAAATTGACAGCCATAACAATCACAAAGCCTATGAGCGACTGATACAGTCCCACAGCAGAAGCTGTTGAGAAATTAAAATCCGTCACGGTCGCACGATATACATATGTTTCAATGATGTCCGTAGTACTGTACAGCAGCGGATTCGAACCAACTATATTATAGAATAAACCAAAGTTACCTTTTACAATACCACCTAAAGCAAATAGAAGAAGTATAACAATTGTAGGCTTAAGGCTAGGAAGCAAAATATAACGTATCCTCTGAAATCCGTTTGCACCATCTACCTTTGCCGCTTCCATCATCTCTGCGTCAATTCCCATAATAGCTGCAAAATATACCACAGAATTATAACCGGTCTGCTGCCACAGATAGATTACGACCAACAGCACGGGCCAGACATTAGGGTCTGAATATGGCTGCCAACGTTCCATTCCCAGGCTGGTTAATATACCGTTGATAAAACCCGTATCATAATTTAACAGGCTGAATACCAAAATTCCAACCAGTACCTGTGAAATAAAATAAGGCAAAAACATAATCGTCTGTGATATCTTCTTGAACCATCTGCTCCTTAATTCATTCATTAGTATTGCAGTGAATACTGCCAACAGATTACCCAGAATAATAAATGCCAAATTGTATAAAATGGTATTTCGTGTTAATTGAAATAATTTACCAGATGTATACAAAAATTTAAAATTATCTAGTCCTACAAATTTGCTGCCAAAAATACCGTCCCGATAATTAAATTTAACAAATGCAACCCATATCCCCGGCATTGGCATATAGTTAAATAGAAAAAAGAAAACAACAGCAGGTACACACATCAATAACAATACCCTGTACCGCCATAGTTTCTGAGGAAAAGTTTGCTTTTTTACTACAGTAACTGTTCTGGAAATTTGTTGTTTTTTTGACATATTCCCTTATTCCTCCTGTTTGGTTTGGATTCCGGTTGCTTTATTTGACAATTTGCAATCGGTTTCATGATTTCATTATAGTCTTTTCGCCCATCCCTGTCAATGATAAATTTGCAATCGGTTTCATTTTTGTGACTTCAGACAATTATGGTGAGTCGTTTTTGGTAATTTTGACATATATCAGGGCAAAAAAATCCCACCAAGCTGCAAGCATACTTGGTGGGATTCTACCTGTGTTGTATGATATTATTTAACGACTACTGCAGTACCTGAAGCAATGACCATCAGCATATTGTTACCCTGACCCAGCACTTCATAGTCAATATCCACACCGATTACTGCATTAGCGCCAATTGAGTATGCACGCTGCTGCAGCTCCTGAAGAGCACTTTCTCTGGCCTGGATCAGCTCTCCTTCATATGAATTGGATCGGCCTCCGAAAATATTCGTAATACCGGCCGCAAAATCTTTAATAAAATCTACGCCTGCTACTACCTCACCGAATATAATGCCCTTGTATTCAACGATTTCCTTGCCTTCAATCTGGTTTGTTGTTGTTACGATCATAAATTATCTCCTTCAATTTTCATTTTATGGATTCACAGCGGGGCCGCTGGATTCCCTGATAATAAGAGACGGTGTAACCATCTGCATCCTGGATATTTCTTTTCCAGCCGCCATACCAAGTGCTGCCTTTACTAGTTTTTTACCAAATGCTTCATAATTATAATCAATACTGGTCAGCTTTGGTGCCAGAACATTGGAGATAAAGGTATTATCATAGCTTACCAGAGAGATGTCTTGGGGTATCCTGAGTCCATGTTCCGTTATGCTCCGCATAATACCTGCAGCAGTAAAATCGTTTATGGCTATTACAGCAGAAGGTTTATGAGCAATCATTTTATTCATCCTGTCGTAACCATTCTCAAAATTATAAAAACCGTCCTGGGCTATCAGTTCCGGCCGGAATGGGATATTGTACTTCGCAAGCATCTGTTTATAACACTGGCATTTCTCATAAGTAGACTGGACACTCATGCTTCCGCCAATCAGGGCAATCCTTGTATGGTTCAGTCCGATCAGATGTTCCATTAAAAGCTCCGTGGATTTCGTAGCATCAATCCGCACCTGACAGCAATCTGTCCCGTCCAGCTTGCCGGTTACCACCATCGGAATGGTGTTCATCAGATGTTTCACCTTTTCCACATATTCCTTATTGGATTGAAGATCATCCACCCGGCCGCCAACCTGTATAATCACATCTACCCGCTGCTCCTGAAGCTTTTCCAGTAATTTTTCCTCTTGCTGGGTCTCTCCCAGAGAATTGAACAGCAATACGGTATACCCGGCTTTTCTGGCGGCAACTTCACAAGCAACGAACAGATCCGCATAAAATGGGTTGCGGACATCTGCCACAATGATGCCGATGACTTTGCTCCTGGTATCCGAAAGCCCTCTCGCCAGGGCATTGGGTTTGAAATTATATTTTTCAATCAAACGGTGGATACGCTCTTTCTTCTCTGGCCGGACATTGGCACTATTTGTCAGTACACGTGATACAGTAGCAGCGGATACCCCAGCCTCTTTTGCTATATCGTATATGGTTATCACTTTGCTTTCATTCTGCTTTTGCGTATCCATCACTCCACCTCTTCCCTCTTTGAAACCGCTTTCTTTTATTGTATTTTGCTTTTGGGAATCTGTCAAGAAATATAAATTGCAATCTGTTCATACTACGAGATCAGCAACCCCTCTCCCGGTTTTATCATTGTTTCCACAATAACCGGTTTTATCAGATCTGCTTCTATTGTAATATATATCGTTCCGTTTCCTGTGCGTCTGATATAGGCAATCAGCCTGCCGTCAAAAGTCCTGCGGTAATTTAATGCATAGGAAGTCACATCCTCAAGATTCCCGCTTTCCAGACCGGCAAGCTCTCCGCCTCTGCAGACGGTGACACATACCATTCTGTCATCATGTACGGGAATATTACCATTCTTATCTTCCAGTTTTATCTCCAATTGATAAAGGAAGCCAGGTTCCGTCTCCTTAACGGCATATGAACTTATATTTACATTCTCAGGTTTCCAGAGTTCGCAGCTTAACACTTCCGCATTCCCTGCTGTGGTAAGCGTGCGGCGCTGCTGCTCCTGTCCCCTTTCATCATACCCGACTGCAGTAAGCATCCCCGGCTGAAAGGCTGTTTTAAACACATATGCCCCATCTTCCTGATACTCTCTCTGTCTTCCAATTTCATCACCATTTAAGTATAAAGCAACCTCCTGTAAATTGGAATAGCATTTAACTATGATCTCCCTTCCCTCTACATAATTCCAGGAATCTTTCGCCGGAGTCCAGCGTCTGTCCTCTCCGGTATCCGGGCAGGTCGTTATATGTAAGACCTTACTATCCGTCCACATGGCTTTTCTGCGGTTAAATTCCGGTTTCTCATAACCGGCGCAGGTAATGATACCGGCTTTGGACCCCCGCACCGGCCACCCTCTGGCTTCCCCCAGATAGTCAATACCGGTCCAGAGGAATTGTCCGCTGATATATGGTTTATTCCGTACATGCATCCATGCCTCATAACTATGGCTGTTTTCACTTCCGATAAAAGGCTTTTGGGGAAAGCGTTTATGGTCTTCTTCATATAAATGCTCTTTATAATTGTAACCCACCACATCCAGATGTTCATATAGTCCCAGCCGGGAGGATAGCTCCGGAAAAGCTGCTGCCAATGTTACCGGTCTGCTCAGATCCTCCTGCTTTACAATCTTCACAAGCTTCTGCCCCAGGACCGCCATCCGTTCGGCATTGGGTTTATTGCTGTCATAAGAGCGTTCTGCCTCCGGTTTGGCGGCATCATTATTACCGGTCATGGTATCAAACATAGGGTGGCAATAGGGATCGTTGGGATAATCGATTTCATTTCCGATACTCCACATGACCACACTGGGGTGGTTCCTGTCCCTGCGGACCATTGCCCTCAGATCAGCTTCATGCCACTGTGGAAAATCCTCATAATAGCCCTGATGCTTCGGCGGATATACATTATGCCCGGTTGACCATTTATTCTTTGCATTTTCCCATTCATCAAAAGCCTCATCCATTACCAGGAATCCCATTTCATCACATAACTCATATAACTGAGGCATGTGGGGATTATGACTGCAGCGTATGGCATTACAGCCGCACTTTTTCAATGTTTCAAGTCGTCTTATCCATACTTCCCTGGTCACTGCCGCTCCCAGGCATCCGGCATCATGATGGACACATACCCCTTTCAGCTTCTGCTCTGTGCCATTCAGGAAAAATCCCTTATCCGGATCAAAACGAATATCACGGATTCCCACTCTGGTCTCATCCGCCAGATATCGTTCCCGGTCCACCGTGTAATAGGTACTCATTTTATACAGATTGGGGGTCCGGTCAGACCAGAGCTGAGGGGAAGACAAATTTCCTTCCATCACAAGCTGATCCCCTGCGTCGCCTTTTATCATAATACTGCCTGTAAGCCGCAGACATTCCTGCCCTTCCCGGTCTGAAAATACGGTTTCAACGCCAATTTCCTTCTCTGTCGGTAAGGTATTGACAATCTCCTGCGTCACCTTAAGCTGAGCCATTTCCCGTGATATCCGGCTTGCCTGGAAGAAAATACCGTACTCTGCCGGATGGATTCTTTCTTCTGCCACCAGGGTTACTTTTCTGGTAATTCCGCTTCCGGTAAACCACCTGGAGTCTGCCAGGTCCGTATGGGTTACCTTTACGCTGATGACATTGTCTGTACTGCCGAAATTAACCAGATCCGATATGTCATAGGTAAACGATGTGTAGCCGCTGGGGCGCTTACCCAGGTAATAGCTGTTGCACCAGATCTGGCTGTTTTTATAAACGCCGTCAAATACGATCCGGATGGATTTTCCCTGCCATTCTTCCGGTAATGCAAATTTCAGACGATACCAGCCAATCCCGCCAGCCAGATAGCCGGTCCCGCTGGAATACACAGGCGAAAAGGGCAGACTTACCGACCAGTCATGAGGCAGCATTACCTGATTCCAGTGACTGTCATCATATCCTCTGTACCAGGCTCTGTCACATTCACCCAGATGAAATTTCCAATCTGTATGCAAGTTCTTTATTGTCAGATCCATAATGCCATACTCCAATCTTATTTAGATTTAACTTTTATTGTTATCCTGTAATAAATTTTCTGACCTTTGCAGGCTTTGCAGAGGGATTCAGGCTGTATAGCTGTTTTTCTATTTTTTGAAAGGCTTCTTCATATTCTATTATCCTGTTAGAAAGGTTTTCCTCAGGGAAAAAATCTTCAGTCAGACAAAATACTGTGGAAAACCATCCGTATTCCTCTCCTTTTTGAGATAATTTCCGCGCTCCGCCGCACATGGTTATATACATGCGCATCTGCAGCTCTGTAATAGCCGTGTCAAAACGGGACTTCTCCTCTCTAGTGAATCCGCCGTATTGCTTGAGCAAGTGAATCGGAAGTTCTTTGTGTTCTGTCAGAATATCGTAAATCCTTTTAGCATGGCTGCTTAGGGTTCCTTCTAAATAAGCTTCTTCAAATATCATGTTTTTCCTTCTGACTGCGTAAAAGTACGGAAACCACTCTTTTGTAATAAAGCCGCTTTTTTTATAGAAGAATTTGCCATATGCAATATCCCTGCGTTCATTCAGTACCCGCATTTTCCATTCCCATGGATCCGTATCGGGATTATCTGTATGCCAGCAAATACTTTCTCCGAAATAGCTGCACAGGGAAAAGGTGCCTTCTGCGTTTCCGCCGCCTATGGTCATACCTGCTTCTAACAGATTTGCTATAAAATCATCATAAATATAAATTATTCTCATTGGGAGCTCCTGTCGTTATTATTAGTCGTATCTTCTTCACAGGTACTGATCAATAATCTCCTTCACTTGCGTAACCTGCATTCTTCTTTGATCGTTTCAAGGTTGCTTTCCAGCTTTAACAGTAGATGAAACAGTGTATCCGCTTCTTCCTCCGTGACATCATCAAAGAGTCTTCTCAGGAATTGATTCTCTTTTATCTCGTATTTTACCTTGAGTTGATTCAGCCTCTTAGCGGGAATAATCCTTTGCTTTCTTCGGTCATCCTTGTCGTTACCAAGGTGGATATATCCGCTGCTTTCCAACTTGTTCAGCATTTGCCTGACATTTTGGTGGGAACTTCCCATACGGTCTGCCAACTGGTTGATTGTGGGCGGCGTATCTCCAAATTGCTTCAGACATAACAGCAAAAAAAACTGCTTGCAGGTGATTTCCTGAAAAAATGCGTCTCCCGCAATCTGCAGGCTGTTTTGAAATATGAAGAAAAGTCCGAATAAGGCATGACGGCTGTCTGCTTTTTCAGGGAAATCGTTTCTATCCATTGTGCGGCTCCTTTTTGCGAAGGCATAGTATGAATTTACTATAGCACTTTTCAGTGAGAGGAGCAAGAGGAGTGTTTCTCTGCAATAAACATAAAAAATGTGAATGGTTATCAAACCATATCTAAGCAGCTCAAGCCTTTGAAGCATTCTCAGGATTTGCCTTAGGACTTGCTATTATTCGGTACAGTCTTACGCTCCCAAAATGTCGAAGTTATACATGGTCTGAACCCAATATTATAATAAAACTGTTGTGAGGAATCCACATAAGCCCTTTTCGCTCCAAGCAGACCACAACGACGAACTGCTTCCAGTACTGCCGCCCGGCCAAGTCCCATTTTCCTATATGCGGGGTCGGTTGCAACCGGTTCAACCAAAGCATTTTGTGAAGCACCATCCTGCCACATGCCGCAATAAGAAGCGAAATTACCATCAGGAGCTACAACAGCGATTTTCAATTCGAGATTAATGTTAGGACGCTCAAACTCTCTCCTGCACATTTCCAACATCTCTGCTGTCGGCGCAAAAACACCCTCGCCATTCAATTCGTGGTTAAATCCTTTCCATAACACTTTTCCATATTGAAAAAGGTCATATGAATCTTTCATACTTGTAATTGAAAAACCTTCGGGTAAACTATACTGAATTTTATTAACGTCAATATCAAAAACAGCATCACAATCCTTGTTTTGTGTGGCAACATAACCCATCTCTTCCGCTGCTTTCTGAAAGGAAGTGTCACAATCTCCAATTAACAACTGCACCTTTCCATCATTTGCCAAATTATTTTTCGCATAAGTAATCATTTCCTGCTGTAAAAATTCATACCCGGTTTTGAGCACAAAGAAACATTTCCCATCAAGCATCGTATCATAGGTAGAAACACCCACAATTATATCATTATCAAACCACATTCCTATCTTCGACAATCCCTCCTCGTTCAGGTATGTGTGAGAAATCATCCAATCCCATCTTCCA
>Ga0153920_1001083_pt1 | contig 11602 bp, 8 predicted proteins | sample TSNJ004MetaG_FD_104713 | JGI IMG/M metagenome (GOLD analysis project Ga0153920, IMG submission 104713) | Attine ant fungus gardens microbial communities from New Jersey, USA - TSNJ004 MetaG | ecosystem: Host-associated > Fungi > Mycelium > Unclassified | place: USA: New Jersey, Brendon T. Byrne...
TCTGACACGTCGCTATCAAATTCAACCCTCATCCAACCCTCTAATGTTTCTAAGATTCTTTGAAAAATTCATTATTACATCACGTTACAAAACACCACATTAAAATAGCCAAGAACCGCATAATCACTGGATTCTTGACCGATTTACTGACGTGAGACATCGGGGATTCGAACCCCGGACAACTTGATTAAAAGTTAAGTACTCAAAGCCTGTAGAATCTGCATTTTTACTGACTTTTTTTATGTCCTTGAAGACCTTTTGAAGACATTATATTTTCTTCCCATTTCTCTACCTCTCTGCGAAAAAGTTTTATTTTGTTTTACTATTTTTTCTTAGAAAGGCTCTATTTTTTAGAAAGCGCTACTTACTTTAACTTTCACAAACTGGCTCTTTATTTAACTCCACAATTTCGGCGTGGAGATTAAACGGCAGCCAGTGGCTTTTAACCCGAAAAAGTGTTTTGGAAATCTGGAAAGCCGCAAAGAAAGACAGTACCATTTTATTACTTCTTAATCTTGACTTTTCTCACTTGACTATATTTTCCATATACTTTCGCTCCACTCGAATCTTTCTTGTAAGCTCTGACTTTTGAAATAGTATGTTTTACCCGTTTTCAACTTCTTCCATGTCAAAGAAGTCTTAGTAGCCATCTTTGTATTCTTTGCCTTTTTAAACTTATTGTTCGTAGAATAAAGAATCTGATATCCAACTGCGCCAGAAATTTTCTTGTATTTCAACCGAACTTTCATCACTTTTTTACTGGTAAGTTTTGAAATCTTAGTCCGCTCAACCGTAACTTTTTCCCATTGAGCATATAGCGTCTGGTTCGAAGTAATATCGACTTTACTGTCAGACGTTATCTTTGTCCCCTTTGATTTAGCTGTGTACCAACCTTTGAATATATATTTTGAACGAGTTGGGGTAGGCAGTGAGCCATAGGTTAGACCTTGTGTTACTGTTTTTTTAGTTATTGTTACTCTTCCACCATTTGCATTAAATGTTACTTCATTTGTTAAATCCACTTCTGGTGATTTAAATCAATTTGCCTATCCCAACATATTTGACTAACTCTTATTTTCTTAATATACTATTTTCACGAGACTTCCCTCATTGTTGTAATTATCCCATTTTTCTAATGTTTCAGTCAACTTAGCATCACTAACCTCTTTGTTTACTTCATATACTAAAAATCCGCTTTTTTCTAATGTTTCCCCATTTCCAACATATGCATATATGACAGAAAAATGAGTATACTCGTCTCTTCTTTGTCGATGAATAATTACTGGAGTGACTTTTAACTTCTCATAAATATTTTCTAACAGAGTATTTGTATCTGGTGTTAACCCCAAAGCCGCCCAGCTTTGTATATACGATCGACAATGGTTAGTTTGCCAAACTTCTTCATAGTTTTCACTAGCGGATTTCCCATTGTTTTTCATTGTCCTATAAATAGCTATTGATGCAATAGCACAGTCACCTGCTCTATCGCCTGAATCATACTGATAAAACCTTGGCGTTGGAAGATTATATGAAATATTGGGATATTTATCTATTATTTCCCACTGAGCTGTCAAAATCACACTTCCGCCAGTTGCCAGATTTTTAACTTTTGCCCTATCTGTACGCACATCTCCCTTCGAATCATTCGAATCCACCCAACCAGTAAAAACATAACCATCTTTTTTGAATGCATTTTGTGGCAAAACCTTTTCTTGGTCATAAGTGCATGTTATCTCCTTCATAGATCCGGAACTTGCACCGTTACCATTAAATTTTACTGTATATGTATTTGCTTCCCATCTCGCCTTAAGTACAAGGGTCTTATTTGCTTTTGAAGTATTTTTAATTTTATCGCCCGCGTTATAATTCTTTCCATTGTTGCCTTTCCATCCCTTAAACTTATAACCGGTTCTTATAAAGGTATTTTTCTCAACTTTTTTTGTCTTATTATAATAAATTTGGGTCGTAGCAGGGGTGTTGCCGCCAGTGTTATTGTTGCCATTATAAGTTATGATTAATGCATTTTTATTCCACTTAGCATAAAGTGTTACATTTTTCAGATAGTCTCCCGGTATCTTTTCAATTTTCGAACTAGGTTTAAAGCCTGAATTTGTATACCATCCTTTAAAGTTATATCCTTCTTTCGAAGGTTTCTTAAGTGTTATTGCTCCTGTTTTAACAGTATACGTTGTACGATTTTTAGAATTATTTTTTCCACCATTAAGCTTATAAGTAATCTTATATGTATTCATCTCCCATTTGGCAAAAAGATCTACCTGGCCCCTTGACCCTTTTTTGATTTGGGTAACTTTAGTTTTATAAGATGAACTCGTATACCAACCTTTAAACGTATAACCTTTTCTCGTTGGGTTTGATAATTTTATTGCTTTACTTCCGTCATATGTAGTAGGATTCTTTGATGAATTTTTTCCGTTCTTACCAAGGAAATATACTATTTTATATTCGTTTTTTATCGTTATTTTACAAGTAGCAGACTTCTTACTCCCATCATTAGTTGTCGCAGTTATTGTAGCTGTTCCCTTTTCTCCTGCCCTCACAAGACCTGTACTTGAAACCGTTGCCACTTTAGTATCACTACTTTTCCACGATACACTTTTATTGGATACATTCGCTGGTTCAAATGTTGCAGATAATTGCCACGTCCCTTTTGGCGCTATTTTTATTGATGTAGAATTTAGCACTATACTAGTCGCTTTTACATTCGGTGCTTTTTCTGCCGGTATCTTCATCTCAACTTTTGGTTCTGTTTCTGACCATAAGTTTGAACTTTTTAATACTTTAATTACAGGTCGAACACCTAACCGCCATGTACTATATACGCGTCCTCCAACAGTCAGACTTCCATTACAAGATACCCAATACGGCTGTAAATACAAACCATATTGCACCTGTCCTACTGAGCGTGTCCAGTAATAACACGTCCCTTTCTCACTATTAATATCTCCTGAATGTGGAGTAGTAAGGCTAAAACCCGACACATATTGTGCTTCTCTTGTCGTACTCTGATCATATGAGCTTGAAAAACCATATTCCACACTCAAATATTCTTGCATAGACAATAAGTAGACTTTGTCAATCGTATCATCTCCTCCTGATAATCCACTCAAAGATGGCGGTGTGGATACTAATGTACTTTTGATATCTGCTTGTTCAGATGTACTAAAGGCTCGATTATAAAATTCATCATTAAGCCAAGTTCGTAAATCACTGTTTGCCCATTTAATACTAGCTGTTCCTGACAATGCTGAAGAGAAATTATGTGCATCTAATACCTTCTCTGAAATTAATGTAAACGTGTCGTCTGAATTTGACAGAACATTCCACTTGATGGGCTTGAAAACATAATAATTATTTCCTTTTTTTTGATATTTTGTGCCTTCTACTTCTATAACATTATCCGAGTTAAATTTATCATCATTATAGCCATTTAACATTGAAACTATTTCTGACTTTTTGACTAATTCTTGCGGATAATAACCGAAATAGATACTGTCACCCTGCTGCGATGCAGCATAAACATTCTTTCCTTTTGTTAAAAGCACTAAGCCAAATACAAATAACATTATTTTTACAAATAACCTTGTAGCACACTTTCTTTCCATCACTCTTCCTCCCTATTTAGTCAAGTCTTTTAAATGAATATTCTAAATCATTCTGATTTAGTCCCGAAAGAATAAACTAAGTACATCCTATCTCTGCAAAATATTGTAATATTTTTCGACTATAATCAAATAATTTGCATTTATATAGCTTGTCTCTATACATTTCATTAAATTCATCAACGATCATAAGATATTCTTTATGATTTGCAAATTCAAATCCGATTTTTTTATAGTAATCTTTTATTGGAAATGAAAAAATTGCTTGATAATAGTCATAAGATATGCTCTTTTTTCCTCTACATTTCAACATAGAATTAGTAGTCTCTTGAGCATACTTCACATCATCTCGCAATGTTCCATTCCAATCCCATACAATACACAAATTCATTTCGTCTCACCTTATTTGGCATTTCTTGTAAAAGATTATCACAGATCACCCCTATTTACAAGCCTTAAATTTAATTTACTTCTTAATTATTATTTATTAATTTCCAAAGTCCACCTTTATATACTATAGTTTAGATTTACTTTTTGATTTAGGATACGGATTTTTAACATCTGTTAAGTCTAACAGATAATCCGTACTTGTTTCATAAAATTCTGCCAACTTAATTAAAATTTTTACCGGGATATTTACATCCCCACATTCATAATTGCTATATACTCTTTGGCTAACATGTAAAATATTTTTAGCTATAAAATCTTGTGTCAAATCTTTATCTTCTCTCAAATTTCTGATTCTGATAAACATGATTACCCCCCACCCTGCTTTCTTTAAAACACATTATATTATAATGCTTCTTACTCAGCTTAGGTATTTTAAAATTTTTCAGAAAACAAAAAGAGTTTTAAGTCTGTGATAAATACAGACTTAAAACTCCTTTTCTATATTGTTGCAATGATTTTTCTTTAAGAAAACACATCAAATAAATATATAAAATCCGTTCCGCTGTACTGAATGCAATCTGCGCCAGCCAATGGTCACTAATGTGTTTGTCAACGGTCACGTTGTCACGTTGCAGTTTGTTTGTGTTTGTGTTTGCGTCACTTCATTTTCTATTTTATTGTTATTTTACACTTTTTCTTCTTTTTACCATCTTTAGTTGTAGCGGTTATCGTAACTATTCCCTTTCTTTTAGCTGTAACTTTCCCATTTTTAACGGTAGCAATTTTATTATTGGATGATTTCCATGTTACTTTTTTATTTGTAGCATTTTCGGGCTTCACTTTTGCCGTTAATCGAACTGTCTTTTTCTTTTTTAGATTAAGTTTCACAGAAGTTTTGTTCAATTTAACCGATTTCACTTTGACAATAGGTTTCGTTACCTTGACCGTACAGCTCACAGTTCTTTTCCCTACTTTTGCAGTGATGATTGCCGTGCCCGTACCTCTCGCGGTTACAATGCCACTGAACACCGTTGCCACATTTACGTTTGACGTTGACCATGAGATAGCTTTATTATCGGTGGTATTTGTTGGATTATATGAAACTGTCAAAGTCGCCTTACCGCCTTTTTTGAGATTGAAGGAGGTTTTATTAAGACTAATCGAAACCAGTGGATGGAGCATAGGAGATTCGCCCTTATATGTCGCCGTTACCGTTACTGCCTTGGCAGGCATAATAAAACTTGTAGTCGCAGAATTAGCGTTAGCAAAAACCACACCATCTTTCGTAATCCATTTATCGAATACCTTGCCCACCGGAGCATTGTTCGCTGTAATAGCCACACTTTCACCCGGGGCAACAATAGTTTTAGTTGCTATGCCGCTATTTACAGTGACAGTATAAGTATAAACACCAGTTTCTTCAATCGTCACAGTACATGTATCACTAAACTCACCATCAAGTGTTGTAGCAGTGATAATTGCCGTGCCAGAAGACATGGCTGTAACATTCCCATCCGAGGTGACAACAGCAATACTTTCATCCGAGCTTTCCCATAGGACATTTTTATTCGTCGCATTTTCCGGTTTGATTGTCGCATTAAGCTGAATACTCTCGTCTTCTTCCGAATTTTTGTACAGTATAATATTTTTTACATCAAGGTTCATATCATTAACAGCAATGCTCCCAAAATGTGCTTCTATTACTCTGCTTTCATCAGCAGTAAAGGGCAAAATAAAGTCATCACTGATTTTTAATCCGTCTTCATACCACCCTTCAAATATATATCCTTCATCTGGTTTCGCTTCTAGCATGATAGCAGCTCCTTTTTCATATACTGATGTCCCAGAAGTCGAGCCATTTCCCAAAGCTATCGCTTTTATTAATGCTTTATTGGTTTCAGTTTCGACACCATCCTGTGCTACTGATAATACCATATTACCCCGTGATTGAGTGTATAGCGTTACGTCGTTATATGGAGTCTCTTCATTACCTTCTGCAACTATTGTTTTGGAAACGCCGCTTAAGAATTGTTTATCCAATGCAAGGGCAATATCGGTATATTCAATCGCTTCAACTACTTCTCCGGTTTCTATATCCATAAGAGAAACAGTATAGTCCATTTTTCCGCTGTCTGTTCCAGTTAATACAATATTAAAGTGCTTATTCGACGGGAGCAGAATTTCCTTTATATCTCCATCTTCACCCATCAATTCAATCTCAACAGGGTTTTCTACACTTTCGTCAATCACATTATCAATCACACTCCCCACAAGTTGACCGTCTTCATCATATATTTCCACATTAACGGGACAGGCAACGGTAATCTTTTTTACAAACGATGGTTTTACTTGCTCTGCAGCATATTCATGTATCCAATTATCTGGCAAAGAACGCATCCAGCTTATGTATGTTTCAGGGGCATGAGAAAAGGGCATAAGAGGACTTAATTTTGGTACTTTCCCTGAACTCCAAATAAAGAAATTAGTTATTTTTTCATATCCATGTTTTCTATCAAATACATCTGTGCCAGTTACTCCGTTTTTTACAAGATCCGAGATATCATTGAAAGTATAAGTACCTTTTAATACCTTTGCTAATCTCTCAAAATAAGTTACGGGAGCAGTTAATTCAAAACTTGTTCCGTTTATAGGATCATTGCTCCACCATGGATATACTTCCTTATAATCAGTATAATAAGCATGTATTGTAGGGGATATGTCTCCCAGGTTTTTCTCAAAACTCTCCACGCTTTTGACATTATTATAACCCTGAAATTTTATATTCGTTATCTTTTCAAACACATATTCAAAAAAACCTTCTTCGGCTCGGGGAAATCTTAAAGTAATTCCATATTTTCCATAATCCCATTTTTTTAGCGGTATAATCGGAACAAAGTCATCATAATGCACGAAATTGAAAATATTGCTGTATACACTTTCTGTATTTTTAGCATCCAATGACACGCTCGGAGTTGCGAATGTATAAGCATATATGTTATCCTTTGTCGCGAAAATGCTATTATCAATCTTATACCCTTCTGTTAAAGTTTTCGCAGCCAGATTTGCCACAGCAGCACCACGACTGTGCCCAAATACTAGAACTTTTGTAGGGATATCACGGTCTATATTATTTCTGACATAAGTGTTCAATTTTGATAACAAATCGGTCGTAGCGGTTTGAAATCCCCGATGAACCGTTGTCCTGCTACCCATATCAAAGTTTCCATCCCATTCAACATTTCCCGGAGTCCCTCTGATGGCAATTACTAAAAGATTATATGATGTACTGTTACAGTTTATAGGTTTTACCGCTAACGTAAATCCTACTGTGTCCTTATTATCCTTCTTATAATTATTCGCTTGTATTTTATTTTTATTAAATCCAAATTTTTCTAAATCTGTAGTTATAAAACCTTCTCCCGTGGTTATGCTGCTTTTGGAATAAGCGGAAGCCGATAATTGCATAGATATCTTGGCTAAATCATGGTTGTAATCTGATGAATTGTTTGCAAAAAAATTATCATTCCAGTATGCTGGAACATCAATGCGAACACCTGATTTTCCAGCTATATCTTTATTGAGGATAAAAGAAGTGTTGTCATTTATTATACTGTCGGTATCATTTCCACTGCTACTACTCTCTCCCAAGTTTAAGTAACCAACACCATTCTCACCAAGAACCTGGACCGGAGTACTTTTGTTTGTTGTCATTCCATCTCCCAACTGACCAGACATATTGTATCCAAAAGTCCAGACGGTTCCGTCGCTTTTTAGCGACACAGTGTATGCGCCCCCTGCCGCTATCGCCGTTATTCCTGCCAGCTCCTTCACCTGCACGGGGCTACTTTTGCTTGTTGTCGTTCCATCTCCCAACTGACCCGCATCATTCCATCCAAAAGTCCAGACGGTTCCGTCGCTTTTTAGCAGCACAGTATGTGAGCCCCCTGCCGCTATCCCCGTGACTCCTGCCAACTCCTTCACCTGCATCGGGGTACTTTTGTCTGTTGTCGTCCCATCTCCCAACCCACCATACAAATTGTTTCCAAAAGTCCAGACGGTTCCGTCGCTTTTTAGCAGCACAGTATGCGAGCCCCTTGCCGCTATTGCCGTGACTCCTGTCAGCTCCTTCACCTGCACTGGGGTACTTTTGCTTATTGTCGTTCCATCTCCCAACTGACCCACAGCATTCCCTCCAAAAGTCCAGATGGTTCCGTCGCTTTTTAGCGACACAGTATAAGATTGCCCAGCCGCTATCGCCGTGACTCCTGTCAGCTCCTTCACCTGCACTGGGGTACTTTTGTTTGTTGTCGTCCCATCTCCCAACCCACCATACAAATTGTTTCCAAAAGTCCAGACGGTTCCGTCATTTTTTAGCGCCACAGTATGATTGTACCCTGCCGCTATCGCCGTGACTCCTGTCAGCTCCTTCACCTGCACCAGAGTTCTTTTGCTTGTTGTCGTTCCATCTCCCAACTGACCCGAATCATTCCGTCCAAAAGTCCAGACGGTTCCGTCACTTTTTAGCGCCACAGTATGACTGTACCCTGCCGCTATCGCCGTGACTCCTGTCAGCTCCTTCACCTGCACCGGAGCACTTTTAAAGCTTGTTGTCGTTCCATCTCCCAGCTGACCATCCCAATTATATCCAAAAGTCCAGACGGTTCCGTCGCTTTTTAACACCACTGTATGGTCGAGCCCTGCCGCTATCATGGGTTCTGTCTGAAATGGTGCTTCTTCCGCAAAGACATCCCTTCCATGCATTGGTATTGCCATGAATACCATAACTACTGCTAATGTAATATTGACAAACTTTAAACAAATTGTTTTCTTCATACTTACAAATACTCCCTTCATTCATTTGTTTTTTAGGCGTTTGTGAAACTCTCAAAGCCGTATGAATACTGACCATTTTGAGTTATATATCTTAACAACTCCTCACTGATTTTTATGTTCTTTTCGTCACTTCACACAAAATCTAGCCTTAAAATAACTCAATTGATTCTATTTCTTATGCAAACCATATAATTTCATTTCATTGAGTTTCGCTATTACCTAATTTGTTTTTTCTCTTCATTATTATTTTCTATATACTTCTTAATGAAAGCTAAGTATAATTTTCACTCAATATATATAATACCTTACAAATGTGCATTTTGCAATCCTTGACTCAGATACTATATAGTATCTTTTTAACTTAATTACTTCATGAATCTGTAATTAATGTAATAATTGAAATTAAATTCTTCTATTATATACCTTATATGCCTGTTTTTTTCTCAATATTCAACGTCTACTTCGCCATTTTCCATATCCGCATATATCCCTCTTATGATTCTTTTCAAATCTAAAACGCATTGCCTTAACCTTAAATCCCGACCCTTTTTCGTACCTGCACGCATTTCTGCTTCATAGTCCTCCCATGGCGTGTACTCTTTTTCAAACAATACGCACTTTGTCATTTCAAAACAGAAATCATACGCTTCTGTCACTTGTCTAAAAGCTTCCTCATTGGGTAAATGATTTAGATTTCCCGATTTTTCGCACGGTCATCAGCCTGCCCTGCCGCTACATGTAGTTTACTTTTCGTTTCGGTCTGCCAAACCGTCTACGGGTCTCTCGACTTACGCATCTCCTTCAGACACTACCTTACGATAATGCCCTAGATTAGACTTCCCAATTTGCACCAGTGCTCATGGGTGGGGATTTCCGCCCCAGAGAACTCTTGCTTTCAGAACTCTTAGCTCGTTTTTGCATGGGCATTCATGCCTGTTGCATCGTAACCGCTGTTCCTAATTCGCAAAATTACTCCTGACTACCGTCAGGACTAGGTGCGACTGCCTGTCGCACAAAAAGACCCACAGTTTAATCTGCAAGTCCTTCATTTCCTATGAATTATTTAATAACGAACTGTTATCCAATAACCTTCCGCTTTATGGGATACGGTCTTAGTTCCTGTTTGCACGTATATTGTCTTTACTGTATATCTCCCTTCTTCACCATTCAACATATGTCCAAGTTCATGCTTATCATATTCATTACCATCTTCAAATTCTTCACCACAAGTTAAACACTCTATTACAGTAGATTCTATATAAACAGGTACTTTCTCTGTCCATGCTTTTTCTGTTGCCACCCATATCTTTTTTGTCTTAGTTCCTGCTCCGATATGCAGCTTCACACTCACTGTGCAGGTCATTTTCTTTTTATTTTGTATTGCTGTGATTTTTGTTTTCCCAGGTTTCAACGCAATAACTTTGCCTGTTATGTCTACAATTGCAACAGACTTATTACTGCTTTTCCATTTAACGTCACCGGTGCCGCCCCTTGCTTTCAGTCTTTTTGTATTTCCTGCTTTCAAGCTTAACTTACCCTTGCTGATCTTCGGACTTATAAAATAGTACGGGAACGCGGTACCCAGATCATGTATGAAAATATCATAGAAAAGCACTTGGTCTTACTAGATGGTTTGAAAATTTCTGATATCAAAAAGACCCACTTCCAAGGCGTAATTAACAATGCCCTTACTAAACCCCGTACCTGCCAACAAATCAAAGTGACTTTTAAGCAGATCATCAAGGCAGCTATTTCAGACCGGCTTTTACCTGCCAATGCCCTTGATATGATCTGTGCCGGAATTGAACTGCCGAAGTATATACCGGAAGAAAAGCGTGCATTAACACAACAGGAAAAAAACGTACTAAAAACAGCCGATTTTACCCCGAAAGAAAAAGCCTTTATCTATATACTGTATAGCTGTGGACTTAGGCGGGGAGAAGCCCTTGCACTCACTATTTTTGATATATCCGTTGACCGCTCTGAAATAAATATCAACAAAGCCCTGGCTTTTGACGGTAATAACCCTTATCCGAAAAGCACAAAATCCGAAAATGGACAACGTACACTGCCTGTTCCTGCTTTTGCAATGGAGTACCTCAAGAAATATATCGCAAGTTTGAAAGGGATCACCCTTTTTACCATGCGCAATGGTGGATACATGACAAAATCCAGCTATGATAAAATGTGGGCTTCCATTGTACGTAAAATGAATATTGCGGCAGGTGGAACTAAAAATATCAAAATCATTACAGGGCTGACAGCCCACGTATTCAGGCATAATTATTGTGCCAATCTATGTTATCAAATGCCAAATATAAGCATTAAGAAAATTGCTATGCTTTTAGGAGATACTGAAAAAATGGTTTTAGACGTTTACAATCATATTTTGGAAGAAAAAGAAAATGCAAATGAGACTGTTAATATTGCTTTATCTTTATGATAGTCTTTGAAGACATTAGATTGAAAAACAGGGTCTTAAGTATCCATAAAAGTCATTTAATATTATCTACCATTACTGGCGAAAATACAATTAGCAACAGTGTAACTTTGTGCATTAGAAAGCCTCCTGTGTTATTATAGATAGAGGTTCACAACCCCTTATCAAAAACAGGAGGCAGTTTATATAGCCTTTTGGTAGCGTAATAAATTTTGTGTTTATGGGAATAAATGGCTTCTTTCTGGAAATGAATTAGATAAATCATTCATTTTCAGAAGGGAGTTTTTTTATGGCTATTGCAAAGGAACAATTACGACAA
>Ga0153920_1001089_pt1 | contig 11560 bp, 7 predicted proteins | sample TSNJ004MetaG_FD_104713 | JGI IMG/M metagenome (GOLD analysis project Ga0153920, IMG submission 104713) | Attine ant fungus gardens microbial communities from New Jersey, USA - TSNJ004 MetaG | ecosystem: Host-associated > Fungi > Mycelium > Unclassified | place: USA: New Jersey, Brendon T. Byrne...
GGACTGCTCTAAGATGGTTAGGTTATCTCTATTTCAAGAACAATAGCACTCCTATATGTAGAACAATAGGTAGTAATCATGTGATAGACTATTCTGGTGTACAAACCACCTAAGAACTCTATGTCTGAAGATAAACCTCAAACTTAACAACATCTTTTGCTGCTTGTTTAACTTCACTTTTTTGAGTCTTTTGATTACCAAATCAGCAAATCACAAATCAGTAAGTGGTCATTTGTGATAATCACTATGCACTAACCTTTACTCTACTACCTCCTAGGAGCTCACTATCAATAGATAACTATCTAACAATATTATAAAAAACTAGTAAAATTGTAGTAACTTAGCCTAAGATGACTTAATTATACTCCAAGTCCAAGTTAACAAAAAGAACTCAATGGAGTTTCTATTGTTATGAGTTAGTTCCAAAGAAGAAAAACATTTTCTATATATTTATCAACTTGATGGAGAATCTCCAGAAATATAATGTAGAAAAGATATAAATAGTGTAGAACAATATTATATAAGATCTATATAGTTATTAGTCATAGTCTTGTGACTATGGGAAGTAAGTATACAGACTATAGGATATTTGTATAAGTATTAGTAAAAATCCAATAGAGAACTCTATTAAGTTTTTCCCTTTTAATTGTTACTGGTTGAGGTTAGAGCTTTAGTCCTAAGTCTATATCTTAGTATTAGAACTTGATAACTCTAGGTAACCTCTTATCTTGAGGCCTTGCCAACACTTACTCTCATTATCATTCTCACTAATAAGCATAGTGCTCATAAGCTTTTTAAAAGCTGGGTCTCAGACATAAAGGGAACTTTGCAGTCAGTTAGGGACTATAGGTAAAGAACTTGGACAATACCAGTGTTCTCACTTTAAGACCTAATCTTGCTTTCTAGTGTTGTTATATACTCTCTTTTCACTATTTGTTCCATATTACAAATGCATTGTCATTTGTCTATATAGAGGAATAATAGTAAAGCTGTTAAGACTCTAGACCACAAGAGTGAATATACATTTTAACCTTAAGTCTATATTAAGACTTAATATCTCTTTGTTTCTCTATAAAGGGTCCAGTTAAGGTTTTTAGAAGAGTTATATCAAAAGAATGAATATTGAGACTTTGAATCATACTTCACAAGTTAGTCCTAAGACTAGAGAGAATATAGAGTTCCAAGAAAAGTAGGTTTTTAGATGAACCACAGAAAAAGAAAACTTGCTGTTTCTTTCTCTTTCTAGATTGTATTTATCCTAACTAGTAACATCACAGAAACTACTATCCTAAGTACTAGTAAGTAACAGTGAGTAACTAGTTGAGTCAGAGTCTATAAATAGATTAGTCTAAGATTTCCCTATTTATTCTAAAGTTTATAACTATTATAAAATTTGTCTATAATTATCCCAAGGTTTATCCAATATTTCTCCTGCAGTCCAATGTCTATAATTAGTCTAGTCAAGTCTAAAGTCTAACCTAATCTTGATATACTAATATATTATTCATTGCATTATTTTTGTCTTTTTTATCTTTTATTGTTATTATCTTTTCTACTATCTATTCATTATCAGTCCAGGGCTGATAATAGTTATAGTTCTAATGTAATTCCATAACAAAAGCTCTAAAAGCCCCATTTAGAGTAGAGGTTTTTTTCTTAGGGACAATAGTTGTTTTACCCTTGGTAGCTAGAAGTAGACTATTTGACCAAGAGATTTATATATTCTTAGAGAAAAAGAAAGTATTGCCATTGCCATTGTCATCCATGTCTTAACAACAACAACCTAAGGAACTATATGCTTCTATCCCATCCTAAGAAGAGCAATTGCTTACTCTCATTACTGGTCTATAATAGTAGATGAATACATTATTACATTAGTAAAAAGGAAGTAGAGTGGAAATAGCAAAGTTTCCTCTATTTGGGGGAAAAATAGAAAAAGTAAGTATATTCATTAATGTAGCTTGATTATATTTGAGTATGAAAATGATAGAAGAACTAAAGATAATAAAAATAGCCTAGATGCTGTCTTATATATAGGAAGGAGTAGCAGAGGTATGGAAGGACAACTTGTTAAATGAACTATCAAAGGGGGAGTTAGGGGTAAAGACAATGGAGAAGTTATTCACAAAAATGAGAAATAAATTTAAAAAGATAGCAAAGGAGAAACAAAAGATAGAATAACTGAGAACAATTGAGCAGAGGGAGAAAACCTATAATGAGTATGTCCAGGAGTTTAAGAAGGTGGTATAAGAAAGTAGCTATGAAGAATGGTCCTTTATAGAGGAGTTCAAAAGGAAGTTGAACAGAGTAATCAGAAGAAAGCTAGTAGAAGCAAAAAATTTCCCTAGTACAATAGAGGAGTGGCAAGAAAGGTCAGTGAGATTAGATAGGAATCAGAGGCAGAGTAGAGTGGAAAAAAGGATATTGGGAAGAAATATGGTAATGGAAATAAAAGAAAATACAAGAGTGAGATGATAGGTTAGAGAGACAGAATCTCCAAACTGTTTTATAGTTGTGTGTAAACAAGTAGGTATAGAGGAGATAAATTAAAAGAGAAAGAGCTTATAAACAATAATAAATAGTCAAAGGTATAGTAGAAACTAGAGAAATATAGTATTTTTAGTATTCTTTTAAGCAAGCTCCAGTTAATTGTAGATCTCAAAGGTACACATTTATCTCATACTGTAACACTACTCTTTTCAAACTAGTCTAGCAGCCTGGCTTACTGTTAATATAGCAGCACTGCCTAGAACTCCTATGTTCTTATATAGGCTCTACTTCAATTAACCATACAGTGTCATGGTAATACCTGTTTAACTATATAAAGACATTGTGATATTATTGGTTAGTATTTATGTGATTACACACAGACCATCTGTTGTAGTATATATAACAGCCTATATAGATAGATCTATCTTTACTTAAATATCACACTAGCTTCTGGAACTCTTATCTAGCTTATTAGACAATGTCTCTGAGTATTCCTTTTACAGCTAAAGATCTAGTGGTTATAATCAGAGAGTTACTTTTGCTGCTTGAGCTAAGTATAGTGTAATTTTCTCAACAAATGTCATATATTTTGCCTAAAAAGACTGCCTGGTGTGATAGTGGTACATCTACAGGAAAATATACAGTAGAGAGAAGGATTTGGTAGAGGATCATATAAAGGAAGGAAGAAACAGATTATATAGAGAACAGGGGGTCAGAATCAGAAGGGAGAATATTAGAATAGAGAAAACCAGTATAGGAAAACAGAAACTAGACCAGGACCAATGACAGTAAATGAAAAAGCAAAAAGAAAAGGATATTGAATTTGCTTCAACTATAGGAGATTCAAGTATATAGCTTGAGATTATAGGAGTAGAAGGCAAGAAGTTAAAAAGGAAAGAAGAATTAATCAGAGAGGCAAGTCATCAAAGAGAACAGAGGTTAATAAGCTTCCAGCTGCCCTTTTATAATAAGTATAATGTTTTGAAATGTATAAAATTAGACAATAGATCAAGTACCCAAAATATTGAGAGAGTAAAAAATGTAAAAAGAATAATAAAACTACTAAGAAAAGTATGGATACAAGTAGGGGTAGAGAAAATAGATACTTATGAAGGGATATTTGTTAAAATATTATTGAATAGTAGAGCAACAGAGTTATTTGCAAATAAAAGGTTTGTAAAGAAATAGGAATTTAAGAAGAAGAAATTGGCAAGGCTAATCCAGATCAGAAATATAGATAGAACAAACAATAGTGGAGGAATGGTAATACATGAGATAGAATATAACTTGTATTACAAGGGACATATAGAATGAGTAAAGATAGATGTATATGACTTGGGAAGGATAGAGGTAATCTTAGGGATACTATAGCTGGTAATACACAACTCCAAAATTGACTGGAAAAAAATGAAGGTGAAAATAACAAGGTATCTACCCTTGTGTAGAAGAAACCAGAAAATAGAAAAAAGCAAAGGAAAGAAGCAAGTGAGAAAGAAAAAAAAGCTAAACAATAAAAGAACACAAAAGAAAATTATATACTAAAACAGACAATAAGGTATAGTACCAGCTTCCAATTATATGCTAAAGGTTTAAGGGGATGAAGCAGAAGTAGAGAAATAAAAAAGGGTATCAGAAGTTATATACAGTTTTATATAAGTTTTATAATTATTTGGTTTAAAACAAGTATGAGGTTATTTTAGATCTATATTGTATATTCTCTCTAAGATGTCAACCTTTATACACCATAACAAAAGCTCCTCTAGAAAATACAGTTAGTTAATCTCTTTGGACCCTCCACATTCAGTTGCTCTCTTGTCTGCATTCCCAATACCAAACCTTATAGGTGTGATACAATCCAAGTGTACATCTAGCTGAGCTTTTCCAGCTTGCTGTTCTCTCTGAAGCTTGCCTGAGGTAAGTTTGCAACTTGGTTCTGGATTGAGTCTTGGTATATTCTGTATTCTGTTTCTGACACTATACTAATTCCAAAAGTTGTCACTCAAGATATACTGTATTAAATAATTCCAGAAGCAGTAGAGATAGAGGCATATACCAAGATGAGTTTCTGTTGCCATTCTATCTGCTCCTGAAACTATATTAATTGATACAAATTATAGAAACTCAATGAAATAAAACAATAAAGGAAATTATTACTACTTTTGGTGGTATTCTAATTTTTCTCTTGTGCCAAGTTCTCTAATTTCTAAAATAACACATCCCTCTTCTAGAGCCTTTCTATCAAAGATAATATATACTTGAGGTACCTTTCTTCTCCTCCCTTTCTAGTTTATCTATTCTGTCTTCTCCTAGACTTAGTTAGCTGTCTACTACTCCATCAGGTATCTAATAATATCTACTTGATACATAGTGCCCTCCCAAGTGGCAACCTACATATTCTATCTAAAAATAGAGTAGTACTGATAAGATCAATGCTTATTTCTAAGCACCATCCCTGGTTTTAAGTCTGTTCTTTTTGATCTTTTAATATAAACTAGAGACTCTACTGCCATATCAAACTGTAGTTATCCACAAGTGGTTCTAGATTGTAGTTCTAGTAGAAATATCTCTTTAGCCTAGTACTAGCTTACTATTCTTGTCTCTCAAGTCTTAGTAGTGAGCTTTGTCTATCTTAAGTATTGTTCTAAACTAGTTATCAATTTTACTTTTGCCTAAAGATATATATATAATGGGTTCTAGAGCAAATTTTCTTTATGAATCTATTAGTATAAAGTATATTAAATGTTACTTTTTATGTAAAATTTGCTTATAGCATAACAATAAAGAAGTTGTAAAAGAATTAGTACTAAAAAGATTTTAGAGGTAAAAGAAAGTATTTGGAAAAGCAGAGTCAGAGTGAATACCAGTGCAAAAGGCCTGGGATCATGCAATTGAGTTAAAAAAGAGATTTGTGCCAAAAAAGAAAAAAGTATATATATTGTTAAGGAAAGTACAAGAGGAAATGCAGGCATTTGTAGAGGATCAGCTATATAAAGAATACATCTGACCATCAAAGTCATCATAGACATCTCCAGTCCATTTTATGACTAAAAAGAATAAAAAGTATAAGAGTGATCAGAGCAGAGCTTCCAGAAAAATCCTCAAATTATAAATATACTCCAGAGTATATTACAACTTACCTTTAAGGAGAATCCTCAGAGAATAGGATGAAGCTCCTAGAAGAGTACTCTATACTATATATACAAGTTTCTCTAGCTACAGAATATTCTAAGGGTTAGGGTTAGGAATGTAGAAGTAGACAACTAATTAAATATTATGTAATTATTATTTAATTAGTATAGAGTTACTCTGGTGGACTACTACTAGTGTATTAGGAATGCAACTTAGTGTAGTTCCCTTACATTTACCCCATCTCTAAGATTGTTGTGTCTTGAAGTAATGGGTCTGGAGTAGAAAGATTATATCAAACTCAGTCCAGCAGATGTATCTGGAAGCTTCTAGGTATTTGCAGTGGAAGTCCACTACAAGGTCAGGTACAGAAACTTTAGAGGTAAGCTCCTAGAAGTTGTATTTGTAACCATATTCCTTCTATTTAATAAGATATTGGAAATATCTCCAGTGCTAGTGGCTGTCAAGAATTTCTCCTATCTTCCACTCTTCCTTTCTGTCAATGACTATAAAGGGTGGTGGAGGCTCTGCTCTTTAACTGAGTATGGAATTTTTAGGGATGGCTGTCAGTTTCACTACATTAAAGACTAGATAGAGTTACTTTATGGAATATGGTAGCTTTAGATAGTATGCCATAAGTTCCACTTGCCTTTCTACTGTAAATGGACCTAGTTTTCAATACAACAGTTTTATGGATGGCTAGATAGTACAAATGTTAAAGGCATCTAGGAATACTCTATTGCTAGGTTTAAATACAGAGACCAGAGACCTTCTTTGGTTGTAGTACCTTGCTATATCTTTCTGGACCTTGTATATTGCTGACTTTGCCTTTTCAGCTGCTACCTTCATTCAATCTGTAAACTTGTTTACTGTTTCTAGGCAGGAGGAGAGTTGTCTAGGTTCAAAGCCTATATAAGGGACTTGTCTGGTGTCCAACAGGAACAGTGTTTGTTGGGTAGAGGAGTGAATATAGTTGTTATGCTAGAACTCCACTGCCTCTTATTTACAAAGACTCATAGATATTGATCCAGTTTCTGATTTATATGTTCTATTTGTCTGTCCATCTATAGATACTACATAGTAAAAGAGGCTAGTTTGATTCCAAGTAATCAATAGAGCTCTCTAGTAAAGAAGGCTATAAACTGGGGGCTCTGGTCCAAAACAACTCTCTAAGGGAGTTTATGTAGTTTTCAAACATAGTAGAGGAAGAGCCCTACTATCTCTTCTATAGTTACTATTGTATGTATCAGAAGAAAATAAGCTCTTTTTGATGCCAAGTCTATTACCATTATTATGGTATTGAATCCAGAAGAGGCAGGAAGTTCAACCACAAAGTTTATGCTAAGGGTGTTCCACTATTCTACCAGGATTTGCAGTAGATGGAGCTCTTCCATTGAAAGAGATCTTGCTGGTTTGGTCTAGAAACAAGATCATAGATACTCATATACTGTCCTATATACCTCAATATCTAAGATTACTAGTAGTTTTGGGAGATAAGTTCTAGGGTCTTCTTATTATCAATAGGCAGTGAATGTCCTTAGTGATCACTCTAGATAGATGTTCAAGAAGAACTCAATGGGGTTCTTCATTGGATTGAACTACTACTTATACTATTTTTACAGTGGCTGTACTACTATTAGTCTACAGTCATGTTATAAGAGCCCCAAACAGGAAAATGTTTCCCACGCATTTAAACACTTAATCCAAAACCTCAAAGCATACAATGGAGTAAGGATATAAATAGGGTAGGGACTTAGTAAGTCAAATCACATGACAAGGTCAGGTGATCATAGAATATTTTGGAAAGAACATGTGATCATGGGACTCTAGGGTACAGCCACTGTAGTAGTAGTATAAGTAGGGCTGCAATCCAACAAAGAACTCTATTGAGTTCTTCTTGAACATTCACCTAGGGTGATCACTAAGGACATTCACTGTCCATTGATAACATAAGAACTCAATACCACATCCAAGCACTGTTTACCTTGAACCCTGCTCAAAATCACTTAAAGGCGCAGTTGGCTTTATACTGGCTCCACAAGTGATTTTTCCCACCACACTTACTCCACACCCTTCCTCACTAGAGAGCACAGTGCTCTCAAGCCTCTTGGATAGCGGGCCCTAGCTGTAAAGGGGACTTCACTGTCAGTTAGGGACAGTGGGTAGACGGCCTAGACAAAGCTCATATCCCTGCCTGAGACCTAACCTCTATATTGAGTGGGTTCATAATTAGTTCTTTGCTATCAGCTCCATACTACCAATCCATTATGATCAGTTTACACAGGGGAATGATGGAAAATCTCTTAAAAGCCTGCCTAGCTTAGAGATTCCCTTCTTAGAGATAGTATTGTTTCATCCTTCTTAGTCAGTAGTCAGCCATAAGTACAGACAAAGAAGACCACTCGTCCTCCTATAAGGAAACATTAACATCAACATCACCATCACCATCACCAATATCTCGCCAACAACAACAGCAACAGGGGAAATACCCTTCAGCACCCGCCCCCCCCCAAACCAAAGAGGAGCAACTCCTCACTATGATCGCAACCCTGCAGCAGCAGGTCAATACCATACTCCTCCAACAGCAAGGGAGCAGAGTAAAGGTTGCAAGACCTCAAGTTTTCAGTGGAAGGATAGAAGAGGTGAGTACGTTCATTAACGCGGCTTATCTATACATTAGAATGAAGATGACGGAGGAAGCAGCAGCAACCCAGGTGGCCTGGGTATTGTCATACGTGCAAGGGGGAATAGCAAAGGCATGGAAGGATAATCTGTTGGATAAGTTGGCCAAGGGAGAGTCAGAGGTAGAATCAGCAGAGCAGCTATTTACAAAAATAAGGGATAACTTTGGGGAGACATCGGAGGAGGAGAGAAAGATAGAGCAACTAAGGACGATTGAGCAAGGAGGGAGAACCTGCGACAAATACATGTAGGAATTCAAAAAGATTGCCAGAGGAAGTGGCTATAAGAGAAGGCCCCTCATCGAAGAATTTAAAAGAGGACTAAATGGGACCATCAGAAGAAAGCTAGCAGAAGCAGAGGAACCACCAACCACCATTGAAGAGTGGCAAGAAAGGGTAGTGAGACTGGATAGAAACCAGAGACAGAGCAGGGCAGAAGAGAGAGCATTGGGGAGAAACACAGCACACCTAGGGGGAAATGCACAGCCTAGAGGGAGAGGATCATATGGGGGAAAAGGAGGTCAGATAATGTAGAGAACAGAAGGAGGGTACAGAGGAAAAGAAGAAGGAAATACATCTAATAGAGAAGGAGCTCAAACAGGTCCAAGGAGAGACCCCAACACAATGGATGTAGACAGAGGAAGAGGAGGAGACAGAATGTGCTATATATGTGGAAAGTGGGGCCATATGGCCAAAAACTGCTGGGAAAGACATAGGGGAAGAATAGTAGAAACACCGCAGGAGTTGGCAAAAGAAAATGGAGGACAGTGAACTCTCAGCTGGCCTCCAATAATGTATACAGTGTATTGTACCCAGAAAAATTGGGCAATAAATTGAACTTTATCAATACAACTAAGAGAGTAAGAAACATACGATGCACACTATGACCATTAAGGGAAGTCTGGTTGAAAGTAGGGTTAGAGAAGTTGGAAAGTCATAAAGAAATAGTAGTGAAGGCATTCTTAGATAGTGGGGCAACAGGTCTGTTCATGGACATGACCTTTGCAAAGGAAAAGGAATTTAAAATGGAAAAGTTGAAAAAACCCCTCTTAGTTAGGAATATAGATGGAATGGCAAATGCGGGGGGGGCTATAACGCACCAGGTCAAGTGCAATATATTCTTTAAGTAACATATGGAAAGAGCCAGAATGAATGTGTGCAACTTAGGGAAGACAGAGTTAATACTGGAAATGCTGTGGCTAGCAGCCCACAATCCAGAAATAGATTGGGAGAAAGGAGAAGTGAAAATGATGCGTTGTCCACCTATATGTAGAAGAAGAAAGCAAGAAGTGAAAGAGAAGAAAGTAAGAAAGACGGAAAAGGATGAGGACAAGGAAGTGTTAAAAAAGCTGGTGCCCAGGAAATTTTGGAAGTAAAAGAAAGTATTTGGAAAAAAGGAGTCAGAAAGGATGCCAGTACGAAAGATCTGGGACCATGCCATAGAATTAAAGAAGGGATTTACACCAAGAAAGGGGAAGGTATACTTACTATCGAGAGAGGAAAGAGAGGAAGTACAGGCATTTGTGGAAGACCAGTTGAGGAAGGGATATATCCGACCCTCTAAGTCACCCCAAACATTGCCAGTATACTTTGTGGCAAAAAAGGATGGCACATGGAGAATAGTACAAGACTATCAACACATAAACCAGTGGACAATAAAAAATAGGTACCCTTTACCCCTTATTGCAGATATATTGGATGGAGTAGGAAAGAGAAAGGTGTTTACAAAGTTGGATTTGAGATAGGGATACAATAATGTCAGAATCAAGGAAGGAGACAAATAGAAGGCAGCATTCACAACACACATCAGAGCATATGAACCTACAGTTATGTATTTTGGGTTGACAAACTCCCCCGCCACCTTCCAAGCAATGATGAATGACCTGTTCAGGGACCTCATAAACCAAGGGGACACAGTGACCTTCATTGATGACATTTTAGTAGCCACAGATACAGAAGAGGGACATGATGAGTTGGTGGAGGAAGTACTAAGAAGATTGGAAGAGAACAATCTATTTGTAAAACCAGAGAAATGCAAATGGAAAGTAAGAGAAGTAGAGTTCCTGGGAGTAGTAATCAGTCCAAAAGGAGTGGAAATGCAAAAGAAGAAGGTGGAAGGAGTCCTGAACTGGCCAGCACCTAGAAATGTCAAAGAAGTACAAAAATTCCTAGGCCTTGCCAATTACTATAGGAGGTTCATAAAGAACTTTGCTAGGATAGCAGCACCGCTACACGCGCTAGTCAGGAAGGAGCAAAAGTGGAAGTGGGAGAAGAAACAGGAGGAAGTATTTAAAAAACTTAAGGTAGGGTTTACCACAGAGCCTGTTCTAGCCATCCTGGACATTGATAGAGAAATGAGAGTGGAAGCAGATGCCTCAGACTATGTGATAGGGGGAGTATTGTCGATAAAGTGTGAAAATGGGAAGTGGAGACCAGTGGCCTTCATCTCTAAATCACTAAATACCACAGAATAAAATTACAAAATTCATGATAAAGAGATGCTGGCAGTTATAAGGTACCTAGAAGTATAGAGGCACTACTTAGAGGGAGTGAAACTTGAATTTGAAATCTAGACAAACCATAAGAACCTCCAGTATTTTATAATGAGTCAAAAATTAAACCGCAGACAAGCAAGATGGGCCCTATACCTATTGTGATTTAATTTCATGTTAAAACACATTCCAGGGAAGAGTATGGGAAAGGCGGATGGATTAAGCAGAAGACCAGACTAGCAGAAGGGGGTGGAAAGAGATAACGAAGACCAGAAGCTGATAAAACCAGAGTAGATTAGGGGGGTAAAAACATTGATGAAGGAAGAAAACCTAAGAGAAAGAATTAGAAAGGCATAGAAAGGGGATGAGAAGATAGTAAAAGCAGTAGAAGAGTTAAAAAGGGCAGGAATAAAAGCGCTGAAAGATGAAGAGTGGGAAATCAAGGATGGGATAGTATTAAAGGAAAGAAGAATATACGTGCCAGAAGGAGACCTCAGAAGAGAAATAATACAACTACACCATGATACTCCAGTAGGAGGGGATGGGGGGAGGTAGAAGATGGCAGAGTTGATTGTCAGGAATTACTGGTGGCCAGGAGTAACAAGGGAGGTGGGAAGATATGTGGATGGATGTGATGCATATCAAAGATACAAGAATTGAAGTGAAGTGCCAGCAGGAAAACTAATGTCCAATATAATTCCAGAAAAGCCATGGAGCCACATATTGGCAGACTTTATCACCAAACTGCCACTAGCCCAGGGATACGACACA
>Ga0153920_1001094_pt1 | contig 11540 bp, 12 predicted proteins | sample TSNJ004MetaG_FD_104713 | JGI IMG/M metagenome (GOLD analysis project Ga0153920, IMG submission 104713) | Attine ant fungus gardens microbial communities from New Jersey, USA - TSNJ004 MetaG | ecosystem: Host-associated > Fungi > Mycelium > Unclassified | place: USA: New Jersey, Brendon T. Byrne...
ATTCTGATATTATACATGTCTGCATCCAAACATTCTTCTGCACATCTGATAATTCAAACTAAAAGAAAAGAAAAAGAAAAGAAATATAAATAATGACTTAGCCATTTTGCCAAGTCATGACATACTGTTAGGGTGGAGAGCAGTGTGGTAAAAGCTAGAATATACTATGAATTACTGTGTTACATCTTGTGATACTTTGTGATACAGCTACACCCTCAGTATCTCACCATTACCAACTTTGGCACACCATCACTAGCTTACCAAGAACTATATTGTTATAACTCATTATCTCTAGAATACCCAGACTGAGTACTAGTAGAACCTTAGCTTTGTTATCAAATAGGCCTCTGTTGAGTTCAAGCAATATAGGACAAAAGTAGAAACTCATTGCAAATGTGCAATGAGTCTCATCTCTACCACTTGTATTTATACCTATCTACTATTATGATATAATACATGAAATAGTTAGTAACTAAGAGATAAAACAAATTTATTTTTAGTATAATGCTCAGCATTCCAACAGCCTTCTCCTTGTTGCTATTACTTCCTCCAATACATCAGCTCTCTTATTCCAGTGGGTTAGCACAGAGGAACACAATCTGATTGGTTGATGTTGAGCCTAGAATTCAGAGGACCAAGGCTTGACACACTGTGAATATACAATAAATGCATATTCTGGGTTCTGGAAAGTAATACTGTCACAAACTTCATTCAGACCATAACTCTGGGAATACTTAACTAATTTCAATGATCTAAATGGCCACCAAAAGCCCTTAAGAAGACCTTTCAAATAGTACCAAAAATGTCTTAAGGTGATCAGTATTCACTAAGTTATTAGCAGATCAGTTGGCAATCACCAAGTTACCAGATACTAAATCACTGATATCTCGGAAACTGTTTAATGTAATCATTTGCTTCAACAACCATCATGAAGCTCTCTTCAATGTACTTCTTTTGGCTATAAATAGAACCAGAGGCAATAAGATCCCATGGAGATACAAGGTCCTCAATGTTTGTACATAATACTAATCTTTACCTATAGATTATCATCTATCCTTAAATAGAACAAAGGACTGCCCTAAGATGGTTAGGTTATCTCTATTTCAAGAACAATAGGTAGTGATCATATAGTAGACTGTCCTGGTGCACAGACCACCACAATCATGTATTTAAGGACTGTATATCTAAGAATAAACCTCAAACTTAACAACATCTTTTGCTACTGTCTAAACTTTGCTTTTTTGAGCCTTTTGATTATTAAATCATCAACTTACAAATCAGTAAGTAGCCATTTATGATAGATACAAAGAATAAAGTTGAAGTAGAGAATATGTTACTAGATAAAATGAGATATTGCTCTCTAGTTCTATGGTTTTATAGCTAGTCTAGAGAGAATATTAGTGATAACAAAGAGGTGGAATAGTCTTGGCCTTAGTTCATGCACTGTACCTCAATCCCCTATCACTTGTTATGGTCATATATTCTAGAGTAGTGTTATGAGAGCCCCAAACAGGAAAAGGTTTTCTGCGCATTTGAGCATTTAGTCCAAAACCTCAAGACATATAATGGGGTCAAGATATAAATAGTACAAGGACGTGCAAGGGAAGATTATGTGACAAGATCATGTGACCGTAGAAGGTTCTAGAAGATCATGTGACTGTAGAAGGTTCTAGAGAAATATGTGATCATGGACTAGCAGTAGTACAGCCACTGTAAGAGTAGTATAAGTAGTAGTTGAAATCCAATGAAGAACTCCATCAAGTTCTTCTTGAATATCCACCTAGGGTAATCACTAAGGGCACTCACTATCTCTCGATAATATAAGAACTCGATTCCCAATGGTGACCTCACACCTTGTGGCCTTACCACCCACTTATTCTCTCATCTTCCTTGCTAGTGAGTATAGCGCTCACAAGCTTTTTGGATAGCAGGCCCTAGCTGTAAAGGAGACTTCTCAGTCAGTTAGGGACTGAGGGAGAAGACTTGGTACTAAGTTCAGGTACCCTGTTCGAGTCCTGACCTTACAATTGAACATTGTTTGTTACCTTTTTCTTTCTATAAACTCTGTGCTGCACTCCATTGTGAGCAGTACACACAGGAGATTAGCAGTTATTCTTTAGGAAGCTGCTTAGCTTAGGGGTCCTCTTCTTAGAGGCAATCGTATACCAAATTTGATTAGGGCAGTAGTTAGTAGGGCAGTAGAAGTCCAGACAGGAGAAGACAATGCGCCCTGTTGGACATAGACCTTAATTAGTAGCCCTGGAACAAAAGTCGTCCGAATACAAATTGTTAGCCCCACCCTCACCCTCACCATTACCACCACCACCACCATACAACATGTCCTATCTACAACAAGAAACCCCCTCAACATCTGCCCCCTACCAAACCAGAGAGGAGCAACTCCTCACTATGATTACAACCCTATAGTAGCAGGTTAACACCATGCTCCTTCAGCAGCAAGGAAGCAGAGTGGAGGTCACAAGACCTCAAATCTTTAGTAGAAGAATGGAGGAGGTGAGCATGTTTGTAAACATGGCTTGGTTGTATATCAGAATAAAAATGATGGAGAATGTAGCAGCAACCCAGGTGGCCTGGGTATTATTGTATGTGCAAGGAGGGATAGTGGAAGCATGGAAGGATAACCTGTTGGATGAATTGGCAAAAGGAGAATCAAAAGTAGAGTCAGCAGAACAGTTGTTTGCAAAAATAAGGAACAACTTTGAAGAGACATCAGAGGAGGAAAGAAAAATAGAGCAGTTGAGGACGATCGAACAAGAGGGGAGGACCTGTGATGAATACATGCAAGAATTCAAAAAAGTCGCCAGGGGGAGTGGCTATGAGGGAAGATCCCTCATCAAAGAATTTAAACAAGGACTGAATGGGGCCATCAGAAGAAAGTTGGCTGAAGCAGAGGAGCCACCAACCACCATTGGAGAGTGGCAAGAAAGAGCAGTAAGGCTAGATAGGAATTAGAGGCAGAGCAGAGTGAAGGAAAGGGTACTAGGGAGGAATGCAGCACGCCCAGGGGGAAATGTGCAGCCAAGAGAAGAAGGGTTATATGGGAGAAGGGGAGGACAGATAACATAGAGAACAGGAGGGGGATACAGAGGAGGAGGAGGAGGAAATACAACTAATAGAGAAGGAGCTCAAATGGGTCCAAGAAGAGACCCAAATGCAATGGATGTGGACAGAGGGAGGGGAGGAGATAGGTCATGCTATGTATGTGGAAAGTGGGGCCATATAGCCAAAAACTGCTGGGAAAGACACAAGAGAAGAGTAGTAGAAATGCCATAGGAGTCAGCAAAAGAAAATGGAGGACAGTGAGTTCTCGGCTGGCCTCCAATAATATATACAGTATATTACGCCTGGAAAAACTGGGCAATAAATTGATTCCCACCAATACAACTGAGAGAGTAAGAGATATACAGCGCATACTACAGCTGTTGAGGGAAGTCTGGCTGAAAATAGGGTTAGAGAAGTTGGAGAGTCATGAAGGAGTAGCAGTGAAGGCATTGTTGAATAGCGGTGCGACAGGTCTGTTCATGGACACAACCTTTGCAAAAGAAAAGGGGTTTAAGATGGAAAAGCTAAAAAAACCCCTCTTAGTTAGGAATGTAGATGGAACAACAAATATGGGGGGAGCTATAATACACCAGGTTGAGTGCAATATGTTCTTCAAGGGACATGTGGAAAAAGCAAAAATAGATATATACAACTTGGGAAAGACAGAGTTGATACTGGGAATGCTGTGGCTAGCAGCCCACAATCCAGAAATAGATTGGGAAAAGGAAGAGGTGAAGATGATGCATTGTCCACCTATATATGGAAAAAGAAAGCAAGAAGAGAAGGAGAAGAAAGTAAAGAAGATAGGAAAGGATGAGGACGAGGAAGTATTAAGGAAACTAGTACCTAGGAGATTCTGGAAGTGGAGGAAAGTATTTGGAAAAAGGAAGTCAGAGAGGATGCCAGTGCAAAAGACCTGGAACCATGCTATAGAGCTAAAAGAGGGGTTTATGCCAAAAAAGGAAAAGGTATACTCACTATTGAAGGAGAAAAGAGAGGAAGTACAAATATTTGTAGAAGACCAACTGAGGAAAGGATATATCCGACCCTCCAAGTCACCCCAAATGTCACTGGTACACTTTGTGGCAAAAAAGGATGGCATATGAAGGATGGTGTAGGATTATCAACACTTAAACCAGTGGATGGTAAAGAATGGGTACCCTTTACCCCTCATTGCAGATATATTGGATGGAGTAGGGAAGAGGAAGGTGTTTACAAAATTGGACTTGAGATGGGGATACAATAATGTCAGAATCAAGGAAGGAAATGAATAGAAGATAGCGTTCATGACACATATCAGAGTGTATGAACCCACAGTCATGTATTTTGGGTTGACAAACTCTCTGGCTACCTTCCAAGCAATGATGAATGACCTGTTCAGAGACCTCATAAACCAAGGGGATACAGCAACCTTCATTGACGACATTTTAGTAGCCATAGATACGAAAGAAGAACATGATGAGTTGGTGGAGGAAGTACTAAGGAGATTGGAAGAAAACAATCTGTTTGTGAAGCCAGAGAAATGCAAATGGAAAGTAAGAGAAGTAGAATTCCTGGGAGTAGTGATTGGTCCAAAGGGAGTAGAAATGCAGAAGGAAAAGGTGGAGGGAGTTCTGAACTGGCCAATACCTAGGAACATCAAGGAAGTACAAAAGTTCCTAGGCCTCACCAATTACTACAGGAGGTTCATAAAGAACTTTGCTAGGATAGCAGCACCACTACACATGCTAGTCAGGAAGGAGCAAAAGTAAAAGTGGGAAAAGGAACAGGAGGAAGTATTTGAGGAACTTAAAGTGGTGTTCACCACAGAACCCGTTCTGGCCATCCCAGATATTGATAGGGAGATGAGAGTAGAAGCAGATATCTCAGATTATGTGACAGGGGGAGTGTTGTCAACGAAATATGAAGATGGCAAATGGAGGCCAGTGGCCCTTATCTCTAAATCACTAAACACTACCGAGCAAAATTACAAAATTCACAATAAAGAGATGTTGGCAGTAATAAGATGCCTAGAGGCATGGAGGCATTATTTGGAGGGAGCAAAACTCAAATTTGAAATCTGGACAGACTACAAAAACCTCCAGTATTTTATGATGAGTCAAAAATTAAACCACAGACAAGCAAGATGGGCCCTATACCTATCATGGTTTAGTTTCACATTGAAACATGTTCCAGGAAAGAGCATGGGGAAGGTGGATGGATTAAGCAGAAGGCCAGACTGGCAGGATGGAGTGGAAAGAGATAATGAGAATCAGAAGCTGGTGAAGCCGGAATGGATTAGGGAAGCCAAAACAATAATAGAGGAGGAAAACCTAAAAGAAAGAATCAGGAAAGTGCAGGAAGAGGATGAGAAAGTCGTAAAAGCAGTAGAAGAGTTGAAAAAGACAGGAATCAAGGCATTGAGAGACAAAGAATAGGAAGTGGAGAATGGAATAGTAATGAAGGAAGGAAGGATATATGTGCCAGAGGAGGACCTTAGAAGGGAAATAATACAATTACACCATGACACCCCAGTAGGAGAGCATGGAGGGAGATAGAAAACGGCAGAGTTGATTGGCAGGAATTACTGGTAGCCGGGAGTAACAAAAGAAGTGGAAAGATATGTAGATGGATATAATGCTTGTCAAAGATACAAGAATCAAAGCAAGGCACCAGTGGGAAAACTAATATCCAACGCAATCCCAGAAAAACCATGGAGCCATATATCAGTAGATTTTATTACCAAACTGCCCTTGGCCCAGGGATACAACACAATCTTGGTAGTATGCAACCATTTTAGTAAAATGGCACATTTTATAGCAATAATAGAGAAAACGTCAGCAAAGGGACTCACAAAGCTGTTTCGAGACCATGTATAGAAGTTGCATGGGCTTCCAGAAAGCATCATATCAGACAGAGGAGTGCAGTTTGTGGCGGGAATAATAAAGGAGCTGAATAACCTGCTGGGTATCCAGACAAAGCTCTTGACGACCTATCACCCTCAAATGGATGGGTAGACAGAGAGGATAAACCAGGAGTTAGAACAATATCTAAGGGTCTTCATTGACCATAGACAAGAGCAGTGGCCAGATTGGTTAGGGACGGCGGAATTTGCATATAATAACAAAATCCATGTGGCCACCAAAATATCACCATTCAAAGCAAACTATAACCAAGACCCAAGGATGGGATTCAAGGGGAGAAGGAAGGGAAGGTACGAGGCAGCAGGAAAATTTGTGGAAAGAATAAAGAAAATTCAGGAGGAAGCAAAAGCAGCACTAGAGAAAGCACAGGGGGAAATGAAGAAATATGCAAACAGAAGACAAAGGGAGGAAGAGGAATATAGGATAGGAGACTTAGTACTACTAAGCATGAAGGATTTAAAGTGGCAAATGAAAGGAAGGAGATCGGAGAAACTGACTGAATGCTTTGTAGGCCCCTACAAAGTAAAAGGAATCGTCTCAAGTAATGCGATAGAGTTAGAATTACCTAAATCTATTAAAATACACCCTGTAGTTAACATAAGTAGAGTATAACTCTATAAACTACAGGTGGAGGGACAGAAGAAGATACCACCAAAACCAGTCATCATTGAGGGAGAAGAGGAGTTCAAAGTAGAGAAAATTCTAAACAAAAGGACGATTAGAGGGAAGGAAAAGTTCCTAGTGAGATGGAAAGGCTACACGGTAGAAGAAGACATCTGGGAAAATAGAGAGAACTTGGAAAATGTGAAGAAATTAGTAGAAGAGTTTGAGTGACCATAGAAGGTTCTAGAGGAACATGTGATTGTGGACTAGTAGTAGTACAGCCACTGTAAGAGTAGTATAAGTAGTAGTTGAAATCCAATGAAGAACTCCATCGAGTTCTTCTTGAACATCTACCTAGAGTGATCACTAAGGGCACTCACTGTCTCTCGATAACAAGTAGTAGAACATTATCTGAAGAAAAGGTGAATTCAGAAGTAAAGGAGTTAAGAGATATATAACAAAAAAAAATAATGCTACAAGAATTAGGGATTGTGACTTTAATCTATGAACTAAGAAACTATAATGTAGTAATAGAGTACTTATACAAAACCTAGAATAGGAGTGGTGGTACAAGTTTTTGGTCTACATTGTAATTCTATAGGAGTAGACAAATTAGGAGTTCAAGAGTGGAAAGTAAAAAGAAAATGAATATAAATATTAATTAATACCAAATTTCTGGTATATGACACATACTAACTATTATAGCCTATTCCTTAACCTAGGTTACATAAAGTAATGAAAAATAATTAGGAAGAGTAGATATAAAGAGTTCAATTGATTCAAGAGTAAAGAGGTATACTCTAAGCTATAGGTTTTATATAGTTTTTTGGAGAAGATGATCAGAAGCATAATATAGTACAACTGTTGGGTTAAGCTAATCCTAGAACTAAGTTGTCTTTTATTTAGGGTGAACAAAAAGAGCTCAGTGGAGTTTATAAGAGGATACCCTAGGGACATACTTAGTTATTAGATAAGCTTAGTATCTATAGACTAAGTATATCTTCTATATTGCATTCCTACTCTTTTCTGTGCTTCTTCTATCTTGTGTTATCATAGTAATGCCTGTCTAACTATATAAGAACATTGTAGTATTATTGGTTAGTGTTTATGTGACTACACACAGACCACCTGTTGTAGTATATATAACAGCTTGTATAGGTAGATTTATTTTTACTCAAATATCATACCAGCTTCTGGGTGTTATAAGATCCCCAAAAAGGAAATAGGTTCCCACGCATTTAAGCACTTAATCCAAAACCTCAAATTGTACAATGGGGTTAAGATATAAATAGCATGGGAACTTAGGTAATTGTTATGAGAACCCCAAAAGGAGAATAATTTCCTAAGCATTTAAACATTTAATCCAAAATCTCAATACGTACAATAGGGTTGAGATATAAATGGTATGGGAACTAAGGTCACATAACAAGATCAGGTGATCACAGAACATTCTAGAAGGACATGTGATCATGGACTAATAGTACAGCCACTATAAAAGTAGTATAAGTAAAAGTCCAATCCAACAAAGAACTCCATTGAGTTCTTCTTGAACATCCATCTAGGATAATCACTAAGGGCATTCACTGTCTATCAATAACAGTAATCAGATCATGTGACAAGATCAAGTGATCATAGAACATTCTGGAAGAACATATAACTGTAGACTAATAGTAGTATAGCCACTGTAAAAATAGTATAAGTAGTAGTCCAATCCAACAAAGAATCCCATCAAGTTCTTTTTGAACATCTATCTAGGGTGATCACTAAGGACATTCACTATCTATCAATAACACTGGGACCTTTTTCTAGCTTATTGAGTGACTGCCTCTGAGTGTTTCTCTTATATACTAGAACAAGAGAGAGAGGAGCAGACTTAGTGGATAACAAAGCTAAGAAAGAGCTAACTAGTCTAGTTGCTTATAATATAATTCAGTTATGAGTTATCTAATGGGGACTTAGTTATACTATATAGTCAGCCCCCTAAGTCTAAGGTAAGATTTTGCTGAGGTAAGCACCCAGTAGATGTGGTATCACAGGATGTTACCAGAGCATAATACTATCCATCAATTCCACATAACCAGAGATAGATTTCCTGTCTATGCAATTGCCAGTCTAGTCTAAATCAACATAAACTATATTGGAAAAATCAATAGAATCATCAGCTTAGAACTTAAGCTTGTAGTGAGAAGTCTCTTTGAGATACCAAAATATATGTTTGACAGCTTGCATGTATACGTTTCCTAGACAGACAATATAATATAAGAGAATACTAATGGCATAAGCAATATCCAGCTATATATATACCATAAGATATATCAAAGAACTAATACATCTTTGATATTCTATGATATTAATTTTGGCTTCTGTCAAACTTGGCAGCTGTAGGTTTGCTATTATTGGAGTCTTGACTGGATTACTGTTTATCATCCCATATCATTCCAGGATTGCCTCAACATATCACTCTTATGATATTGACAGAGTTCTTACTTTTAATCTCATATCTGACCTTTCTATTTTTATCTACAGGATCCAACTTACTTCTTCAAGGTCCTTTATTTCAAAGTACCTTTTCAGATCTTCTTTGACAACTCTAATATGACTGATATCAGACAAAAATAGAAGGAAATTGTCAACATAAACAGCAATTACAAATAGCTTTTCATCAATGATTTTTGTAAATACTCCATAGTCAGCATTACTTCTTTTGAAGTCTAGCTTCTTTAGTTGTCCTTTCAACTTTAGATACCATTCTTTAGATACTTGCTTCAAGCTATAGAGTGCCTTGTACAATAGTAACACTTATCCTTCCTCTGCTTCAACTTTAGGTAGTATCTTCATGAAAATCTCATTTTTGAGGTTCTCATTTAGAAAAGCAGATTTGACATCTATCTGATAGATATGCCAGCAATAATGATTTGCCAACCCAAAAAGCATTTGAAGCATTTGGTAATATATGACTGGTACAAAGTTTTCATCAAAGTCTATTCTAGGGATCTATAAGAATTCTTGGACAACTAGTCTTGCTGTTGTGAGAACCTCAAGCAGGAAAAGGTTTCCCACGCATCTGAACACTCAAACTAAAACCTCCAAGCACACAACGGAGTAAAAGACATAAACAGGATAGAGACTTAGTAAGTCAAGTCACGTGATAAGGTCAGGTAACCATAGAACATTCTGGAAAGGACATGTGACCATGGGACTCTAGGGTACAGCCACTGTAGTAATAGTATAAGTAGGGCTGCAATCCAATGAAGAACTCCATCGAGTTCTTCCTGAACATCCATCTAGGGTGACCACTAAGAACATTTACTGTTCCTTGGTAACATAGGAAGTGGAGGCTGGTGGCCTTCATTTCTAAATCACTGAATACCATAGAGCAAAATTATGAAATTTATGATAAAGAGATGCTGGCAGTTATAAGGTGCCTAGAAGTATGGAAGCACTACTTAGAGGGAGCGAAACTCAAATTTGAAATCTGGACAGACCACAAGAACCTCCAGTATTTTTTGACAAGTCAAAAATTAAACCACAGACAAGCAAGATGGGCCCTATACCTATCATGATTTAATTTCATGTTAAAACACGTTCCAGGGAAGAGCATGGGGAAGGCGGATGGATTAAGCAGAAGACCAGACTGGCAGGAGGGGGTGAAAAGAGATAACAAAGACCAGAAACTGATAAAACCAGAGTGGATTAGGGGGGTAGAAACGTTGATGGAGGAAGAAAACCTAAGAGAAAGAATCAGAAAGGCGCAAGAAGGGGATGAGAAGATAGTAAAAGCAGTGGAGGAGTTAAAAAGGGCAGGAATAAAAGCACTGAAAGATGAAGAGTGGGAAATCGAGGATGGGATAGTATTAAAGGAAGGAAGAATATACGTGCCAGAAGGAGACCTCAGGAGAGAAATAATACAACTACACCATAACACTCCAGTAGGAGGGCATAGGGGGAGGTAGAAGATGGCAGAGTTGATTGTCAGGAATTACTGGTGGCCAGGAGTAACAAAGGAGGTGGGAAGATATGTAGATGGATGTGATGTGTGTCAAAGATACAAAAATCAAAGCAAAGCCCCAGTAGGAAAACTAATGCCCAATGCAATCCTAGAAAAGCCATGGAGCCACATATCAGCAGACTTTATCACCAAACTGCCACTAGCCCAGGGATACAATGCAATCTTAGTAGTATGTGACCATTTTAGCAAAATGGCACATTTTATAGCAACAATGGAAAAGACATTGGCAGAAGGACTCATAAAGCTGTTTTGGGACCATGTATGGAAATTGCATGGACTTCCAGAGAGCATCATATCAGACAGGGGAGTGCAGTTTGCGGCGGAAATGATGAAGGAGCTGAATAACTTGCTGGGAATCTAGACAAAGCTCTCAATAGCCTATCACCCTCAAACGGATGGACAGATAGAGAGGATAAACCAGGAGTTAGAGCAATATCTAAGAGTCTTCATTGATCATAGACAAGAGCAGTAGCCGGATTGGTTAGGGATGGCAGAGTTTGCATATAACAACAAAATCCACATGGCTACAAAAACATCACCATTCAAAGCAAACTACGGTCAAGATCCAAGGATGGGATTTGAGGGAAGAAGAAAGGGGAAGTACAAAGCAGCAGAAAAATTTGTAGAAAAAATGAAGAAAATCCAGAAGAAAGCCAAAGCAGCATTAGGAAAAGCACAGGAGGAAATGAAAAAGTTTGGAGACAGGAGACAAGGAAAGGGAGAGGAGTACAAAGTGAGGGACTTAGTGCTGCTAAGTATGAAGGACCTAAAATGGCAGATAAAAGGAAGAAGATTGGAAAAGCTGACTGAATGCTTTGTGGGCCCCTACAAAGTAAAGAGAATCATCTCAAGTAATGCAATAGAATTAGAGCTGCCTAATTCTATCAAAATACATCCTGTAGTTAACGTAAGTAGAGTACGACTCTACAAATCACAGGTAAAGGGACAGAAGAAGATACCAC
>Ga0153920_1001099_pt1 | contig 11516 bp, 12 predicted proteins | sample TSNJ004MetaG_FD_104713 | JGI IMG/M metagenome (GOLD analysis project Ga0153920, IMG submission 104713) | Attine ant fungus gardens microbial communities from New Jersey, USA - TSNJ004 MetaG | ecosystem: Host-associated > Fungi > Mycelium > Unclassified | place: USA: New Jersey, Brendon T. Byrne...
CGCCGCATCCAGAAGTTCACCGACCGGATCGACCAGACCATCGTTGGTCAGGACCTGAGCGCCTTCCGCGAGATCGTGGAGAAGTTCGCCACCGAGCATGAAGAGCTGGACCACCTGGAAATCGCCGCCGCGCTGGCGCTGATGGCCCAGGGTGGACGCCCGCTGCTGATGGAGGAACCGGTGATCCCGCCGTCCAAGCAGGCCCGCATGAACCGGGAAGGCCGTGAGCCGGGCCAGCGTCCGCAGCGCAAGGGCGCTGCCGAGGGCAACGCCATGTACCGCCTGGCAGTGGGACGCCGCAACCGCGTGCAGCCCGGGTCCATTGTCGGTGCCCTGGCCAACGAGGGTGGATTCAACTCCTCGCAGATTGGTGGCATTGACATCCGCGCGGACCACACCCTGGTTGAGCTGCCGGCCGAACTGTCCAAGGACCAGTGGCGTGCCCTGTCCAAGACCCGCATCGGCGGCGAGCCGATCAACCTGGAACTGGATCGGGGCCCGCGTGGCCGTCGCGACCGCGATGACGACCGTCGTGGTGGTTTCCGTTCGGACCGCGGCAGCTTCAAGGATCGCAAGCGCAATGGTGGTTTCCGTGACGGCGGCCGCGACGAGCGTCGCGGTGGCGAGAAGCGCTTCGGCGGACGCAGCAAGGGCCGTTTCAATGACAGCGCCGCCCGTGGTGGTCGCCGCGAGTACTAATACTCACTGAGGCTCCAAGTAGGCCGGTTCCACACCTCTGTCGGGGGTGCGGAACCGGCCTTGGTGTTTAACCGAAGCGGCCGGATCCCAGCGAACCGCGCACCGGCGGGCGGTGTCCTGCAACGCGCGTGAACCGCCAGCCGCGGAAGGCGTGGATCCTGCCAGCTGCCCACTCCTGAAAGGCCTTCCACAGGTCTTTGCAGGGCTTTTGACGCGGTGCCGGAGCAACGGCAACGCCAACGGCAACGGCAACGCGGATGATTGGCCGGGATGCTGCAGGGCATGCAGGGGCCCGGTGCGGCGACCTGGAAGCGGGGCAGTGCCGTCCACGGCATCGGTGGGGCGAACACGGTCGGGAAATTGCGGGACTGCAGGTCCGTGGGGAAATGCAAAAGAGGATGGTTCGTGAATACGAACCATCCTCTTGACTGGAGCCCCCTGCCGGAATCGATCCGGCGACCTCGTTCTTACCAAGAACGCGCTCTACCACTGAGCTAAGGGGGCAACAGGTAAATACTTTACACATTCTGCGATGCATTTCAAAATTCGTCGCCCGAAGTGCGATGGATCACGATTCCCCTACTCATTGTCGGGATTTAGGGGCGCTTCCAGCGGCCCCTCGGTGATGGAAACAGGGTCTGTGGTCGCGGCCGATTCAGGGCCGTAGATGACAAGGTGCGGGCCCGTCCCGGAGTAGAGCCCCTTCGCGACGCGAGCCGCGCTGGTGAGACCCGGTGGGACTTTTTACTTCCCAAAAGGGGCAGGGTGAATGCGCGGAGAGTTTCGCTAGGCAACGAGTGGGGGCTGCGGCGTTTCCACCGCCGACGTCAGCCGAGTCGTGAGTAGCGTCACTGTACTAGTTGTTGTGCCATCTGCACTTTCCGGCCTTGAATAGCTGCTTCCTAACCCTGCTTTGACTTGGCCTTTTGTGGATGGATTCGGACTTGTCTGGGTGGCGGCGGTGAATTTTTATTTGCGGCCGAATCCGTGTAGAGTATTTACTCGTTGCCCCCTTAGCTCAGTGGTAGAGCGCGTTCTTGGTAAGAACGAGGTCGCCGGATCGATTCCGGCAGGGGGCTCTGAGTGGGAAGTCTTCTTGGCTTCTACTGGATGACTTCTCACTTGTGGCGGTGTAGCTCAGCTGGTTAGAGCGCACGACTCATAATCGTGAGGTCGCGGGATCGAGTCCCGCCACCGCTACCCCAAGGAAAATGCCCCGGATTGCCGGGGCATTTTGCGTATCCGGGGCTTTTGGACCTACATTGGTGACGGGCCGCGCCAATATTCTTTGCCCGGCCCGTCATCAAGGTGTTCGCCGGTTAGCCCGCGGCGTCTCCAGCATCCGTGCGCAGATCCCGGGTGGTTCCCTGGATCAGGTCATTTTGCTGGGCGAGCTGCCACAGTTGCTCCCACAACCGCTGGTCTGCCGAGGGGTCGGGGGTGCCGGCCGCCGGACCGGCTGCCTCTCCGTGCACCTCGTCATAGAGGTGTTCCATGTGGCGGTCGAGGTGTTCGGCCGCGTTGGCGGCGGCGGTCAGGTTATCGAGCAGGTGCTCGGGAACCTCTCCCTCGTACTTGTAGAAGATCTTGTGTTCAAGGCTGGCCCAGAAATCCTGGGCAATGGTGCGGATCTGCACCTCAACGATGACCGGAACCGGCCCCTCGGAGAGGTAGACCGGCAGCTCGACAATCGCGTGCAGGCTCTTGTAGCCATTCGGCTTCGGGTTCTTGATGTAGTCCTTGATCGCCAAGACCCGCACATCGTGCTGCGAGGTGATCATATCCAGCACGTGATAGGTGTCCTTCAGGAAACTGCAGGTGATCCTGATGCCCGCAATATCGGTGATGTTGCGGCGAATCTCCTCCAAGGTCGGCGCGCAACCGCGGCGGACCACCTTCTCCAAGATCCCCTCAGGGCTTTTGACCCGGGACGTCACGTGCTCAATCGGGTTGTACTGGTGCAGGTGGATGAATTCCTCACGCAGAATCGACACCTTGGTCAACATCTCATCGACGCCGAAACGGTACTCCATCATGAACCGGGGCAGCTTCTGGCGCAGCGACTGCGCGAAGTCCAGCATCAGGCCCGGGGTGGGGTTCAAACCGGACGGAACCTGGGAGGTTTCCGTCGTGGCGATATCTTTTCCTGGCTTAATCGGTAGTCACCTCACGAGTGAGAAGGGCGGGTCGCTGGTGTCACGGTATTCGTGGACCCGTAGGAAGCATACGTCCTGTCTGGCAGACTATAGTCCGCGTCTTGGAATCCTATTAGAAACTCGGCGGGATCCAATGTGCTTCCCGGCCCCCAACCGGGCCGGGACCGTATGGTGTGGTTGCACTGATTCTGCTCAGCTCGGTGGTTGTCCGCTGGCAGGATGCCGGGCGCATCGCCTACCGTGGAGTGGGTCCAAACGTGTGGAAGGAAGCAATGGCACTGGAACGCGACAGTCTCCGACTGTGCCACGGGATCAGCTTTTCCCGGCATGATCCGGCGCCCGTGCTGCGCCTACGCAAGGGCACCGAATGGATCAATGAACCGCTGGAGCTCGGTCGCACCATGGCCTTGGAGGTTGGCGTGCAACGCTGGTGTCTGGGCCACGTGCTGATGGACTCGGACGGAACCCGCCGGCACAATGTCTGTACCCAAAGCAGGATCATTGCCTCCGGGACCCAGTGCGCGACCTGCCGCAGGCTGGACCAGACCAAGTTCATGCACCATTTTCACAAGACCGGCCAGGCCCCCGAAGGTCTGCGCCGTTACCTGGAGCAACCGCATTTGCTCTACATCGCCTCCTTCGCGGACGGAACCACCAAGGTGGGTACCGCCTCGGAGCAAAGCAAATGGTCCCGACTGGCCACCCAGGGAGCGGTCACTGCCCGCTATGTCGCCCACGCTCCGGACGGTGCCGCCGTGCGGGTCCTGGAAGACCTGGTCACCGAGCAATGCGGAATCCGCCAACAGGTGCGGCAGAAGGCCAAGATCCGTGGGCTGGAGAGCTGGGACCACAATCTGGCCAGTCTCGAGGAACTGAACCGTGCTGCGGCCCGGGCAGTTCACCGGATGCTGGAATCACAGCGCGGCCTTGACCGCTATGGGATCACGCTGCTCGATGAACTCTGGCGCCAGCCGACGTACGCCCAGCAGGTTGTGAATGCCTGGGATGCCCGCAGCATTCACCGCAAGGACCCCGCCATCCCGGGTGGTGAGGGGATCTCGCTGCGCATCCACGGGGTGCTGGGGCAAACCCTGATGATCGACACCGGGGAGCATACCGAACTGGTGCTGCTGGATCTGGCAGAGCTGAAAACCCGCGCGCTGGTGCTGCGCCAGGCGCACTTCGTTGACCACGGGGGACAAGCCAGCCTGTTCTGAACCGGCAGAGGCTTGCTGCGTTCGTGGCCCGATACTCACACATCAATCCCGGCCCGCCAAGGGCTCTGAACTAGACTGGAAGTCATGACCAACACTCCCTGGGAATCGGCCTCAACGCGCTACAAGAAATTCGTGTTCTCCGCGTTGGCGCTCATGGGCGGCGGCATCATCCTGGCCATTGTCGGCATCAACCTGCCCTCACGGCCCCTGCTGTTCTTTGCCATCGGGATGATGGCCGTGGGCATGTGCCTGCACATCGGTTCACTGGTCGTCCGCTCACGCGACGTGCGGGCCTGGCGCATCGCCAACGGCCTGCAAAGCCCGAAGAAGAAAAAATAGTCCGCACCGTTCTGAAAACCGGACCCCAAAATCTCCCACGCCAATCAAGGAGCTTTGATGAGCATCAACCCCGACCTGGTCGGACGCGTCTACCCGCCCGATGAGCCCTATCAGGTGGGCCGCGAAAAGATCCGTGAGTTCGCCGCGGCCACCAAGGCCAGCCACCGCGCCCACTACGACCTGCAGGCGGCCAAGGAACTGGGCCACCGGGACCTGGTGGCCCCGCCGACCTTCGCCATCATCATCGCGCAGCGGGCCGACGCGCGCCTGATCACCGACCCGGAATCCGGTATTGATTTCTCCCGTGTCGTGCACGCCGACCAGCGTTTCACCCACCACCGGCCGATCATTGCCGGGGATGAGCTGGTGGCCGAGCTGCACGTGGACCAGGTGCGCAGCATGGGGGCCGGTGCGATGATAACCTCCCGTGCCGAGATCTCCACCGTGGACGGGCAGAAGGTAGCCACCACCGTTTCATCCCTGCTGGTGCGGGGCGAGGAGTAGACCATGATTGATTTTGACACCCTGGAAAAGGGACAGCTGATCGGGGCAACGACGCTGCACGTGAACCGGGCCGACCTGGTGCGCTACGCCGGCGCCTCGGGCGACTTCAACCCGATTCACTGGAATGAGCGCTTCGCCACCGAGGTGGAGCTTCCCAACGTGATTGCCCACGGCATGTTCACCATGGGCGCGGCCGTGGACGTGGTCAGCGCCTGGGTGGGGGACCCCAGTGCGGTCATTGACTACCAAACCCGCTTCACCAAGCCGGTCGTGGTGCAGGACCCGGCCGGCACGAACCCGGCCGAGCACCCCGGCACCGCCATCACGGTGGAGGGCAAGGTCGGGGCGTTGGACGCCGAGGCCCGCACCGCCCGCATCGACCTGACGGTCAGCGTGGACGGCACCAAGGTGCTGGTCAAGTCCCAGGCCGTGGTGCAGCTCTGAGTTTGCAGCCCGCCCCGCAGGCCGTGGCCTGGCGCAACGCCCTGATGGCCGCGTTCCTGGCCAGCGGCCTGCTGCTGGCCACCCTGGTGGCGCGGCTGCCCTCGCTGCGTGATGAGCTGCAACTGGACCACGCCAGCGTTGGACTGCTGCTGTGCCTGAGCGCCGGCTCCTTCCTGTCCGTCAGCCTCTCCGGGCACCTGGTCTCCCGGCTGGGCGCGGCGAATGTGATGCGACTGTGCGCCGTGCTGGCCGGAACCTCCCTGGCCCTGGTGGGCATCAGCGCGGTGCTCTGGCACCTGCCCTGGTTGACCGGGATCTTCCTGTTCACCCAGGGGCTGGGGATTGCCAGTTGGAACGTGGCCTCCAACGTGCAGGGCGCGGCCATGGAACGCAGTCTGGGCCGGGTGGTGATGTCCACGCTGCACGGCTTCTTCTCGATCGGCACGGTGCTCGGCGCCGGCATCGGGGCGGCGGCCGCCGCACTGCAGATCACCATTGCGGCGCATTATGCCGTGATGGGGGTGCTGATCGGAGCGATCGTGCTGCTCGGTTCCCGATACTTCGGGCCGGACAACAGCCGGGCGGCCCACGGCAGCGGGCAGGGTTCGCTGGGCCGGGCCTGGCGCGAACCGCAGACCATCCTGCTGGGCGTGCTGGTGCTGGGCATGGCCCTGGCCGAGGGGGCCGCAGGGGACTGGGTAGCCCTGGCGCTCGCCGACGGGTACGGCACCACCGAATCCACCGGGGCCCTGGGCTACGCCGTGTTCGTCACGGCGATGACCGCGATGCGGCTGCTGGGCGGGGATCTGATCCTGCGCTTTGGGCGGGTGGTGATGATCCGCGTCAGCGCGGTGCTGGCGCTGATGGGGCTGCTGCTGTTCAGCACCGGCCAGTCGCTGCCGGTGGCGTTCGCCGCCCTGGGGTTGTGGGGGATCGGTGTGGCGTTGACCTTCCCGCTGGCCATGAGCGCGGCCTCGGATGACCCGCTGCATGCCGCGGCCCGGGTATCGGTGGTCTCCACCATCGGCTACGGCGCGTTCCTCGGTGGCCCGCCGTTGCTGGGCCTGCTGGCCAACCAGATCGGGCTATTGCCGGCCTTGAGCAGCATTTCACTGCTGGTTGTGCTGGCCCTGGTCCTCTCCTCCAACGCCGCCGGATATCCTAAAGACACCGGCGACAGTGAACAATCGATGCAGGGAAAGTGAAACGCTGAATGCTTAAGCACCTGACAACCACCGCCGTGGGCGGCCCGGCTGGGAAACTGGTGGAGGCCCACCACGAAGCCGACCTGGTCCAGGCTCTGGCCGAAGCCGACGCCCAAGGCCTCCCGGTGCTGCTGGTCGCCGGCGGATCCAACCTGGTGATCAGCGACGAAGGCTTTGCCGGCACGGTCATCCGGATCGCCACCAAGGGCATCAATGTCCAGGAAATCTCCACCGACACCGCACGGCTGACCGTGGCCGCCGGGGAAAACTGGGACGCGGTGGTGGCCCACAGCCTGCATGCCGGGCTCAGCGGCCTTGAGGCCCTGTCCGGGATCCCGGGCAGCAGCGGGGCCACCCCGGTGCAGAACGTGGGCGCCTACGGTGCGGATGTCTCCCAGACACTGGAAAACGTGCGCGTCTTTGACCGTGAACAGGGCAAGATCATCACGCTGAGCAACGCGGAGTTGCAGTTCGCCTACCGTGATTCGCTGATCAAGCGCACCAGCGTGGACGGCTCCCCACGCTACGTGGTCCTGCGGGTCAGCTTCCTGCTGCCGTACAGTGCCGAATCATCCCCGGTGCGCTATGCCGAACTGGCCCGGCGCCTGGAGGTCGAGGTGGGGGAGCGCGCCTCGGCCGCCGAGGTGCGCCGCACCGTGCTGGAACTGCGCCGCGGCAAGGGAATGGTCTACGACCCGGCGGACCTGGATTCGCATTCCACCGGTTCGTTCTTCACCAACCCCATCGTGGACGAGCAAGTGCTGCAGCACCTGCCGCAGAACGCCCCGCACTACCCGGTGGCCGAGCCGGGCAAGGTCAAGCTCTCGGCGGCATGGCTGATCGACCAGGCCGGCTTTTCCAAGGGCTACGGGCTGGAGCACACCTCGGGCTACCTGGTGGCCGGTGGCCGGGCCGCGCTGTCCACCAAGCACACGCTGGCCATCACCAACCGGGGGGAGGCCAGCGCGCAGGACATACTGGCCATCGCGCGCACCATCCGCCGCGGGGTCGCGGAGAAGTTCGGCATCACACTGGTCAACGAGCCGCTGCTGATCGGGCTGAGCCTGGACGAACAGGTGGCCCTGTAGCCTCCCGGCAGACAGCCACAGGCCGCGCCCCGACGCGGTCATCGACTAAGGAGAGCTGGTCGCGTGCACACAGTGAACGACCCCATTACCTGGCACCCGCAGCGCCTCACCGTGGCCGGGGTCAGCGGTGCCGGGAAAACCACGCAGTGTGACCAGCTCGCCGGGCTGCTGAACTACCCTCGGGTGGAAATCGACAGCCTGCACCATGGCCCGCAGTGAACCCCACGGCCTGCTTTCGTCCAGGACGTCAAGGACTTCATCGCCGGTCCCCGGTGGGTCATCGAGCTGCAGTACCGGCAGGTTCGCCCGCTGATCGCGGCGCGGGCCGACACGCTGCTTTGGCTGGACTACCCCACCCCAATCACCATGGTCCGGCTGATTGCCCGCACAGTCCGGCGCCGGCTGCGGGGTGAGGAGCTGTGGAACGGGAACTACGAGCCTGCGCTGCACACCTTCTTCACCGACAAGGAACACATCATCCGCTGGGGCTGGAACACCCGCAACCAGCTCAAACCGGTCATTCCTACCCTGGAGGCCCGTTTCCCGGGGCTGCATGTTGTGCACCTGCAGCATCCACGGCAGACCGAGCGCTGGGTCCAGCAGCTGCGCGAACAGCGCCGGCTGCGCTGACCGGCGGCGCGCGGCCCCTGCCCGGATCCGTACAGCGGTACACAAGTCAAGAGATCGGGGCGGGCGGCATAAAGCGGCGGCGGCCGCCGAAGACTATTCTTCGGTGGCCGCCGCCGGTTAGTCAGGGTGGTGGCTACAGCCGGCCCTGCGCGATCGCCAGCATGCGGCGCAGCGGCTCGGCCGCACCCCACAGCAGCTGGTCACCCACGGTGAACGCGGAAATGTACTTCGGGCCCATCTCCAGCTTGCGGATGCGGCCCACCGGGATATCCAGGGTGCCGGAAGCCGCGACCGGAGTCAGCTGGCTCATGGTCGCCTCCTTCTGGTTGGGAACCACCTTGGCCCACTGGTTGTCCCCTTCAAGCAGGTTCTCGATTTCGCTGATGGACAGGTCTTCCTTCAGCTTCAGGGTCAAGGCCTGCGAGTGCGAGCGCATGGCGCCGATGCGCACGCACAACCCGTCCATGATGATGTGGCTGTCCCCGGAGGTCTGCAGGATCTTGTTCGTCTCCACCCCGGCCTTCCACTCCTCGCGCGACTGGCCGTTGCCCAGGTCCGCGTCAATCCAGGGAATCAGCGAACCGCCCAGCGGCACGCCGAACTGTGCCGCATCCAGGGATTCACGCTGGGTGGTCAGCACCTGGCGGTCGATTTCCAGGATGGCGCTGGCCGGGTCGGCCAGCTCGGCGTGAACCGAGGAGTTGATGTCGCCGAACTGGGTGAGCAGTTCGCGCATGTGCCGGGCGCCGCCGCCGGAGGCCGCCTGGTAGGTCATGGCCGTGCCCCACTCGACCAGGTTGTTGCGGAACAACCCGCCCAGGCCCATCAGCATGCAGGAGACGGTGCAGTTGCCGCCCACGAAGTCCTTGGTGCCCGCGGCCAGGGAAGCGTCAATGACATTGCGGTTGACCGGGTCCAGCACGATCACCGAGTCGTCGTTCATCCGCAGCGCGCTGGCCGCGTCGATCCACAGCCCGTCCCAGCCGGCGGCACGCAGTTGCGGATGAACGGTGTTGGTGTAGTCCCCGCCCTGGGCGGTGACGATAATCGGCAGCTTGGCCAGGGCCTGGATGTCATAGGCGTCCTGGAGCTTGTCTGCGCCGGACGCAAAATCCGGTGCGTTGCCGCCGGGGTTCGAGGTGGAAAAGAACACCGGATCCAGGTTGGCGAAGTCGCCCTCCTCAACCATGCGCTGCATCAGCACGGAGCCGACCATGCCACGGTAACCAACAAAACCAACAGAAGAAGTCATGAATCCATGGTAGGGGTTTTGTCTTCGCCTGCCGCGATTCGTTACGGATATAACAACGCCGGCGCACCCTGGGGTGCGCCGGCGGATCAGCGGGTTATTCGGCCATCAGCCGCTTGCGGTTGGTGATCGCCCAGTAGGCCCCGAAAATGAAGAGCTGCGTGGGCACCAGCAGCAGGATCACACCGAAAATCCGGTGCCCGCCCAGCACCAGGAAGAAGCCGAGCACGGCCACCACCAGGGCCAGCAGCGGGAAAAGCATGTAGCCGATGATGAACAGGCCCTCAGGGCTCTTCTTCAGCGCGGCCAGGGATTCTTTCACTTGGTCAAGTCCTTCGTTCGTTGCCAGGATTCGAAACGGTACCCGGTGTTGGTCTTGGAGGTGTGCCAGCCCTCGGCCGGGTCGCTGAGGCTGCACGTGAACTGCGCCCCCAGCTCAGGGGCCCGGGTGTCCCCGTCGAGGTTCAGGTCCAGCACGGTGATGATGGCGGTGTCGATCAGGTGCAGCGTTTCGGCGTACACCTTGCCGCCGCCGATGATCCAGATTTCCTCACTGCCTGCCGCGCGCTCGGCCAGTTCCAGGGCCTGCTCCAGGCTGGAGGCCGGCTGTGCTCCGGCGGTGCGCAGCCTGTCATGGGCTGCCGCATCGGAGGTGAGCACGATGTTCGTGCGCCCGGGCAGGGGACGGAACTTTTCCGGGAAGGACTCCCAGGTCCGCCGGCCCATGATCACCGGGTGTCCTTCGGTGATGCGCTTGAAGTGGGCCAGGTCCTCGGGGACCTGCCAGGGCATGGTGCCCGCATCCCCGATGACCCCGTCGGTGGTTTGCGCCCAGATGGCCCCGAGCATCCGCTGTTCGGTGCCGCTGCGGTGGGTCGGGCTCATACGGCCACGCTGCCCTTGATGGTGGGGTGGTGCTGGTAGTTGTCCACGATGAAGTCCTCCAGCGTGTAGTCGAAGATCGAGTCCGGGGTGCGTGCAAAGCGCAGCTGCGGGTACGGGTAGGGGGTCCGGCCCAGCTGCTCACGCACCTGGTCCAGGTGGTTTGAGTAGATGTGCACATCCCCGCCGGTCCAGATGAATTCGCCGGGCTGCAGGCCCAGCTGCTGGGCCAGCATCAGGGTCAGCAGCGAGTAGGAGGCGATGTTGAACGGCACCCCCAGGAACATGTCGGCGCTGCGCTGATAGAGCTGGCAGGACAGTTTTCCGTCCGCCACATAGAACTGGAAGAACATGTGGCACGGGGGCAGCGCCATGTCGGAGATCTCGGCGACATTCCAGGCCGAGACGATGTGCCGACGCGAATCCGGGTTCTGGCTCAGCGACTGGACAACCTGGCTGATCTGGTCGATGTGCCCGCCGTCCGGGGTGGGCCAGGAACGCCACTGCACCCCGTACACGGGGCCGAGTTCACCGTCCTGGTCGGCCCACTCGTTCCAGATGCGCACCCCCTGCTCCTGCAGCCAGGAAATGTTCGAGTCCCCGCGCAGGAACCACAGCAGCTCGGCGGCCACGGACTTGAAGTGCACCCGCTTCGTGGTGATCAGCGGGAAGGATTCGGACAAGTCGAAGCGGATCTGGCGCCCAAAGACGGACAGCGTGCCGGTGCCGGTGCGGTCTTCCTTGTGGGTGCCGTTTTCCAGCACTTCGCGCAGCAGATCTTCATAGGGGGTTGGGATGCTCACCCGATCAAGTCTAGGCGCAGCGCCAAGGTCGCGTACAGCGCGGGACGGCGCGACCTTGCTGACATCCTCACGCGCCCGGTCTACTGGCGGATGAGCATGTCCTGGTATTCCGGGTAGCGCTTGAGGTAGTCATCCACGTAGGTGCACTCGGAGATGATCTTCGCCCCCTCCTGGCGCAGCTGATCCAGCACCAGGGTCACCAGCGCCCGCGCGTAGCCGCGGCGGCCGAATTCCTCATTGACGATGGTGTGCTGCAAGGTCACCACGTCCCCGTCGCGGTGGTAGCCGATGAACCCCACA
>Ga0153920_1001102_pt1 | contig 11501 bp, 8 predicted proteins | sample TSNJ004MetaG_FD_104713 | JGI IMG/M metagenome (GOLD analysis project Ga0153920, IMG submission 104713) | Attine ant fungus gardens microbial communities from New Jersey, USA - TSNJ004 MetaG | ecosystem: Host-associated > Fungi > Mycelium > Unclassified | place: USA: New Jersey, Brendon T. Byrne...
CGAATCCTGGTTTTGAAATTCCGCAGTGTGGGCATTCAGCTTTTTCACACCAAGGGTTAAGGCATTCCTGATCAGTTCAATCCTTGCAATGGTATCACGGAGCATTTGATCAGTCAGCGAAATACCCCGCATGGATTTGATGATGTCCTTCTGCAGGATAATGTCATGCTGCAGCGCATTCTCAAATTCAATAAAATTGTTTTCCAGAATTGATTCCAATTCCGGTTCAGGACGCCTTAATCCCTTCTTCCGGCATAACTCATCCAATGCACTCAGCATATAGACATAAACGTTCTCTCCGATACTTTCAGCCCGTTCCAAAGTCATTGCTTTTACTTTGTTAATATTTTCTGTTTTCTCCAAAGCGTCTGTCATATTTACCGCAACAATAACCCTTGAAAAGCTTTGGGGCACAACCACGGATGTCAAAAAGGCCTGCTCTGAGGCTGAAAACGGGGCACGTGCAGACACAACATAGATTATTGCGTCTGCATTTATCAGATAATCCGCTACCTGCTCATCAAATGCATTCATTAAATCGCCCACACCCGGTGTATCCACAATTGATATATCCTTCAAAATTGTGTTGTCAGACTTAATCTCCACATATTCAATTGGTGAAGGCAAATCAGGCAAAATCCTCTCCATGATATCTCTCTTTAGTTCTGAATGATCCAGTGATATTCTTTTCCCGTTTTCTAATATAGCTTCTGCTTTTGGTGTTTCAGCATATGAAATCCTGTTTATGGTTACAGTTTCAGGTGTAACTGATGCAGGAAGAATCTCATCTCCCAGAATTGCGTTGATCAGCGTGGACTTTCCGCGTTTAAAATCGCCTATAACCACTAAGCTGAACGGATCCCGCAGCCGCTTTTTGATTGCCGTTTCATACTCTTTCAGTCTTAGTACAGCTTCGCTGCCCAACGTTCGGGAAAAATAGCGCTCACTCCGCATATGACGAATATCACTTAATATGCTGTCTATATCAGAACATACACTATCAAAATCCAATGTTATCCTACTGTTAATGTTGCCCACCAATACTACCTCCTTTTCTCACTCCTGATAACACTGATATATTTTTTGCATCTTGCATCAAGTTCCTGCTTGCTGATTAACTTCATTCCGGGCTGCTTCCATTCCGGCCGCCAACTGTACAGCACTTCACTATCCAGAAAATCCTGTTCCGCAAAAATTCTTCTTACAGAAGCCGGGTGGCTTTGGGTAATTTCCAGGTATCTGACAGGTGTTTCCCGAAGCGCGTCATATTGCTTCAGTACCGCATCCAGATTAACATCAGCACGGTCAAAGGCAGCGCCATACATCAGCTTTGCATTGACCATTAAAGCGTCCCTGGGATCATCACAGCATATAACGGCAGCGCGGTCGGCTGTTACCTCTGCAGCCCGGCTCCACGTAGAAAGAGCGAGTTGGAGGGGCATGGTGGCAAAGGTAAGAATCTGCCTGGCAATTGGAATATTGATGATAAGTGACTGCATAATCAGATCAAGAGCCAATGTATAAAGTGTATGATTATTGTGGCTGTGACCGCATTCATGACCTATGACCGCTTTTAACTCGCCCGGCGACACTCTTTCCAGCAGGCCGGAATTGATTACAATCAATGGTTCATCGTCTTCCATTGCGTAAGAGACGGCATTCAGCGTGTTGTCATTTAATATAAATACAGTAGGAATGCCAATTCCAAGAATACGTGCGCAATCCACAACCTTCTCATAAACATCTGAAAATTGTGTCGGCCCCACTTTGAGACCCTGCAGATTAATCTGCTGCCTCATCTGCGGAACAAATTGATTTGTAAGTGCCTTGAAAAACGCAAACGCACCGGGAATCGCATGTATCTTTTGCCTTGTGGCATAATCCGCACCATATGCATAATCAGGAACACCTGCTTCCATGTGATACTCGGTTTTCGCTTTTCTATTCGCAACATAAGTGGAAAAACGCAAATCCATGCTTTCTGTTGGGTTTACCCTCACCAAAATATTCACACCCCCCTTGACAGTATGGCAGTCAGTTGTTTGCCAATTACATCCGCACGACCGCACATTGCATCTATAGCCACAAGCATATCTTTCAGATCAGCTTTCTCCTTTTCGCCGGATAATTCACCTTGTGCCAGCGCAACCTTTAATTCTGTAAGCTGACTATGGGTATCATTCAAAATATGGTCGGTTTCCGTTTTGATTTTGTCTTTTAATGCAGTAAATGCCGTATCGACCTGACTGCGTACTTTTTCACTGAAATCCTCTTCAGCACGCATTTTATCCAGTTCCTTCTTTATGTTATCCTTAAAATCTTCTTTTATTTTCAGGATTTTCTGATCATCACCGCCTCCAAAAACGCTTTTAACCGCCTTTTTTCCAAGAAAAGTTGTAAACAGGGCAATGCCGATTGTACCGATTACCGCTGCCGGCCATGCGAGAGGTATCGCCAATGCACCCAATAACAGGTTAACGGTGGTAGTAGTGGCGATAAATGATACGGCTGATGTTCCGCCCCCCAGCAAGGCTCCTTTCCAACCGGCTTCCTTGTATCCCTCTACAATACCGCCAAGTCCCATTAATCCGCCAACCCCGCCTAAACCAATAATGGAGAACAAGCCTGTTGCTATGCTCACAAGAGCGTTTCCGCTGATTTCACTGCCGTTTTTCTCGTTATAGGTAAACAATCCCTGAATATTTTCAGTTGCCTCAAAAAAGTGGCTTTCAAATTCGGATAAGCGCTCCGCTTCATTACCCAGCGCTCTGTTAATAGCTTCCTGAATACGCTCAGACTGCTCCTGGCCAGCACGTGAAATAGCAGTACCCACTGCTTTTTGCAAGCGTTCCTGCGTATCATCAGTATGAGATTTCAGTTCCTCCATGGTAAGTGGGAAGTCATCCACTACTGCATAGGCTGCTTTTTCCAATCCCGGCCAGAAGTTACGGATGGATGGAAGCAGCTCATCATAAGTTTTTTGTGAGGCCTCATTAATACGGTTAAATTCCACCTGCCGTTCCTCACGTATTTTTTCTATTTCATGCATCGCTTCGGTATATTTCTGGTTGAACTCTTCTTTTTGCATTGCCAATGCACTTTCACGAAGTGAAATGGCTTTCACAATTTCGATGGATGCTGTTTTTATTCTGCTGATGGGCGCATTAAGCATAACAGCACCTCTGTCTTCGGTTAAGAATCTCTCAAGGGCTGCCTCAAATTCAGGGAAACAGCTTTGTGCCAGCATATTGTCATCGCCCTTCAACTTTGCTTTTAAGGCTTTTTTTGCCGATATGCCATACACACGTACTTTTCCAATTTTGCGTTTATATTCCTCATACTCTCTGGAATTGGAGCCGAATGTATTCTCAGCTTTTTTTATGATATGTTCCTGAATCTGGTTTTTTATATGTGTAAGTACTTTATCCACATCATCCTCATCCAGCAAATCTATACCGGTAACCACAAACAAAACTCTGCCCAAATCACTGGTTATAACCTTGCTTTCAAGGAAGCTGCGTTCCGATTCAGAAAAAGGTACCTGTGCCATTACTACCATCAATGCTGCGTCAACCTGCGGCAGAACCGACATAGTGACTTCTGCCATGGCCGCATCGTCGTTCAACCCTGGTGTATCCACTATGGTAACTCCATTCCTGCAGTAATTTACTGGATAGTAAACTGTAACTTCCTTGATCGTTGCGGCCTTTTCCTCATTTTTCTTTGTCAGCTTTGTAACATACTCACTCAACTGATCAATTTCAATTTTCTCTGTTTTACCATTCTTATACTCAACTACAATATAAGGGGATATGTCATATGTAACCTTATTCAAAGTAGCTGTTGTGGGTATGACATCCATGGGTAGAACATCCTTTCCCATAAGCGCATTAATGAGTGTGCTTTTTCCCCTGTTAAACTCTCCGATGATTGCAACACTGAATTTGTCCTCTGTCAGCCGCTGTAATACGGTGCTGATTGCTTCTGTGTTGCCTTCCAGTTTCATTCTTTCGCTGAACCCTTTCAGTTGCTTTAAGTCATTTGTCAGTTCTATTACCATTTGCTTGTAATTGCCGAAGCCGCTAAAGCTTGATTGATTGGACATTTGTTATCACTCCTTTTTTATTTTATTTAAATTAATGTCTGCAATATTTCCGCACCGAATACAGTTGGGATAATTCTTCCTCCATGTTCAAGCCTGAATTGTACATGTGGATTATTGCCTAACCGCAGCTTTAAACGAATTCTTTGTGCTTTCATCATAATAGTCGTACAGGCGATTTCAATTTCAATAATCGGCGTATGTACATTTATGGTTTTTTTATTCCCTGCTGCAATATTGCCATAGTCCATCCCGTTTATTGTTATTTTGTAATCACATGCCATGCATGCGAATTGTGAATCTCTCGAAATAACCAGTTTCCCACCGGTAAGCGGCATTGTTTTAGGCTGCTTTATCGGCGATTCATTCAAAACGGCTTTTGTTCCGCAAAACGGGCAGAAAAACAACCCTTCCTTTATTACATTATTACACTTGCCGCAAACACGGCCTTCTTTGGCTTCATTTTTTGCACCACATCTAATACAGAACGTAGCCTTACCATCAATTTCTGAACCACAATTATTACAAACCATATTCTGCATCCCTCCAACTTTCTTCCCCTCATATCTGACACATCTAAAAATCTAACATATCTGCCTGAAAACTAAATCAAGATTTCTTTTTTCAAACGGCAGCAGCGGTTTGAAATGGCAGCTACATCTTTTTCCAAAATAGAATAATTGTTAATCCTTGCCTTAAGTTTCCTGTCCAAAACCTCATATTTATCCTGATATATACCCGGCAGAACACCATTAATACTTTTTGCTTCTGAAGTAATCCGATTAAGCCAGTTTTTCCGTATTTTCACCAGACACTCATTTGTCCGTCTGACACACGCAGTAACAGATTCGTCTATTGCTTCAATTATCGTTTCAATTACATTATAATTTGATAAATCCCGCACATCCGGAACGGGTGGACGCGTCCAGTAAAACATGAGTTTATTTAATTCGTTTTTCGCAAAATAAAGCATAGCATCGGTTAATGTTTTTACGTTATCAGTTTTTGAAAATTCAAAATAATCCAGGTACAGTATCAGCGCCGTTTCCCGATATGCCTTCAGGGGCTGTAGATCTGCAGACAAACAAGTGTAAATGTCATTGACCACCGCTGAGAGAAGCTCATCCTTAAAATATACTTCACAATGTTTTGCTGTTGATTCCAATGTGTCTTTTATAACAGCGTGTGTGTTTTGCCGTATGCCTGACAGTTCCCTGATAAACAATGACATTGCAGCGTTTTTAGAGATATTCATATGCGAGGCAATTTGATTAAGTTTATCGTAGTTGGCAGCAAATAAGCTGTCTAAATACTTCTGACCATTATGGCAATAAGCTTTCACTGATTCAAATGCAGCTTTTAAGTCTGCCATTTCCTTCTGAGTATGATTCAAGAGTGTCTGGTTCTGAGATTCCTTTTGAGCCAGCAGGAAATTAACTTCATCAATGCTTTTCCTGACTGTATTTTCTATTTGTTTGGCTGTTACAATATTCAGCAATTCTTGTCTGAACTCTTCAAAGCCACTCTTTTTCAAATCTGCGCGATTATTGGTTACAAATGATTTAAGCGCCAGAGAAGAGGAAATGCCAGACAGACTTATATTATCCAAAATCTTATGGGCCTTGTTTATAACCACATCACCGGCTTCCCGTTTATCCAGTTCTGCTATAACCTCGGTGCAAATTCGATTTTTTATATAGTTGATAAAATCATCATAATTGTATTCATCTTCATCCAGCTGGTCTATGTAAGTAATCACAAAAATAATATTGTTAATATTTTCGTTCTCCAACAACTGACAGACAAAGTTTTTCTCTGTTGCGCTGAATGGAGCTCTTGCGTGTATGGGAACAATAACAGCATCCACATACGGGAGCATATCAATGGTGATTTTCGTCATGTGCTCCTCGTCATTCAATCCAGGTGTGTCAATAATATCCACATGGTTTTGGCAAATGACTGTCGGGTAGTATACTGTGGCTTCCCGTATCTTTGATGCGCGATGTTCTCCGTCAGCGGTCAGCTTTGTGACGTAATCACAGAGAGTATCAATACATATTTCTTCTTCACCGCCATCCTTATAAGTGATAACCGTCTTGGGATCAGGGGCATATGTAATACGGTTAATGGTTGCGGTGGTAGGCGTTGCGTCTGCAGGAAGTATTTTAGAACCTAAAAGAGCGTTAATCAGCGAACTCTTTCCTCGTTTGAATTCACCCATTACCGCTACGCTGTAATGCTTTGTTTTCACCAATTCCTTACAAGCGCCAATCTGATCAAGCAACACCTTGTCAAACTCCAGCAATTTGTAAGCATCCTCAATTTGTACCAAAATTTCATGCAAAGTAAACTCGACTTCTTTATAATCAATATTCATTTATTCATCTCCGATAGTGATGGCCAGACTGCAACGTATGCTTCTAAGCATTATACCATAGTTGCTGTATCTTTTATTCCCAAACATTATAGGAGTTCATGAAAAAGGGTGATAATAGAGACTTGTTATGATATAATGTTTATATATCATGGATATAATGTTTAAATTAAGCTTTTCCATGCAATTAGGGGGTGATTTCACGGAAAGCATTTTTACAATACTGCTGCTCATTTTAGTACTGCTATTTTACATTTCCAACAGAAATAACATGATCAACAAATGGTGCGCCATTACCGGATTTACTTTTTGGCTTGGCGTCGTAAAAGAATCGTTTATGTTTAACATTGTTCCTTTTCTTCAAAACACCTGGGGACAAACCATTCCATATGAATATTACAAAGGAGCGTATTCCTCCATGACATGGATGTTATATTCGTTCGCCATGCCGTCAGCTGTTATTGCTTCGCTGTATTTCTATAACTTAGACAGTAATTATCCAAAACTGATGAGCAGATTGAAGGTGCTTTTATATCTTCCTGCTTTGTTATTATCCATCTTTTTTCCACCGTTGGCATTTCGAACCTATCAATTGAGCAGTATCCCTTTTTGGATTACATATAGTATATATAATGGGATTTTAGTAATCACCTTTACATTTTTCATTATTAACGGCATACTCATCGAAAAACCAGGTAAGGCAAAAACACAGAAAAAATTAGTCATGCTGATCATATGGCCGCCAGTGCTTTATTGGTATATCACGGTTTTTCCAACCCATACTTTACAGCTTGGCAATCTGTTGAAAGTATGGCAGGGAAATGTTTTTGTCCTGCTTGTCTGTATCATAGCATTTATCATTATGGCTTTTAAGGATGGTGTCATGGGGCTGCATCTTACCAGTGAGTCTTATAGATGGAACTCGGATTTAAGCATTATTAACAAAGGGGCGGAATATACCAGCCATATGCTGAAGAATCAAACAGTTAAAATGGAATGGTGCATTGATAATTTAAAAGCGCAATTTGATCAGTCTGATGGTAAGACTCCTGAGGAACTGGAGATATTATCGCGCTCCATATACACCCTGAAAAGCTATATGGAAAAAATGAAAAAGCAAACCGAATCAATCAATCTGGTTGAGGTACCCTGCAATTTAAAAGCATTACTTGATAGCTCCGCGGCGATGTTTCATAATGTTGTTTCCATTCAAATAAACATACAGGACGATATCTTTTTGATGTGCGACAAAACCCATATGACAGAGGTTTTTGTCAATATAATTTCAAACGCTGTTGAAGCGATGCATGACTCCGGCACAATCACGATCTGCTGCGGATATGGCAGGGGTGGTCGTTTTTACCGTATTATCATTACAGATGACGGTATCGGTATGGGTAGTAATGATTTGAAAAACATGTTCACACCCTATTTTACTACCAAAAATACCGAGAAAAACTTTGGGCTTGGTTTAGCATACTGCAAAAATGCAGTGGAAAAACACAACGGGCAAATCCATGCGGAAAGCGAACCCGGCAAAGGTACTGACATAACCATTGAATTACCTGCAAAACGGATTATTGTGAATGAAAGGGGGGGCCAAAATGGCTGATAAAATAAGAGTTCTCCTGGTAGAGGATGATTTGGATTTTGTTTTTTTAATCAAAAATATGATTGAACAGGACGCCGCATTGGATTATTTAACACATGCGGACAATAAAGCTTCCGGCGTTGCGCTTGCAGGGAAGCTGAATCCGGATATTGTTCTGATGGATTTGAACCTGTCCAAAAGCGAACTGGACGGCATAGATGCGGCGAGGGAAATCCGGCTTACCACTGACGGGAGAGTGATATTGCTCACATCCTTTGAACAGCCGGAGATTATTATAAATGCAAGTAAAAAAGCATTAGCGTCTGGATATGTCTTCAAGAGTCAATGCCAGACGCTGACTGATACAATACGCAAAACTGCCGCTTCCCATACGCCGGAGGCACAGTTTATAAAAGAACTGTTTTTACAGGATTTATCTCCGGCGGAACGGCAAGTGCTCAACATGATGCTGGGAGGGGATACCGCAATACAATCATCTGCCAAAACTGTAGCCAATCAAAAAACAAGCATTTTCAAGAAGCTGGGATTGAAGAATACAAATGAGCTGATACATATACTTAAGAATTGGTAACATCGGTTTACAATGTACAATTGAAGAAAATGCTTATACTCTGTCTATTCTATAAAACATGTCATGATGGCCTCTAAATTCCTGTAAGCCTAAACATTCCATGCCAATTTTTTCGAGCGCCCGCATTGATGCTTGGTTTTCAGGATTGGCCATGCCATATATAGAAATAATATCAGTTGTTTTAAAAGCATTTTCGATGGATGCCCTGCCTATCTCAGTAGCGTACCCATTTCCCCAGAAGGGGACACCAATTTGCCATTCAAGCTCAGGTTGTTTTGGCAAGTATGGATTTAAGCCAGTAAATCCAATAAGTTTATTTGAGTTTCTTAGGATACATGCGCCATGAAAAGATTCAAGTGTTTTGAAATCCTTCTCAAGCATGAACCTGATATATTTATCTGTTCGCTCTTCTGTCCACACACTATCACCTGTATATGTATGAACTCTGTTGTCAGCCATAATTTCATAAAGAGCATTAATGTCAGACATCTCCCATTGCCTAACTATAAATCTTTCAGTTTCATAATATATATAAGCCATTTCACAACCTCTCAATTCAGTCCATTATTTAAATTTTCTATGATTTATTATACCACCGGTTCATTTTCTATCCGTTGTACCGCACCTCTCTCCGCGTATATGCAATTATACCCACAATCGACAGTATCACCGCTATAATTGTAACAAGCGCAAAAGGTGCAGCTTGAAACTCGTCAATAGGACAATCAGGTAAGGCGCCGAACGCAGTGATTTTCACAAGTGCCGACGGTAAATCGGCAAGCCGCTCCAGGTATACCACAAAGAATGACAACCCGAAATAGATCCACACAAAAGAAGTCAGTTTGGGTAATACTCCTGTCAAAAATACGCAGATTCCCGCAAATAACCAAATACCCGGTAACTTCACGATACACGCCGTCACAATGTCTGCCAGTGCAAACGGTTCCGCCATCACCATGCTGCCGGCAATCCACAGTCCAAAGGAAAGTGCAAGCTGCTGCAGCACTGACAAGCATACTGCGATTACAATATACGGCAGAAATTGCCCGGCCTTTGACACCGAACGCGCATAAATCGGCTCAAGACGGTTTTTCTTTTCCTCCGAACGCAGTTTCAAAACACAGTTAATCACAGGAATTGCTGCAATGTTTGCCATAATCAGCGTGATGTAGGTCATAAAACTCAATATCATACTCCCGCCTGGGTCTGCGGCAATAATCATTTGTATCATTTCACTCTGACTGAGAAACGATTCGAAATCCCCAAAAATCGAACCGTACATCAACCCCAGCACAAACATTACAACGATCCACACAATAGCGGTGCTTTTCGTCAGCCGTAAGGCAAGTGCGAATGGAGAAGACAGCGATGGTTTTCCATGGGCGCGTCCCTTTCTCTGAGGCAATAATCCTGCACCCAGATCACGCACAGAGCTTAACCGAATAGCTGCCATGGCGATAATCAAAGTTTCCGCAAGTATATTTATGATAGGATAAACCCGATTGCCTACAAAGGGCAGCGTTTTGAACACAAAACCCAAAGGTGAGAGATACGACAACACTCCTCCCTGCACATTCCCCATTGCCGCCAGCATATATAACACACCCAACACGAGAAAGCTGCCGCCGATCCCTCCTCTTGAGGTGTAGCAAAGCTGGGAAAATAACATGGCAATTGCCGCGAACAGCAATCCGACTACGCAGAAAATCCCACCCAGAAGAAAACATCCGCCGGGACTCATACTTTCAATCCTGCAGGCAGCAAGCCCAACAGCACAGAGCAGCCCTATGATAACATTGGCAAAAACCGCAACAATCAAAGTGGAAGACAGGATCGCCGCACGCCCAACAGGAAGCGAGCGAAGCACCTCAATTTTACCATCCTCCTCATCACGCCTTGTGTGCCGTGACACCAGAAAAAAATTCATCACACCTATCAGAATCAATACCCAAACCGTCATCATCTGCGTATACATCACACCATAGGTGTACGGCTCCGCATAAAACGGACCGCAAAGGGCTATCATCGCAGGATTTTTCATGGTTTCGCCGTACATGGCAAGGTCAACAGGGGAGCTTGCTACCTGTGTGAACAGGGGCGCACACAGAACCGTAAAAAGTACAATACCGATAATCCACACCGGCAGGAAAAAACGGTCCCGCCGAAGGGTAAAACGCAGCAAAGTACCTGTATTTGTAAATCGCTTCATCATAAACTCCTCCTTATGCCCCATAATGGCTTAAAAACAGTTCTTCAAGCGTTGGCGGCGTGACAGTTATGCGTGTAATCCCGGCATTTGCAAGTATACTCATCACTGTGCCCGTCACATCACTGTTAGCACGGAATGTAAGTTCACCTGCATTTTCCGATACATCAAAAACACCGTTTATCTGATGCAAATCCGGAACCGGTTTTTCGGTTTCTACCGTGATGTTGTTGCGCGATAAATGCCGTAGCTCACGCAATGTTCCCGTATCAATGATTTTACCGTTTCGTATAATGGACAGCCTGTCGCAAAGAGTCTCAACCTCGGAAAGGATATGACTCGACAGCAGGACTGTTTTCCCTTCGCTTTTAACCTTTGCCACACACTCTTGAAATACAAGCTCCATCAGCGGGTCAAGTCCACTGGTTGGCTCGTCGAGAATATATAAATCTGCATCTGACGCAAATGCGGCCACAAGCGCAACCTTTTGCCGATTTCCCTTTGAGTATGTGCCGGACTTCTTCGTCGGGTCAAAGTCAAATTTCTCAATAAGCTCTTCTTTATAGCGTTTGTCCGTGCCGCGGCGAAGCCGAACAAACAAGTCGATAATCTCTCCTCCTGTCAGATTATCCCACA
>Ga0153920_1001107_pt1 | contig 11476 bp, 11 predicted proteins | sample TSNJ004MetaG_FD_104713 | JGI IMG/M metagenome (GOLD analysis project Ga0153920, IMG submission 104713) | Attine ant fungus gardens microbial communities from New Jersey, USA - TSNJ004 MetaG | ecosystem: Host-associated > Fungi > Mycelium > Unclassified | place: USA: New Jersey, Brendon T. Byrne...
ACAGTAATGAATTTATTGTGCGGAAGGATATAGAACAGGCTGCCGGAGTATCGCAGGCGACAGCAATTGTATTATTGCGTGAAATGACACAAAAAGGATTGCTGGAGAAGGTTGGAAGCGGTAGGCTGGTGAAGTATAAAGTGGGAGAGTGATTATTGCGGCAAAAGGCTCGTTGATGGTATTGGATGATAAAAAAATTGAGGGTGGTGTTATAGACAATGTGGAAATGTCCTAAATGCAAGCGAGAATTCAAGAATACGAATCAAGACCATTACTGTGGTAAAATTGAAACAATCGACCAGTACATTTCCGAACAATCGGAGGAGGTGCAGTCGATTCTAAATAAAATTCGTGATACCATTCGCGCCGCAGCGCCTGAAGCGACGGAGAAGATGTCGTGGCAGATGCCAACGTTCTGGCAGGGTGAAAACCTTATTCACTTTGCGGCGTTTAAGAAACATATCAGTATCTTCCCTGGCGGCGAGGCGACCACGGTTTTCGCTGATAAATTGACCGGGTACAAGACCGCCAAAGGCACAATTCAACTACCGCTGAGTAAACCGATAACGTATGACCTCATAGAGGAAATTACGCATTGGCGGGTTGCTGCGGTCAAGGGTGGAAACAAAAATAATCAAGACATGGATACAAGCAAAATGACACGGCGGGTCTATGATATTCCTGGCTATGTAGCCGCCGCTCTTGATGAGAGCGGGCTTTGGGAGCGCTATCGCGCCCGTCCGCCTTATCAGCGCAACGATTACATCGGATGGATTACTCGCGGCAAGCGAGAAAAAACGCGCCAAAAGCGGCTTACACAGATGCTTGAGGAACTACAATCGGGCGATGCTTATATGGGAAGGGGGTATAACGCGAAATGAACGAGAAAATTTATCAATACAATGCAAAAATTCAATCTGCCACTTCCGACAGAGGCGGCGCGTATGTGCCGTTTCCATATGACATCCGGGCAGAGTTCGGCAAAGGGCGGGTAAAAGTCCATGCCACATTCGACGGCGAGCCATATGACGGGAGCGTTGTCAACATGGGTGTGAAAAATTCGGATGGGTCAATTTGCTATGTGATAGGGATTCTAAAAGATATTCGCGCCAAAATCGACAAACAATCCGGCGATACTGTGCGGGTTACGATACAAGAGAGGAATTAAATGATATGCCGAAACTACGAAAAATGCTGGGCGCGGCTGACTCGCCCTATATTGTTTCCCTCATGAGGTTAATTGAAACTCAAAGCAAAGCTACCATTGCGAGCTGGTGCATGGACTATTGTGAAGAATATATTCTGCCTGTTTTTGAGAAACACTGCCCCGGTGATCACCGCCCGCGTATGGCGCTTAACGCTTCCCGCGATTGGTTTGATGGCAAAAAAAAGCTGCCCGAAGTCAAAAATATCATACTCAATGAATGCCATGCCGCTGCACGGGAACTGGATGGCAACCCAATTGCGCAAGCCGCTGCGAGAGCCTGCGGACAAGCCGCCGCCTGTTTCCATACGCCCACCCACTCGCTTGGGTTGGCATTTTATGGTGCGGCAGCTATCGCTTACAACCGTGTAGGATTAAACGAGAAGCCGGAAGTGTACGACCTTATAGCCGCTGAAGAATGTGCCAAGATGGAAGCGGCACTTCGAGCGGTTGCTGTAGAGAATGAACCGAATCCGGCGAAAATCAAGTGGAATTATTGAGGTGTAAGGCTATATTCGGTACAATCCGGCAGTGCAGGATTGCCGGATAAACGGAACAATAAAATGCAAAAAAGAGAAAAGGTTATTGATATTATTCTGATGAGGATATATACTTGGGAAACGAGGCAAAAGGTAATGATAATATAATGTGGAGGTGCTTTACCGTGAAGAATATGACAGTGCAAGAAGCATCAAAAAGATGGAATATAAGTGACAGGAGAATACGGACACTTTGCAGTCAGGAAAGAATAGAAGGAGTCGTTAAGGAAGGATGTTCTTATAAAATTCCGTATGATGCGTTAAAACCGATTGATAGAAGAACACTTAGGGGAAAAGAAATACCGGAACAATATCAAGTATTTTTTACCCGGATTGACGCGAAAAAAGAAGAGCTGAGCAAGCGCAGACCGTTGACAGAGGGAGAGCTGAAAAGACTGCGTGAAGAATTCCTGCTCGAATTTACGTATAATTCCAATGCAATTGAAGGAAATATACTTACATTACAAGAAACGGCAATGGTTTTAGAAGGAATTACGATTGACAAGAAGCCATTGAAAGATCATTTGGAGGCAGTTGGTCATAAAGAAGCATTTGAGTTTGTTCAGGAATTGGTATCGCAAAAGGTTGAAATTTCAGAAAAGGTTATCAAAGAAATTCATTCCATCGTATTGATGGACAGACGGGAGGACAAAGGAGTCTACTGTAAGATTCCGGTGCGAATTATGGGGCAGAGAATGAACCGCCGCAACCTTATATGGTTCCGATCATGATGGAAGAGTTAGTCAGGAATCATGTTGAGAGGAAGAAAAAAATACACATTATTGAGGCGGTGGCGAGATTCCATTTGGATTTGAAAGCATTCATCCGTTTATTGATGGGAATGGCCGCACAGGAAGATTACTGCTTAATTTTGAACTGATGCAGGGAGGGTATTTACCGGTTAATGTTAAATTTACGGATAGAAGGGGATATTATGAATGTTTTAAAGAATATCACCAAAAGAATGAAATGCAGGGAATGGTACAAATGGTAGGAAGATATACAGAAGAAGAGATAGAGAGATATTTAAAAATGCTGGATTAAGCAAAAGATAATTGAAAAGTAACAAATGGAAATCAAATAAAAGTGATACTCAGACGGAATATACAAAGTTGTTTTAAAGATAAGGTTGCTTTTTTAGGGTGATGATTCAGAAAATAAAAAGCGAAATTTGTCGAACGTGCTATACATGAACGGTTGGTATGGGAGATAGTGTAGGGGGAAGCCTTGTCAATGAAGGAATTAAGAAGTCGATGTATGGAAAGTGGCATCGACTTTTTGCTTGCAATGATTAGAAAAATAAATAGAATATTAGAAAGACAATTAGTGTGTTAGAAAGATGTGGGCTTTAGATTGTGACCGAAATCATAGCACAATATAATTGATAGTAATGAGGCACTTTAGATGATATATTATGACAAAGATTGTATCAGTTTCAATTAGGTATGCTTCTTAATGGTTTGCAGGTTAGAAATACATTGTTTTTATAGAATCATAAAAATGATGAGAAAATACTTGATAATATTCGCGATTAAGACTAGAATATAGTATATTCAAATTTTTATAAGAGGAGAATAGAAATGGACTATTTTTCAATACAAGATGTATCAAATAAATGGATTATTAGTAAAAGAAGGATTCAAGTGTTATGTCGTGAAGGGCGAATTAATGGAGCAAAAATGATTGGGAATATGTGGGTTATTCCGGAAAATACAGAGAGGCCAGTTGATGGAAGAACAAAAAATCCTGTAATTAAAGAACGAAAAACATCTTCATCTGTAAGACGTGATTTAAAAAAATTATTAAAAGCTATGTATAAGAGATGTAACGATATAAGTGTATCAGAAGAAATAAAGAAAGCATATATTTTGTCAATCTTGGCAGGGAAACTATGTATTCAATATTTAGATGATTCTAAGGATAATTATGCAGTATTTAAAAGGATCTGTGAAGAAATTATGGGTAGTACTGAAATAATTATGCCAGATGCTAAAATGGTTACATGGGTTGGAGAATATTTGCGTGTATATGCAAATGATTTAGAGATTGATAATATAGTTTCGTGGGCATATCAGTATCTAAATAAAATAATAGCGTCAAATGATTTTAGTCAGACGCAGTTTTTCACAGAAAGATATATGATTAAATATCTTGTTGATAATATTGAAAAATTATCCGCCGCAAAAAAAATAGTTGATCCATGTTTGGGAGGCGGAAATTTTTTGGTGGAATGCTATGAGCTGTTGTGTAGTGATTGTTCAGTTATAGATGTGGAAGAAGATGTTATTGAGAAATCAAAACAATTGTATGGGTATGATATTGATAAAGAAATAGCTGAGATAGCGGTAGTCAATATAAGAATAAGAGCATTATCTATATTAAAACGACATAAATGTAATGTATCTTTTGATGTTTGGAATAAGATTAAGCCGAATATATTTTGTTCACATAAGGAGGATAAGGTTGCGGGTTCATTAGCAAAAGATAACCGTTTAGTTAGAAACATTATCACAGGAGAACTCGTTAAACAAAATATAGCATTTGGTAAGGCGGAAATAATTCTTACTAACCCGCCTTTTGCAACAATAAAAGGGATGCAAAAAGAACAAAAAAATTTTTTGAAAGAGAATTACCCATTATCAAATTGTGATACCTGTGTTTCATTTTTAGAGGCAATTTATGAAATGTTGGCGGCGAATGGCAAATGTGGAATAGTATCCCAGAATGCATGGATGCATTTAAAAACGTTTTCGCCAGTAAGGTCTCAGTTAGTAAGTAAATATAAATTCCATAATATAGTGAATCTTGGATCAGGAGCATTTTATGATTTGAGTGGTGAAAAATCCAATGTTTCATTATTGATCTTTGAAAAAAGGGATAGTGAAATACCAAAAAATGAAAAGATTAGAGTGTTGAATCTTGCAATGGAACCTCTGCCAGAAAAAATAGAGGTTCTTGAAAAAAAAAGTAAAAGATATATTATGTTATCTCAAGAAAAAATAGACGGTATAAATGGCTTTGATTTTTTGGAAACAGGCTTACGAAAAAAAATGGAAAAAAGCAAAGAATTATATAAATCTATTGCAGTTGCTATGCAGGGAACATCAACTGGAAATGCAAAGGAATTAGTGGGTTTCTTTTGGGAACATTTTAATGAAACAGACTGGATACCTGTAAGTAATGGTGGTGGCTATTGTAGATGGGAAGGACTAAATGATAGCGTTGTTAAATGGGGGAAAGATGGAGAATATATAAAAGCTCAAAAAGGTTCTGCATTGAGGAATGTGAAACATTTTGATAAGACACAAATGGTTTTCAGTGATACAGGTACAGCAGGGCTAAATGTTCGGGTGTTGTTAGAAGGACAGATTTTTATTGCATCAGGACCTGGTATTAGAGTGACAAAAGGTAGTAAGCATGCACATTTAGCATTTTTAAATTCTCGCTTGGCGGCAAATTATGTTAAGACAATATCGCCTAAATTAACGATTGCGGCAGGATATATAGGACAAATCCCAGTGAGAGAGTCAATTTACACATCGGTGACTTTGGAAAGAAATGCAAAATTATGTGTAGATTTAAAAAAGAGCTTTTTAAAGTATAGACCAAATAATTTGGAATATTCAGATGAATATTTAAAAGAATTAAGTGGAACTTTAGAAAATCAGGCATGGAAAATTTGGGAAACTGATCTTACTAATGAATTATTAAAATTAGAAATTGAAAATCAATGTGACGAATACATTTTAACAGAATATAAGTTGTCTGAAGAAGAAAAAGATCAATTAAACAAACAGGTTGGAGAGTGTGCATTTAATATTAAAGTATGTCGGGATATTGAATTAAGTAAACTTGATAAATATATAGATAACTTGATTGATGAAGCATGCGTGCTTAAGAGATCTAGAACATCAAAAAATTCATTGGGAAGTGATGGAACCTTAGAATTCATATCGAAGGATTTGTATATTTGTCCAGAACATATTGTAAAGAAAATACGTGAAAACCCGTTTGTTATGAAAAAAACATTAGGCAAATATAAAAATTTACTTATTCATAATGCAGTCTTAAAATTATTTGAATATGATGTAACTACTGGAATATCAAGCAGCGCAGTTAAAATAGAAAAAGCGGTTAAAGGGCTCAGGAGAATGTTTGAATCAGATTTTAATGTGGAAAAATGGATTTTAGAGGATTTTGAGAAGATTCATTCGAGTATCTATAAGGGTATTCCGTATTTAGTAATTAAGGATGGAGAAATACAAAAAAATGATAAATAAATTACGAAGTAAAGTTTCGGAATATATGACAAGATATAGTGATATGGATAACTGGGAAAATATAAGACAGAATTATTCATTTTACTCATATATAACTTTCTTGGTTTTGGCCTTAAATGACTTGGATAATTCCTTGAAAAATATAAAAAAAAGTGCATTAGAAAAAGGACTAGAGGAAGAAGAAATTTTGGATTTCTTATTTGGTCTACCTGGAGCAGAATTATTTACGTATGAAATTGTTGAAATAGTTGAGCAAATGGAAAAACTAGATGTGAATGCTATATACCAGGAATTTATATCAGTAGATTTTATAATAGATGGTCATCAGATTGTTTTTAGTGGTGGTAAGAATAGTAGAGATATATTAGGATCGTATTTTACACGAGAAGATTTTGCTTATGAAGTTGTAAAAAAGGCGATTGATGATTATATATTAAGTAATGACAATCGCGCACAAAAATTAAGAGTAGCTGATCTCTCTTGTGGAGGGGGAGCGTTTTTAGTAGCTGCATATCAATATTGTATAGAAAAAAATATAAAAACACAGCTGTATGGAGTTGATGTTGATCCAATAGCGGTAATGATTGCAAGAGCTCGGCTAATTTGTTGTTGTAAAAAAGGGGAGACATTAACTAGTATTAAATTGGGAAACCCTCTTATTAATGAGACTAACAGAACTGATATGGTGGAAGTGTTTAAAATGGCTTCCAATGGTAGATTTTACAATCAAAAAGTAGGAATTAACATTGATGCAAAATTTGATGTTGTTGTGGGCAATCCACCGTGGGAAAAAATAAGATTTGAAGAAAAAAAGTTTTTGCAACATTTTTTTTCAAAAGAAAAAAATAGTTCAAAGTTTGAAAGAGCAAAGTTGTTAAAAAGTCTTACCGAAGCGAATAGAGCTTATTATTATGCTATTCTTATGGATTATGAATTTGCAAAGAAACAATTAAAGAAGAATGCGTACTTCTCGAATACGAATTGTGGTGAATTGAATACATATGCATTATTTACGGAACTTTCATTCAATATGTTAAATCAAAATGGAATTTCAGGATTAATTGTTAAGTCATCTTTAGTAAAGATGCCAGTATACAGTAAGTTCATGAGGGTGATGATTGGAAAGAACAATTTATACGAGTTGTATATGTTTATAAATCGGAAAAAGATCTTTAATATTGATTCAAGAGAAGAATTTTCTGTTATTTATCTAAAAATCAATAATAATGATAGTATGAGAATAGCCCTTGATTTAGAAGAGTATGTAGGGTTTTATAATAAAGAAAAAATAATGTTATCCTATGATACCCTTGACTTGATTAATCCAGATACAGGAATGATTCCAAATATAAAAAACAACCAAGAATTACAATTTCTCATCAATGTTTATTCAAAGCATAAAATATTAGGGGATGTCTATAATGAATGCAAATTTGGAAGACTAGTACATTTGACAAATCATTCGGCTTATATTCTTAACCAACAGAAAAGCGGATATGAACCTATATATGAAGGGAAATTTATAGAACTTTATACGGGGAAATATGCAACGTTTAATGGAATGTCCGAATTGGAAAAATATAAGAACAAAGCAACTGCAAGACCAATAGAAGATATAAAGGGGGAAGAGTATCCGGAAGCTCGATACTATATAGAACGAGGAATGTGGAATAATATATCAAAGAATTTTAAAGATGGATATATTATTGCTTGGAGAAGTTTGACTTCGGCTACTAATAGAAGAACCATGTTAGCAACAGTTTTGCCCTTGATGCCTACTTGCCAGTCAATACAAATGCTACAAGTTGCAGACTCTCAAAGCATGCTGCATATCTTGGCATTATTTAATTCGATTGTATTTGATTATATTATTCGTTTAAAAATGGTGGGATTAGATCTTACACAAACAATAATTAGACAAATTCCAGTACCGGAGGAAAGAGAATTTGATAGAAAAATTGTTTTTCATGAGATTGAAGCTTCGATAAGTATACATATTAGTTCAAGACTTTATATCTTGTATAAGAATGATGTTAGGGTAAAAGATGTATTTGAAGAGATAGAATGTTATGAAATAAGATGTAGTACTGAAACAAAGAAAATAATTTGTGAAATTGATATGCTTATAGCAATTGTGTACGGGATGGACAGAGATACGTTACGAGAAATTGCATGTTCTTTTAATCAATACTATACAAGAGAAGAAGTAGAAAAATGGTTTTAATATTTTTCTACTTCATTGAAGTGTTTATTAAAGCATACCATATGCTTTTGATGATGAACTTCTGCCATTTCGAGCCCAAACACGACTTAGCGATTTAATATTGTCTAGTTCATTTTTATCAAGCAAGGAAAGGACATAATAATTTGGGTTGACCTTTTCAAAAATTAAAATTTTATGAATAAAATCACCGTGGTTTCCGTATTTTGATAATTCCTGAGTTCCATCATTTGGGGAGCCCTTAAGTTGAATGCGCCAACTTCCGTTATTTGGAGCAAATTTAATTGTTGATGGGAAGTAATCTTTTCCGAGATAGTTAATAGTTATATTTTTTTCTCGATTTGTATCGTCAGGATCAATTTCGAAGAATTTAACACCACCATATATATGATTAGAATCAGTGTATTCATATGGAGTACCTGTAACGGATCCAGCCTCTATCTTCCCTAATTTAGATAAATCTAAAATATTACGAGAGCCCCCTGTTGATTCTCGCATTTCAAACCAGAACTGTTCATTGGTAAAGGCAGGTGCTTGAGAGGAGTGTATTATATAGTCTACTGGTGATTCTGCCTTAGAAAATAGTTTGTGTGGTCCTCCTCTGGTAATCATAGTTGGAATGGAAATCTTTTCAGAACCAAACAAAGGATTTCTCTTTTGATGTTCTTTTTGAGAGACTTTTTGTTTTATACTTGCTATCTTTTGACTAACTTCTTTTGAAATATAGTTGGCATCCAATAATATATCAATGTCATTAATGGTAGAAATCTTTGCAGAACATGCATAGCTAGGATCTGTATACATTTCCATTACAGTATAAATATTATCAAGTTCATTTTTTTGTGAAGGGAACTCATAACTTTGCAATGAGCAGCTTTCAAAGTTTGTCCATAAACCACCCCCGGTTAAATTATTGGATCCGATTGCGCACCATGCGGATGTATCGTTTTCTAACAGATATATCTTACTGTGATAAGTTGTTGAAAAATTTTCAGAGTGTATAACATATAGACTATCGCACAGAGAAAAAAGATTTAATAGTGCTTCATATGATGTGCCATTAAGATCAATGCCAATAAATGCTTTTATTCTGCCTTCATTTCTTTTGAATTTTTCGAGAGCAGATTTTAATCGTAATACACCACTGTTTTTGGCAAAAGCAGAAAAAATGGTGATAGATTTATAATCAGCATCTAATTTTTCAATCAGCATATTACCTAGTTGACCTTGAAATGGTTGATTTAATATAGACATTAATAAACTCCTCCTCGTTTAGTTTGTTGCTTTTTCCTTTATATTCAAGGAAGTTTAGCGGTTTTATCTTGGGAAAATGGGCTATTAAAGTTATGGATATTTTCTGAAGTTAATACAGGAACAGGATATCGAGGTACACAAAGTAGAATGTCTCTGTTCCTTTTTATATAGCTTACGTGTATTAACGTTCCCTTTTGTTTATGGTAGCGTGGTATCCATGTCTAACAGAATTAGTCAGTTACTGGCTGAGCTGATTTCCTTCGTCTTGTTTATTCATATCCAAGGTATTAGTAAATTCTTTAATGAAGCGTGCCTCATGGATAACAACTTGCTGACTACTGGTGTACTCTTTGTTTAAGAGTCTAAGTTTGCTTTCGGCAACAGTGATGTTTCTGACCGACACTTTCCTGTTACTCTCTGCTACTTTAAGGAGTACCGCAGTGGCGCAGTCTAGCTTAGTTGTTTGGTTACAGTTTTTGTGATGGTTGGAGGCAGGCGCCAAAGACATATTACCCAGGTGGAGAGTGTGTCCTTGCGGACTAACTTCAACTATAATATAATCTCATGAGAATTTAAGTGATTTCTAACTTTACTCTGAGATGTTAAAAATTGTCCTAGAATACTGAAACCACCATCAAAGAAATAGTTAAAAAGCCGTTTTGAAAATAGCTATTCATCCTCAAAAGCAGTCTCATTCATTTCAGGAAAATCCAACAATTCAGAAACGGTCATATCTAATCCCACAGCCAATTTATGTAGAGTTTTCAATCCTGGGTTTTTAGTAATCCCTTTCATGATGTTATCAACGGTTGATTGTGTAATACCTGATAATGTCGCAAGTCTATTAGTCGTAATATCCTTTTTAGCACATAATTCCGATAATCTATTAATAATAGCGTCTGAGTAAGTCATAAAACACCTCCGTTAACCATATGCAGTTAAAAAGAGTATAAGACGTTTTCTGTCATAGAGTTAACGGTATATGGTTGACTTTGGAGAGAAATAGTAGTAATATAACCGTATAACGTTAGCGGGAGGACAATAAATGGGATATTTAAACGAAACACTTAAACGAGCAAGCATCCAATCACTACGGGAATACTTCTTATATGGAGTCAATGAAGACAACTATTCAGCTAAAAGCTACGAAGTCCGTCTAAAGAAGGTATACGATAAATGGAGAGATATAGTAAAGAAATACGATAATAGCGGAGAAGACTCTGAACTATATCGAACCGTCAATGAAGCAATTATCGAACATGAACACGTATACATGGAACTAGGATTACAGGCAGGCTTCAAATTAGCTAAAGAAATTGAGCGAGGTGATGAAGTTCAAGAAGACCATGAAAAGTACAAAGAAATGTACACCTCATTATTCAAAGATGTCACTAAAGCAATCGAAGAATTTGAAAGAGCACAGAAATCAGCAGAAGAAATCTACTTAGAATCATAAAGTTATCATTTTAGGGATGACATCAAAAAGGTACAATTGTGATGTCATCCCTAAAATGAGATAAGAAAAAAGTGGTGTCAAAAACCTGCAAAAGTGCTGTCACCCCTAAATATAGAGAGGATGTGCCATGAAAAAGTGACAGCAGAAACCCGGGAAAGTGCTGTCACCTACCCTAAATCAATAGAAAAAACTACTATTTAAATGACAGCAGATCACGCCATATCTGCTGTCACTTAAGGGGTCTTAGGGGCTTCCCCTAACAAGATTTGGAGTTTGTATTACAAAATGCGTATCTTGCCGTTATAGTCTTTGATTTTTTTATTTTTAAAATGATATCAAAACATTAAATTTTTACCTTAATAAGTGAGGGACCTTTTCTCTTAATCGAAAAACATAGGCAGAAAGGATGTGAAATCTTATTAAGAAAGTTGGACTATTTCCCCCTCGATTTTCATACAAATGGACAAAGAGGTTCAGAAGGTCGGGGGTGATTCGGAGTAGATGAAGCAGACAAAATTAAAT
>Ga0153920_1001108_pt1 | contig 11474 bp, 23 predicted proteins | sample TSNJ004MetaG_FD_104713 | JGI IMG/M metagenome (GOLD analysis project Ga0153920, IMG submission 104713) | Attine ant fungus gardens microbial communities from New Jersey, USA - TSNJ004 MetaG | ecosystem: Host-associated > Fungi > Mycelium > Unclassified | place: USA: New Jersey, Brendon T. Byrne...
CTTGCCAATTATCACCACCTCATTATCCAAATATTTCATATTTATATAATTTTAAACTACGAAGTTTTCCGTAGTTAGGTTTTTAATCTTGCTATCTATAGCCAACCCCAGGGGCAAAGGATTCTAAGTCTTTCAACCTACTCCCATTTCGGGAACCCAGCCTTATCCTTCTCAAGTTGGCTTAAATCGAAAAGGCAAGCACTGGATTAACCTAATGCCTGCCTCAACGGAAGGGGGATACTGAAATATCAATGCGTATTTTACACATTTCTACATTTTAATTATATCATGCCTTTTTTTGATGTCAATACGGTACGGTGTGGTGTGGTGTGGTGCGGTGTGGTGTCATGTGGTGTGATGCGGTACTCATAAGTCCTGATTTTCTTTCGGGACGCATTCCCAAGTATACATCCATCCGTTTTTTTCTTTAATTCTCTTAAAATCATAATTTTGAAGAAATGCAAATATCTTATCAAGACAATAATAGCAATCCTCCGTCTTTTTGTTACAATCTAGACATATAAATGCTTTGCAAAACTCCATGCAGCCCTCCTGGAAATCTTCTTCGGTCATTCCTTCGTCTGGGTCAATATACGACCATAGCTGTTGTGCGATAAATCCACATTCTTTGTGGTTTTTCCATTCATATAGCTCGCCGCCATCTTTTAGTTTTGCATATTCATAAGATGTCCCCTTTTCTATTGTTCCATTGCAATATGAGCATGTATGATTTTTTCGTGCAACCTTATCTTTTCGCTCTAATATATCTGGCATATTTTTACCTTCTTTCTTTGCCTTTATACCTCAGGCAGTTCGATATATACAATGATAGCTTTTATCCATGGTAGTGCTTCGTAGGCTAAAAGAATTTCATCGTCTGTCATTTGGTCAAATTCATCTATAGATAAGATTTCCTCCATGAGCTCTGCCGGATCGTCATTGCCCATGTATGTTATCCTCTCTCCGACTATAAGATATTCTTCGATATTGGATTTTCCCCAGCTGCCGCCCCAATATGTAGGACAATCCTCCGCTGCAATCTCATATGATACCATTGGCAGTATTGGTAGTTCTGGATTATCCTTGATTAACTGTATAAACGAATTATCTTTCATATCTAAATCTCCTTTTATTCTTTGATTAATTAGCATTATGTAATTATCTCACCACAGTAAGCACATTCTTTTCCAACAAAGTATTTCTTGCTAAAACTCCAAGTCTCACACTCAGATCTATCTTCTTCTGTCATCGGTATATAACCATCTCTTAAACATTCGCCGTTAATATCATAATAATTTTCTTTGTACCTGATAATAATATGTTGCTTATCTGGCGAAATATAAAATTCACTGAGAGGGTAATAGAGATTCACAAATTTTGCAAACTTGTAACAGGCTCCCTGTGTACATATTGTTTTTACCTCTGGATCAATATTACGAACACTTTCGATAAATTTATCAATACTTACCATATTTCCCTCCATAGTATTTAATTTAATTCATCAATCTTCTTACGTATTAAATATTGCTCATTTTCATAATATTCTGCTATGAATTGTAGAATACGCTTCGCATCATCCTGGGGTATTACTACCGTATTTATAGAAAATTTCTTATTATTCTTGCAATTCAAACTTAATTCTGATGCAATATTATCTCTTTGTTCGACAATATTTCTGTGCGTTTTATTTATTTTTTCCAAGTCTGATATAAGCTGACTTGCTCTTAATTCCTTGTCAAATTCCATTTTTCCATCCTTTCCCGGTATCCAGCCGTTATTTTTTAATCTACGATAGTAAGACCATCAGCCGCATAGCACCCTTTATAACCTGTTAGCCACACGCACATTGTACCGCTTACATTCTGCGGTTCTGTCCTAACCACAAATGTCATTTCTTTATATATTTCAGAAACATAATATTTATCGTTCATAATTACCCTATCTCCTGGTTTTAACATTTTTTTCCTCCATTAAATTATTATTTTACTTATATCCCATTCCTTCATATTTCAAAAATCTTTCTCCGTTTTGCTTACCGCATTTAGTACATACTCTTATATTTGACTCACCAGAAATTACAACAAGTTGAGAATTTGAAGGCTTTTGGAACCATCGATAATTATGTTTGCATAACAATTGTTGAAACCAGTTTTTTCTTGTTATTTTCATGATTCTCCTTTCACAAAATAAGCTTCTTCTTTGTTAATAAACAGTTGTGTATCTTCATAATCTTTATCGCTTGGATTAAGCTTCCCTAAGATAACACCGTCTGAAATACGTAATGATACGGATTCCTTGCTATATTTTTTACACCACGCATACAGAAGTTCACCTATGTCAATTAACTCTTCTTTCATGGCATTTTTTGACTGACAATCAAGTACAGCGTCTAATATTTCTAAAAGCGTCAGATACCTTTGCCGACACATCCTTGTTTTTTCATCAAGTGTACCGTACCTTAATTCTGCACAATCTAACACAACTTTTGCAAACTCTGCCTTTGCCCGAATAGTATCAATTATTTCATCCATATTTGTCTGCTTTCTCCCCGGATGTCGCCGGGGACGGTTGATTTATAAATAACTCATTTCTATGTCTGCAATAGCCCTAAATACTGGGTAGAACTGTTGAGGTACTACGGCGTTACCTAGACACTTATTTCTGTCCATCGCTCCGGAAAACCCATCATCGCTTCTACAAATAAGGGGTTTAATAAGTTTTGTCCCTCCCATTGGTAGTACTGTAATAATTCCTTCTCGTTGTTTAATCCACTTCCTATCATGGCTCCAGAATCCCGGTGTTTTATTCCGTTCTGTTTCTTCTTCGCACTTCCGGGAGAATATCCTTTCTCCAGATTTGCCGTTGGAGTTGGTAAGAGTTTCAAGGTTCTTGTCAATCCCAGGCTTCCATTCGTTCCTTGTTGATTGAATTTTCTCATTTTCCCACTCTTTGTCATTTTGAAAGTGTCGTTCTTCCCAATTACTGCTCCGACCGTTGCATCGCTCGCTAACGGCGTGGGCAATAATTGCAATACGCTCTCTGGCGTGAATTGCTCCGACATCGGCAGCTCTGTAACAACACCATCCAACATCATACCCCAGGTCGGAAAAATCTCTGAGTATTCCTCGAAAAAACCCTCCAGATTCGCTTGAAAGTAATCCCCGTACATTTTCAGCCACAACCCATTTTGGTCTAATTTCGCTAACGATTCGCCGGTACTCCGGCCATAGATCACGTTCATCACAAGACGCTTTACGGCTTCCTGCAACGCTGTGAGGCTGGCAGGGGAAGCCCCCTGAAATGCATGTAAGTTCTCCTTGTCTGATTCCTGTTCGTCGAATAAACTCATCTGCTGATAATCCATGTATGTCCCTCCATCTTGGAACGTCTGGCCAATGTTTTTCTAATATTCTAGTTGGATAGTCTGCAAATTCACACTGACCAACTGTTCTGAATCCAGCCCACTCTGCTGCAATATCCAATCCTCCAATACCTGAAAATATTGACAGATGTGTTAATTCCTTATTTGTCATGGCCTTTGATTCCTTTCCTGTTTTCAGTTAATTATTTTTAAAATACACGCATTCCAACCCCTAGTAAAAGCTTCTTGTTCTTTGTTACATGGTATGATCGCTTCCGGCAACTCGCGCAAAGGACAATTATCAAGCTTGTTAAGTCTATCATTGATTTTTGACGTCCTATAAGGTAGTACGCTACATCTGCTCACTGGTTCATAGTTGATAAATCTGCACAATTCGCAACAATCCGGAGTTTCTACTAATAATACTGATATACTCATTCCTTTTCTCCTCCATTCATCCAATCACAATATTTTCTATTGCCGTCAGCCTTCTCCTTGATATTCTATCGCGACACAATCCAATTCTTTCGGATATTTCTTTGTCTTGTAATCCATCTATATATTTCATTTCTAAGATTAAAATATCCGTCTGGTCTGTTAACGAGTGAATAGCATCTTTTATTTCTTCAAGTTTTTTAAAGCATTCTTCTCGATCAGTTTCATATTCGTCAAGCTTTGCGGCATATAAGGATAAATCTTTTACATCATATCCTTTGCCGGTCCCTCCCGATGGAGATGAGGGACTCATTTCTTTGGTCCGTAACTTTTCGATTTCCTCATCAAGCCTTTTAATCCTTTTGATGATTGATTTGTAATTATTTAAAAATTCTTTTTTACTTTCAAAATCCACATTATCTGTCATATAGCGGCTACTCTCCTTCTAAAAATATCATAAACATGTTCCTCGCCTTTGTATGCATAATGTCGTCCTGCGGTATTACTCTCTGCATGTCCTAAGTATTCTCCGGCCTCTTCCGTGCTGCCTCCGCGCTTAATGATATTTGTGGCTGTAGTTTTTCTGATCAAGTGAGGATATACATTAATATCCATCCCGGCCCGGCGTGCAATAGCTTTAATCGCGCTGTATATGCCACATCGTTGCAATGGATTTACTGATCCGTTGCTGATAAATAGAGGTTCCTTACTTGATTGTGTTATTCCTCTCTCTTGCAAGTATCTGTTAAGATAATCTCTTGCAACGCGGTCTATGCATACTGTCCGATACCTATCAGATTTTTGACCAAATATTATGATCTTTCCATCACTCCAATCAACATCACATACACGGACCGCCGGTACCTCGCCGTCTCTCATAGCTGTACAGCGTAAAAATTCTAACAACGCCCGGTCCTTGGTTTTATTGCATCCTGTCTTGAGCTGCTCCCATTGCTCGGCTTCTAAGTGCTCGATCTGCTTAACTGATTCTTTATAATTATCAATGTTTTCAACCGGATTTTTGATTATTAAATCCTCCCTTCTCATCCAAGTAAAAAATGCAGATAAGCACCGTTTGCAATTATTAACGCTCACATTACTGTTTCCACGTTTTTTGTATTGATAAAGATAACGTTCAACATCGTCCTTTTTTATTAATATCAGAGGTTTCGAGCTCATATCTATTAAATTATTAATATGTATCATGTATTGATCTACTGTATTCTCAGACAATTTTGGAGCCTTTTTAACCATGAACAGTTGAATAATGTATTCATTCGTATTATCAATTGTTGCAAGGCTTGTTTTCTCCTCTATCATGTCTATACCATACATTACTTGTGCCATTATTCCCGACAATATCGCTATCGTTTGTGATGTTACATGTACTCTCATTGCAACTAATACATCATTAATTACTCTGTCCTTAATTGTCATTTTCTCAGATCCTCCGTAGTTTTTTATTAAAATATCATACCTGTTGTATCGCTTAATTAATTTTTATCACATTATTTAAATCCTTTTCTCTTGCCTGATCGCCCTGCATCTTATGCCATGCAGTTATTTTCATAAGTGCATAATTTGGAAATGTTTTATTTTTCAGGTGTTCTTTTTCTGCATCGTGTAGTCCAATCAACATTTTTTTCTTAGAAAGGGTACCCTTTATCGCTGGCCAGCAAAAGCTCCTTTCTTTTTTGTTAATCCATTATTCTTGGAAATACTTCTTCAATATCTTCTTCTTCAAATATTTCCGTTAAATCTATCACAATTCTATACTCACATATTCCACAATTTCCAATAGTACAATATTCCGTATGATTTAATATTTTTGTTTCACTCAAGAAATCAGGTAGAAGATGAAAAGGTATCCACAGCATAAATCTGCTCCATTTGTGCCCTTGCCAGTCATACTCTAGTCCATGTGTTTCTATAAAATTTTTTATATTTATCATAGTTATCCTCCATTGCTTAATGTAATTATTTTCTTACCTTTTGCCTGTGCATATCCATATTCTATACAGGCTCCTTTGGATTTTTCCCACCCTGGCATCATATAGATCGCATCCGCAATGTCCAGCATTGTATAATCCATCTTCATGTATTCCCAGTATGTAGTACTTTCCGGGAGACTCGCATTTACAAGTGCCGGATTGATGGTTTCATATCCCTGTGCTTTCAATGTTTCTGCTACCTCCCAGAATATGATTTCATAGTCCGGTACTCCGGTCATAGGTCCGCTTATATAAACTTTCATATGTTTTCCTCCATTAAAATTTAATTTTACTTACTAAAGCAGCGCTTTTAGCTTCTTCTTCAGTAAGGAAGAGGGTTCTACCAAATGCAGTAATTGGAGCAGATAATTCAATTACACTACTTGCATATTGGATATAAGCACAGTCTTGGGAATAATCCTCTTCATACTTATAATCATCCTCATCCATCATTCTACCTATCCGATATCCTATTACCAATTGTGGATGGGTAGGAAAATGTTTATTATATATAATTCCACCAATTGCTACTGGCAATTCTAAAAGAAATGCTTTGTTTTCCATCGTTTATTCCTCGCTTTCTCGGCTCTGTAGCAATATCTGCAATACTGTTTCATGTCCGTTCCCTTTCTTCCCAACATTCGCAAGTTTCGTTGTACATTGTGTATTCTCCCTCTGCATCCGATTCTGTGCAGATACACATAAATTCTGGCCCATTATCCCATATATGATATTGGCAGGTTCCGCAGCATTTTTTATCACTCATACAATTTCCATCTCCTTTTTCTTCAAGTTTCGTTCACTAAAATACTTTGACCTGTCATGTGTCGCGGCATATTGTCTGTTATATTCCCGTTTTTTCTCAGGATTTTGATTGTATTTTTCTCTCATGGCAGCACATATTTTTTCCCTGTTGAGATCGTAATACTTCTTCCGGTACTTCCGTTCTGATTCAGATGTTATGTATTCCGTTTTCAATTCTCTAACAGCTCCTTTTCTAATTGGTCAAAATCATATTGATTCTGACTAAATTGATTAAAATTGTTCTTTTTTAAATCCTTGTTGGCAGGAGATTTTGGTTTTACATATTTCCCTGGAAGAAAGGTTTCAAAAAAGCAATCCTTGAAAAAATTATCTGAACGCCTTACAAGCATTCCGGTGATATCACAAGATTCTGCATAGTTTTTAACAGCTCCAATCAATTCCTCCTCTGTAACACTTCCCGTTAATAGCACATCTATATAAGCATGTTCCGTACTGTTTCTAGGATTTCCGTATTGATTTTCTGGATACAACAACAGAAAATCCTCAAACCGTTCCACGGGGGATATAGGGGGTATAATATTTTGTATTGTTTTGTTTATTAATGGGTTCATATTGTGGTACAGGTTGTGGTTCACATTGTGGTCGTTTTGTGGTTCAGATTGTGGTACATTTTTGGTAGTGCTTTGTACCACAATGCTAATCATTTGATAAGCCGCCGAACTGCAGCCACCTCTGGAACGCCATTTTATATAACCGTCTTGTTCCAGTTTATTTCTAGCTCTCTTTATTGCTTGTGCATTTAATCCCGATTTCAGCACCAGGACTGATACAGCTACCGTAAACTCTTGTTGCCAACCTGTTTTATTTGCTATGGACATTAACGCATGCCATAAGGCAATGGCAGGTGAGGGCAACGGATTTAGTTCGAGCCGATCGTAAAATGCTTTTATCTCCAATAAATAATTCATTTATCACCGCCCATTATCTAATCATTGTTACCTCGTATTTGCTCTATCGATTGCGGCACCAACCGGTACCGCACCGACATGGCTTGTGTGATATATTATGTACATGAACGGTTTCTTTTTGTTTTACCAAGGTGTTTCAACCTAAATAATTTTTTCCATACCGTTTCATAAACTCTTCCTTAGAACCGTATTTTTTCATCCAGATCATTTGAGCTATTCCTTTTAATTTGCTTGATGTTATAGCATCATGATGAACTGACATTTTTCCATTACGATGGCACTTATTACCGCATAAATGGACTTTCATTCCGTCTTTTTCGGATAGTTTTCGGTTTGCTCCACCAAATACATGATGCTCCTCTAAGTGGTCATATGATCCATTAGCGCCGCACATGAAGCACTTAGTATAATCATCTTGAATAATACTTTTAGCCATCAGATTCACCTTCTTCCACTATAATTACTTCAATTCGAGGATTATGACTATCAACAAAAAAGTTATCAGAAAAACCAGTAATACAATTCCATCCGTCATTTTTTAAAATCCCACATTTTACCAAAGAATCTTGAATAAATTTGTGTGCTACACCTGCTATGTTATCCAGATCGCGCTTTTTATTAGGTTCATGGTAACTATAATGGATATGTACAGGTTTTTCGATTTTGAGTCTTTTAAGTTGCATTCTGGCAGCATTGGAAATAATCATTTGGTACTCCTGTTTCATTTCATTTCCACTACTGCATATTTGCTTTCCTCTCCGATGAAAATTCCGTTCCTGCTTAAGATAATCATTCAATCCCGGAAGAGTACCTTTAATAATAAATTTATACTCCATCACACTGCCCCCAATAACTCACTTGACCAAATAGATTGTGTTAATACTTTTGTATGTTTGCAGTAATCACACATTTCACAACGTAATGGGTCAATTTCTCCATTTTTCAATGCAATAATTTTGGGAACATTTTTTTCTACTTCAGACAGAGCTTCGTCCATTAACTGTTGTTCAATCTGAATCACTTCAATATCTGGAAATTCTTCTTTGGAGGCAGCTGCAATTTTGACAGGAAGCAAATGGCCAGTATTTATTTCAACAACCTTCTGATATATTGCCGCCTGTATGTCATACCCCCAATACCGAATAAATTCCATGTGACCAAAATCCTTAGTATAATGAGTATCATGTAAGCTTTTCATGCATTTAAGATCAACTATCAGTTTTCCAGGAAAATAACTATCCATTTTTATTTTCCATAACGCTCCAAATAATTCAGCTGTCATGATTACTTGTTTTTCTCCTGCCATATGCAGCATAAAATATTCATCTCGTTCAATGCGGTTAATAACTTCTTCCGCTCTTTTGTACTCCGCTCTAAGAGCGCCACTGCTTTTAGTAAATATTTCGGGGTTTTTTGCTTTAAATAAATCCAGCGTTCCCTCAAAATGTGCGTCCACATACGAGCCGACAAGAAGAGGAGTTGTCTTTTTCTGCTCCCAGTTATTATTTAATTTTGCAATTGCCTCTGCCTCGCATCCTAATCGACCAAGACATCCAATAAAGTTTTTATACTGAGAAACCGAAAGATATTCTTTGTTAGCTTCTTCTAAAAAATAATTTTCTTGCGTTAATATCATTGAAAAATCTCCTCTGCTTCCTGCATGATAGAATCTTGACTTGTTATTTTAAATGGCTCAGCTGGTGCTATACGTTCTGGTCTTGAAATATCCTCAACCTCACCCTCAACATGTATACCCATGAGCGCATTCGGAATATGCACACGGGCAAAGAATGCAGAGGCCCTATAGGCAAGCATTTGTTCCGGCATTGTTTTCCATTTAGAACCAGATTTTCCATACCATCCTTCCTCTTTTGCCATCTTAATTGTTATTTCTGTGCCATTTACAGTTTCGCCATCCTCTATTCGGATAGCTTGTACATAGCATCCCCATGTATCAGTTCCTTTTTCTCCCGTGTATACATGCTTTACATTGCGATATTTTCCACTACCAGTGATCAGTGACATACAGGCTTGTCCGCTCCATGACGGTCTACCTTGTACAACATATAGGTTTTGCATGACAAAAATTGGATTTACACCCATGCGATTAGCCATTTCTACTGCAATTGCACAATCCATAGGCTTTCCCTGATATTCCTTTGGGACTAATGCGGATATGGCAAACATTTTACCCATATCATATAATTCCTTAAAGTTTGCCATGCTGGAAAAGTCCGCATTCAATCCTTGCAATGAAGTATTATGTAATAATTCTTGGTTATCGGCTTGTCTAATAATTTCAGTTTCCATTTTTTCCTCCTATAATTCTACAACAGTTAAGTCTTCTGAATCATCCGTTCGGGTTGCGATAAACTGCAGTCCGTTATCCTTGCATTTTTCGTATATCCGATTACGTAATTTTGTAGATAATTTTTCCACTCCATCAATAAGAATAATCTGTAATCCCTTTGAATTTTGAATGGATACATCAATACATAAGTCAAGCTTTTGACCATCCGAAAGGTTTGACACCGGAAGTCCCTTGATAAGAGGAACGCCATCTTTTATGCTAAGGTCCTTAATTGGTATCGTTGCGGTTTCCAAAATTTCTCCTGGGAGAGTCCTGGCCTTTTCTATTTTGATTGTTAATTCCTTTGATTCTTTTTGTAATTCAGAGACTGCTTCTTGAAGATTAAGCATCCGGTTATATTCATTTACATAACCCTTCATTTCTTCTACGAGTTCTGCCTTTGCGGTTAGTTCAGAAAGATCTTTTATTTCCTGATCGATATATTCTTTGTATGATTCGATCTCTGCTTCAAATGTCGCAATATCAGCCTTATATTTCTGCTCAATCACTTCCAATTTATCAGCTTTTTTATCGCAAAGACCATCACGTTCTACTTCTAAAGCCTTAATTTGTTCGGTTAATTTTATAACTTCTTTTGCAATTTGATTGGTTCTAACATCCATTTCTTTATCCAGGGCGGCTATGGAAATTTCTTTATCAGCTTCAAACTTTCTGATTTTATTATTGCGATTATCAGCCATTTGCTTAGCCCGTTCTATCATTTCATTTTCTTTTCTGATAGTTTCAATTTCCTTGTATAATGTAGATAAGTTTTCACTTTCCCATTTATTTACATCATACCCAGCTGGAATACCTTCGGCTATTTCTTCGATGAAAGCCGTTCTGTTCCTAATATCCCTATTAATGTCCTGTCTTTTCCTAAAATAATAACCATTTTCAGACTGGATATCATTGAGGACCGATAGAATGTTTTGATCATATGATACATCCGGCGGTATTTCCCCAAACTGCTCCTTAATCCACCCCATATCCCAATCAAATTCAATCATGTTCAATATAATGCGATTCTGTTGTTTTTTATCCATCTGCATAAATTCAATTGGATTCAGCTGCAATTCAGTAAATATATCTTTTAAAAATGTTTCCGGACTACTTACTTCAATACCATTCCGCTTAATGCTTTTGTAATCAGCTTGATTAATACGAGATTTCCTATTAATCCTGAGACCTGTATCAGTCTCAATAATAATTTCGCCTTCTGTTTCACCATTACGAACTATGTAATCTCTACTTGACTTATTGGTAAGAGCGAATCTAATTGCATCAATGACAGATGTTTTTCCAACTCCATTCTCACCAGCCAACTCAACGCTATTTCCATCGGATTCATATTCCGTGATCCCAAAAAGGTTCTTGATTTTAAGCTTTACTATTTTCAATATGCCGTCCCTCCTAATATATATTGTCCGTCTGCCCGTTCAACAACATTTCGGGCAAGCATCTTCTGATTCCATTCTTTTCTAATTTCCAATGATCTTTCTTTTTCATGACAGGTATCGCAAATTCCGCCATGTAGTTCTCCGGCATCAACCCGGCTGTCACATACCTTACAAATATAACGATGCATTGATTAATCTCCCTTC
>Ga0153920_1001115_pt1 | contig 11453 bp, 14 predicted proteins | sample TSNJ004MetaG_FD_104713 | JGI IMG/M metagenome (GOLD analysis project Ga0153920, IMG submission 104713) | Attine ant fungus gardens microbial communities from New Jersey, USA - TSNJ004 MetaG | ecosystem: Host-associated > Fungi > Mycelium > Unclassified | place: USA: New Jersey, Brendon T. Byrne...
CAGTTCTGTCCAATAACTGGCAACTTTTACACAGTAAGTCTCAGTGGTCAACAATATAGATTGATGACTACTACCTTTTACACAGTAAGTGTTATGAGCTGCCTTAGCCATACTAACTTTTATCTCTTTATCTTTTACTTTTCTTTTCTTAATAGGGAGTTACATGACATATCACAACTGTCACACTCCATCACAAGATCAGTCACAAGATCAGTCACATGACTAGGAACATTCTAATTAGTAGATTAGGGCTAGTAGCATAGACCATGTGTAAAAGGTATAAGTAGTAGCCTACATCTAAGGGGAACTCTGTTGAGTTCTCTTTGTTTATCCCAAATAAAAGACAACTTAGTCCTAGAGTTAGCTCAACCCAACAGTTGCACTACACCTCTTCTCTTCCAGGGGGTCTGCAGGTTTAGGCAAGCTACTGTAAGGACTTAGACTGAGATGTCTTAGAATTACTCCTAGTCCGAGTTGACAAGGAGAACTTAATAGAGTTCTCATTTGATTATGGTACACTACTTATACACCTCCTGTGTTTACTTCTATTTATAAACTCCTGTGCATCTCTTTTAGTTGTTCTATCTTGCATGTCCACCAATTTCCTAATTAAAAGAAAAGAAAATGAAAATGAAAATGAAAATGAATAATAACTTTGCCGTTTTTGGCTATGTTATGACACTACCCCCCTCTCAAGATTCCTCATCCTGAGGATTTTTATAGTTTATAGTATGGGTCACAAATATTCTCCATTTCATTGTTATCTTCTTCTGTCCACTCCTTGAGCCCTGAACTTTCCTGCTCAATTTCTTCTTTCTCCTTTACTATTTCCATAGTTCTTTGTCCTTTCATCTATTCTCCTTTCCATTGTTTCCAATTTCTTTCCAGTCTTTCCCAATATTCCTTGTCATATTGTTTGTCCAACCATCCAAATAGCTTTTTTGCTATAAATTGTTCTGGCAGTTCTCCCCTTCTGAATGTTCCTTCTTCTCTTTCTTGTTGTCTTACATCTTCCATGTCTTGTCAGTATTCCTTTTCATACTCTTTGACTGCCTCTTTTGCATTTTCCAGATTTTCCCTTTCTTTCCAAGTATCTGATTCTGCCGTGAATCCCTTCCATCATACCAGGTACTTATCTTTTTCTCATATCCACCATTTGTTCAGGATCCTCTCTATGTTATCAATAGGCAGTGAATGCCCTTAGTGATTACCCTAGATGGATGTTCAAGAAGAATTTAATGGAGTTCTTTGTTGGATTGGACTTCTACTTATACTACTTTTACAGTGGTTGTACTCTTAGTCATGTCCTTCCAGAATGTTCTGTGATCTCCTGACCTTGTCATGTGACCCTAGTTCCCACACTATTTATATCTTCGACCCTATTGTACATCTTGAGGTTTTGGATTAAGTATTCAAATGCTTAGGAAACTTTTCTTCTTTTGGGGCTCTCATAACAAGAGGGTAGATCCTTTCTTTTCATGGTTTAAATGTCTCCTTGAGATCTATGGCATGATCCCAGATTTTTCTTGTTGGCATCCTCTCTAACTCCATTTTCCCAAATATCTTTCTCTACCTAAGAAATTTCTGTGGTACTATTTCCTTGATTTTCCTATGGTCTGCCTTGACTTCTTCTTCTCTTCCCCAGTCTTCCTTATCATTCATTGCCCATCTCACAATCTTTTCTTCTTCCAATATCGCTACTCTTTTTACTCTCTTTCTCACCTTTTCCTCCTTTAGCCTTGTATTCCTTCCACACAATAGTGGGCACCTTGTCATCTTGACTTCTCCAGTCTCCCAATTTATCTCTGGGTTGTGTGCTTGCAACCATGGTATCCCCAATATAACATCTGTTTTTCCTAGATCACACATATCTATTCTCATCCTTTCTATATGGTCTTTGTAGTACATGTTTGCTTTCACCTGATGGATAATGGCTCCTACACTGTTGTTGGTCCCATTGACATTCCTAACCATTATCAGCCTCTCCAATTTCTGCAGTCTAAATCCATATTTTGCTGCCATCTTCCAATCCATAAACATTCCCGTTATACCATTGTCTAGGAGCACTTTTACTGTTATGCCTTTGTGTGTATCTACCTTTTCTATTCCTATGTTCATCCATACTTCTCTCAGTATTTTGAATGTTCTCCTCACTTCTCTTGCTGTACCTTCTGCCTGTGCATCTCTTTGCTGTGCTTTTCCCTTTGTAGGGCATGCTACTTCTTCTTCCTTCCTCCTTTGCTTTGGGTATCTACACCACTCAGCTTCCTCTAACTTCCTTCCTCTGAGGACTCCTTGTCCTCTGTTGTTTTCCCTATGCATTCCTTTCTTTCTACACCATCTACATCCTATGTAGGTTGCTATGACTTCTTTTGTCATCCATCCTAACTCCAATAGCTGTGCATCTTCTGGCATGTTCTCCACTCTACAGTATTCCTGCACCTTTTCCCAATTAGGACGCGCTGGCTTCCCTCCCTGCTGCACCTTTTGCAGACTGACTGCATGTGCTACTTTCTTACTTCTCCTTTCCTTCTCCTTCTTAATATTTGGACACTCCTACTTGTAGTGTCCTATTCTCCAACATCTAAAACATTGTATCCCTTCCTCCACTGTCTCCTGTTTTCTTACTTTCACTTCCCCCTTCACCCCACACTGCATTACCCTACTTGCTATCACCTCAAATCTATTCTGAGGAATTGGTTTCCCTTTTTCCTCTTCCTTCTTGTTCCTGCAGTTACGGGCCAGGTGCCCAAACTTTCTACACCCCTAGCATACCCTTCCTTCCCTTTTCTCTATTTCTGCCTTTAGTTTGGCTAGGGCATGCTGTTGGTTAAGCATACTGCCCATAAGAGAGTTATATTGTTCCAGAGATATAGTGCTACATCTCTAAAGAAGTTGAAATAGGAGTGATCTTACTAATGTTATATCTACTGGGGTGCAAGATCTTCACCCAGCTAGACACCTACTGCCCTACTTACTACTGCCCTAATACTATGGTTATACTATCACCCCAAAGAGAGGATCTCTAACCTAAATGCCTTCTTAAGGATATAGCATTAATCTCCTATGTAGACAGATGACAATACATCTGTAGTACGAAGTTTATAGTATGAAAGGAGTACAAGTAATTATCCAGCCCACTCAATTGTAAGGTCAGGTCTTAGTAGTGATACCCAAGCTTAGTACCACACCTCCACCTGCAGTCCCTAACTGACTGCAAAGTCCCCTTAAGTCTAGGGGACAGCTATGTTGTAGTGGTCCTGAGTTGTGTCACTCAGGTACCAAGGAAGATAAGAGAGTAAAGGTGGCAAGGCTCTGTGATGAGCAGTGCCAATAAGGGAATTGAGTTCTGGTATAAGGACTTAGACTAAGATGTCTTAGAACTACTCCTAGTCCGAGTTGACAAGGAGAACTCGATAGAGTTCTCATTTGATTATGGTATACTACTTATACACCTCCTGTGTTTACTTCTATTTATAAACTCCCACACATCTCTTTTAGTTGTTCTATCTCATATATCCACCAATTTCCTAATTAAAAGAAAAGAAAAAGAAAAAGAAAAAGAAAATGAATAATGACTTAGCCATTTTTGGCTGTGTCATAACAGCTACTATCTATTGCCTGTGGTATATAGATTTAGTGTTGTGACCATTGTCTGGACTTGAATTAAAATATATTTAAAATATATCCACATATGGTCTAAGTGGCAAGGGCACTATGATCATTACTGCAGTGGTCAGCATGTACTTAATTTTCCTGCTTGGTGAAATCTGGAAAATTATAGTTGGAGCATTTAGTGCATGTCTATCATTTCTGCATGACAGAAAGTCCACCTTTGTAGGTTGCCCTTGGCTCAATGGTGAGCTGTGGTCCATATAGCACTGCCAATAGCCTAAGCCTGCAGTTGAGGTAGTTGAGCAACAACACTTTTGGGCAAAGCTGGCTAGAGCTAAAATTGCCTTGTCATTAGAAGATATGCCATCAGCCAGTGGCCGATTTCATCTAACAGATTTCTCCACTGATGTTATTCCCCCAGTAGCTTCCTCCTGGACAGCATTTTACTATGATTTCATTGAGAACCCATCAGTCAATGCTCTCAGCTCTCGAAGATTGGAAGGTCTTTCTCTAGTTTGTTTTGATGTGAGATGATGAAGGGAAAACATTAAACATTAAATACAATCTTCTCAAAGGGAGGATCAGCCAGATGTGGCCAGCTTATCGATCTGCAGCAGATGGCCTTGAGAAGCAGGCTTTGGGAGACCGAGAGGGTGGTGACTGTGACGCTTGAATCAATAAGTGTACACAAAGATATCGAGTTGGAGGATATTTATTGCCTTCTCATTACCTTCACCTCTACCACCAACTTCCTTTTGCTATCTTCCGTTTTCTATACAAAAAATGTCGTTGTGGACTCCAGACCACCAAGCTCTGGAGGAAATTCTGCGTACTATCTATGATTCTACCGACATGACTGTTGCTGCCCAGCGTTCCATTACTCTCGTCAGTCACGCTTTATGCTGCTACTTGACTAAAATTCTTATTGAGACTCTCAGAAATTAAATTCATTCACACGTATTGCGGAGTATATTGCTTACCTGGCCTATATCTTAAGTGTTATGACCCATGAAGAGGACCGCATTCGCACCATCGCTGGATACTTGTTGAAGAACAACTCCCGTCTTATCTTACAAGCCCAACCACCAGTTGTAGAATTCGTTAAGTCCGCTGTGTTGCGGGCGTTTGATGACTCGTCGATCATGATCCGCAATGCGGCGAGTCAAGATATCGTAGCCTTCCTTGGTGTACTCGAGCCCAGAAATTGGCCAGAGTGTCTACAGCAGTTGGTAAATGCGTTGGACGCCCCCGATTTGGACAGGCAAGAGGTAAGTGATTTTTTTGGTACATAATGCTCTTGGTCCAGGGTTTCTTCCCCAACTGGTTTCCTCATACCTTCAGTTCGGGATATCGCCCTTGGATAATATTCAGGTTATCATGATTCCTAATTTATTTTTGTAGGCCGCATTTAATGCGCTTGAGAAGGCCTGTGAAGATTATCCGCGTAAGATGGATGTTGAAATCAGTGGTACTCGGCCGCTTGACTACATGATCCCCAAATTTCTTATGCTTTCAGACCACCCTTCAGCCAAGATGCGGTCCCATGCAGTAGCATGCCTTTCATATTTTGTCCCTATTAGTTGCCAGTCGCTATTCATTCATATCGACAGTTTCATTGCTTGCTTGTTCAAGCGGGCGTCTGACGATGATCCTTCTGTGCGCCGGCATGTTTGTCAGGCCCTTGTTCTCCTTCTCGCAGCCCGTCCAGAGAAACTTATGCCGGAAATGGCCAATGTCGCGGAGTATATGCTTTATTCCACCAAAGACAAAAACGAGAATGTCGCATTGGAGGCCTGCGAGTTCTGGCTTACATTCGCTGAGGATGCTGACTTAGCGCCATATTTGCATCCTCTTTTGGAAAAAGTTGCCCCAGTACTTTTGGATTGTATGGTCTACGGGGAAGATGACCTCTTGTGGTTAGAAGGGGATGCAGAAGACGCCGCTGTTCCTGACAAGGACACCGATATCAAGCCCCGCCACTATGGAGGCAAAGCTCATGTGTTCGAGCGCGACCCTACAGAAACAAGTGGTCAGCCACAAAAGCCTCGTATTGGTGCTTATGGTGAGGTGGCGATAGAATCGGACGAAGAAGAGGACTACGATGACTATGACGACGATTTCGCAGAGGAGATGTCCACTGAATGGAATTTGCGAAAATGTGCTGCTGCCGCTCTTGATGTTCTAGCTGTCAGATTCAGTGGTGATCTTTTGAACGTTCTTCTCGCACACTTAAAGGAGAAACTGTGGAGCCATGACTGGTTGCAGAGAGAAAGTGGCATTTTGGCTTTGGGTGCCATGGCTGAGGGTACGTGTAACTAGCTTGGATACCTTTTAGTTCTCAGCGATGTCATAGGTTGCATGGAGGCCATTGAGCCTCACCTCCCGACTTTGATCCCATACCTCATCAATACACTAAATGATCCCAAGGTGGTTGAAGTACTATCAGTCGTTTCAGCTTCTCTGACATGCATCGTAGCCTCTTGTGCGGTCAATCACTTGTTGGACCCTTGGTCGATACGCAAGTTGGTGCACTCAACCTCTATCAGAGGAGCATAGGCGAACCTATTTTATTCCGACGATGGAAGGCGTGAGTTAAATTCATAGTCTATGGCTAGGTGATAGCTGATTGAAGTTGTTAGCTCCTTCGTATGATTTTGGACACTAACAAGCGTGTCCAGGAGGCAGGATGCAGCGCTTTTGCAACTCTTGAAGAGGATGCAGGTCCTGAAATTGCACCTTATTTGGAGCCCGTCCTGAGAAACCTTGTCTTCGCCTTCGAGAAATATCAACACAAGAACATGTTGATCTTGTATGATGCCGTTGGCACTCTTGCCGATGCCGTTGGCCGTGCACTTGCAAACCCAGCCTACGTTGAGATCTTGATGCCACCTTTGACAAATCGATGGTCAAAGCTCAAGGATGATGACGAGGACTTAATTCCATTGCTTGAGGTATGCACTCAAGCTCTTGTAATAAAATCCATCTCATCTGTGTTTTAGTGTCTTGCTTCGGTTTCTATTGCGATGGGTCCCGCTTTCTTTCTTTACGCAGGTCCAGTATTCGAGCGGTGCAATAACATCATTCATCAATCTCTGCTCCAGTATCAGGCATACCAGCAAAACCCCGAACTCGACGAGCCTGGAGGTTCATTCCTGGTAGTTGCACTCGACCTGCTTTCCGGCCTTATCCAGGGCTTGGGCATGTCATTGGAGCCTTTCATTACGAACAGCAATCCAAATATGCTCAATCTTCTGACGTTCTGCCTGAAGCACCCTCAAGCTCCCGTGAGGCAGTCAGCATATGCGCTGGTCGGTGATATGGCAATGGGGTGTTTCATGCTATTGCGCCCTCATATGCCGGGCATCATGCAGGAGTTGATTCAGCAGCTCGATCCTGAGCCCAAGCTTGAGTTCATAAGTGCATCGAATAATGCTGCGTGGTCAGTAGGAGAGGTCGCGCTGCGATATGGTCGGGGTAGGCTTCAGCTAACTTGGGGACTTTAACCTGTATTGCTTAACGTTGTCACATAGATGATCTGGAGTTCCAACAGTGGGTTGAGGCGCTTATCAGGCGCCTCATTCCCATTCTCTTACATCCCAAAGCACCCAGGAGTTTACATGAGAACGCAGCCGTTTCAATAGGTCGCATTGGATTTATGCATCCCACTCTTGTCGCTCCTCATCTACCTGAATTTGCTCAAGCTTGGTGTCAGGCTCTTTACGAAATTCGTGATAATGATGAGAAGGACTCGGCATTCCGTGGTCTGTGCACACTTGTGCAAACAAATCCTCTCGGGATTGCCAAGGTAAGAGCCTCCACTCTCATGCACTCTACTTGTCATTGATTCGACACTGTATTCACAGAGTTTATTGTGGTTCTGCAACTCGATTGTTCGATGGAGTCAACCATCACCGGAGCTCAACAGCATGTTCTCCGCGCTCCTTCAAGGATTCAAGCAACATGATGAGGCAGGATGGGCAGCGCAGGTTGCGTCATTCCCCCCAGTCATACGGGAACGTTTGGCCGTTCGGTATAATGTCTAGGATCATAGGCCAATCCGAATTACCGATCTCACTTGTGTCACATCATCTCTCATCACTTGGACTGCATCCCCTAAATGAAGTAATTTTCCCTTTCGCTCTTTCCTCGATGCCCTTTGATAACATGGTTCAGTTCTCGATTCCTGTGTCAGCTTTATTGTGCTTTGTTGTTTTGTCCCTTTCTTTTGTTTTTTTTTGCATCAGACATGAGTTTTCTTCACGATGCATTTCTCGGCATCTTCTTCTCTATCCTTCTCTGATTCTGGATCTCATCTTTCAGTAGCTGGTAGGTAGTGTAGCTTTTATTCCACACTGTCGTCGAATTTTCACTCGAGCGGCGAAAAAGTCGTCTCATCTTATTTCAAGACTCGACCTCTTGCATCTTTTATCATTTTACGTAGCATTAGTTTACATAGTAGATAGGCAGTAGCATAGTTTTCTTGCTTTCGGTATATAGGAATATGTTTCCGTGTCATTTAGTGTGGGCCTGGTTTATGTATTCCACATAGACCAAAAGAGGACTGAAAGATTCACTTCTGCATTTGATTCTCCTGAATTGATTGTAGCATAAACGACTGGTTCTTCGAGGATGCAATAATAAAGCTTTTGTTCCCGAACGAAGACTGCCGGCAGAAGTATAGAAGAAATATGATATATGTCTCAAGTTGGTACAGTAGGGAGAAGGGTGGGTAACAGTTGAATCTTCATCGTCCGATATCAGAATCGTTTCCCGTTAGCATAGGGCGCACCGTAGCCCCTTGACCCACCCAAACCACCCGGGCCAAGCATCCCGCCAGCATCTCCACCAAAAGTACTAGCACGTCCACCAAAATTACCTGAACCGAAACCACTATAGCGTTTCCTGCGCTGGAAATATTGGTATCCATATATACCCCCACCAACGAGGCCGACAAAAAGAATAAATTTGAAGAAGCCAAACCAATTCCCAAATCCCTCCCCCAAAGCTGTTGGAACTCCACTGAGTTGTCCACCCTTGCCACTCTGAGGATGGGTTTGGGAGAAGAGTATGGAAGACGTTGTCACAGAGATTATGCTTAATGCAATTTGTCAGGGAGAGGTGAATGGGTTCCCGAAGGAGGGACGTACTCATGCGCATCGGAGACATCGCCTGTCATCGCGGTTAAGCCGATATAAGGATTAGTAGGTAGGGTGACGTTTTCGAGGCGGAAACAGTCCGACCATTCATCCCCTAGCCATTGAATTGAGTGACTCTATATGATGGGCATAAGGGCCTGTACTCACAGGCCTTGTACTGTACTTTGACGTCAAGATATTCGCCTTTGATGTATGTTACTTTGAGTTTCGTAGCCATATTGGTTCGGCGGACATTCGCCTGCCGAAGTCAACTGGGATACCTGATGGTAATTGGACCAGTAACTTACAGTACAGGCACCGGCGGCTTGTCCATCACCGTCATTACCAAAGTCATACGTGCTAGTGCCATCAAATAGGAAGCCAGAGATCCGAGGGAAAGAGTAAGTATGTCTAGCATTGGCATATCTGGAACAAAATGAGATCGGATTTGAGCGTAAAATTCAACATACGTGTCAACAATGAGTCCAAAGCCATTGAACTGATCTAAGATTTACTAAGCTAAGTGTGTGGTTGACTTGGGAGGAGAACTCAACGAACTTTTGTTACCAAAAACAGGACCTGGACTGACTCGTTCATTTGTGAGCCAGAATGCAAACCCATCACCGAATAGGTGCGTTGAGTCTCCTGAAATCTGAAGAAAAATCAGCATAGCCCACGGGAATGTACTGTAGAACCCGAACCTTGAATTCTGTCTCGACGATGAAGTTTGGTGCTGTCAGCGGAAGGCGAGTCCACAACCATCCCTAGTTCACTGTAAGAGGTAATTGCAATCTTAAGGAAAGAGAGAAACCATTTGTGACGGTTTGTTTCGTGTAAGTCTGACATGTTTGTTGGTGTTCTGTTATACATATCCAAGGATGGTCAGTTTACACAATTGAAATCAAGAGTAAAAGAAGCGGACAACGTAAGAGTCAGCACCAAAGTCCCACCACCTAATGTACTGTCCTTAGTTTGACCTTGAAATTGAGATCGAGAAGAGCATGCCTATTTTGAAGATCTTGGTCAATATATGGAGCGTATAATGAGTGCGTTCTAAGGAATACAGCCTGAAGAAGATGAAGAAAAGAAGATGAGCCTTAGACAAACATCCTTGAGTGGTATTAGAGGCTACAGACTCTATCAATTGAGCGGTCGCTTGCCGCTTGTGCAACACTGAGCCAGAGCGGCCATACAAGAATATTTGAGAACGACAAGATGCTTGGGATAGTTGAAAACATCTAGATTCTAAAGCGGGATATGTGAACGCCTCAAGTGCTTTCGAAAACGTATTTTTGACACGTGATATGAACTTTTTTTGGATTTCCATTCTGCAAGTTCTAAGATCGCCAACCGGCACATTTTAATTGCTACTTGACTCATGATCTCCAATCTCAATTTGGACCACGAACGAGCTCTTATCGATTCTCTTGCGACCCTTCACAAGAAATCTCTCAACATCTACAACCGTCTTCATTCCATCCAAGAGGACATCGGCTTCGTCAATTACGTCCACGAATCTTATCCTAACTTCCCCCTCCTCCGTATGCTTGATATCATCCTGCAGGACTTCTGATGTTCTCAACTCATGTAGCCAACCTGCGTTGCGGCTCTTGGTATACTGACCCAGTCATCGTCAGTCACCACTCAAATTTCTGAGAACATTCATGAAACGAAAAAATCTTAGGCAAATAAAACACCTGCTTATTTTAAGTCTACCGACGGTCACACGGGTAATTGGAGTTTCAACCTGAGAAGGACAAATCTACACCTTCTATCCCTTATATCTCAGAAATATGGGTTTGATTCAGACCACTCGGCTAAGTAATGTCAGACTAACTACAGCGCAGAATAATTCTCGTTGATTCAACACGAGCGGGAAAACGGATGCCAGATGCCTTGTCCAAGACGGTACCGATCTGGTGTACAGTTGTCAATCGTGCGATTTCCATGAGGCGAAAACAACACGATGGGGAACCTACTTCAGCCGAGTGGGATATACAACTTTATACGCCTCCTGGAGTTGTAAGTGCTCAAGAGCACTATCATATTGCGGAGAAGCTCGACGGTTGGGCAAATATGTTGGCCGTAAGTTCAAATATTCTACTAGATATAACACGATCAGAATCTGTTTAGGCTTCCTCATTTGAGATCCCATTAGATCTTGCTGCACCACTTCGACCTTTCTGGATCACGCCCTCAACAACGACGCTTCCCATGCTCAATGCCAACACTTCATTTCTCCCTGTCATCTGTGTGTGTGCCTCTAAGCAAACTGGAGGCGATGCAGGTAGAGATGTAGGTGGCTTCTCCTACATTCAGGGCTCGGGGGATGATCATGAACTCTGGAGCATGGTATATCTATGCCATAAATTCAAATATGCAGCTAATGAATTTTTTTAAAAAAGGGTTTAACTCCACGTATATTCTGGAACTACCGTGCCGAGTTAATCGCATCTCCTCGGGCCAAATTGGAAGAACTGATCAAAAATATCCTCTCTTCATCACAAACGGAGTGCTCAACCTCATCAACCACTGCAAATTTATCTGAACTCGTACTTTCACCCATACCCATTCACAGGGTTAATGGAAAAATTCAGCTGGCTTCATTCTCTCCCTCTGATCTGAATACCCTGTTGTCATCAACACAATCGGAGATAATAGCCGGTGTAGCCTATGTTGTCCTGGATCTATCTCGCTCGTCGA
>Ga0153920_1001116_pt1 | contig 11444 bp, 13 predicted proteins | sample TSNJ004MetaG_FD_104713 | JGI IMG/M metagenome (GOLD analysis project Ga0153920, IMG submission 104713) | Attine ant fungus gardens microbial communities from New Jersey, USA - TSNJ004 MetaG | ecosystem: Host-associated > Fungi > Mycelium > Unclassified | place: USA: New Jersey, Brendon T. Byrne...
ATAGCGTCATCGTGTTGCTGTAGTGGGCTGTCAACCGTGAGGTTGGGATGAAGAGCCTCGTTGTCGTGATGTGGGGATACTCCGTTGCGGTATGAGGGCTCCTCATCAGGTTGTAAGAGTTCGTCGTGATGTGAGGTTACGTCGTCGCGGTCTGGGGGTACACTGTGATATGAGGGGACCTCGTCGTGACATGAAGAAGCCTCGTCATGATATGAGGGCTCCTCTTCATGATACGGGGAGTCTTCTTCGTGATGTGAGGGCTCCTCTTTATCACTTATGGGCTGCTCGTGATGAGAGGGCTCTGCTTCATCATGTGTAGGTTGCTCGTGATGTGAGAGCTCCTCGAGATCCAAGGGCTCATCACGATATGAAAGTCCCTCTTCGAGCTCCTCTTCATGGTGTGAGGGCTGCTCGTGTTGTGAAAACTCTTCGTGGTGTGAGGACTCTTCGAGATACGAGGGCTCGTCGCGACACGAGGACTCATCATGATATAAAAGAACCTCTTCAAGTAAAGGCTCGTCGCCATACGAAGGCTCATGATGAGAAAGTTCCTCTTCATCACCATGGTGTGAGATGTGTGGAGATTCCTCATGATGTGAGGGTTGCTCATTATCCATGTCAAAGGGCGAATTACCCATAAGTCTGAACGCATCCTCAGCATTCGGAGGAGGACTAGCAATGGAAGTCTTGGGAGAATCAGGCCACCTTTTCTCGCGCGAAAGGGGAAAAGGACTCTTTTCCAAAGAAAGGGGAAAGAATTTCTTGGGATTGCGCCATTCGTCCTTTTTCGTCTTGACGAGAACCTCGAGAAACTTGCCTGTGAATTCACCTTCGCCCCGTTTCGCAGGAGAGCCGCGCACGGGGGCACCAGAGTCAGAGTCGTCCGAGTTGGACCATTGATCTGGATTGAGAAGATGGAACAACGGAGGGTCCTCGTCCTGGAGGCCAGAGCTAGAGAGGCCTGGAGGGGGAGAAGAAGGCAGGATATTGGATGCCTTGGGGAGGGAGGGAGAGACGGTTCTTCTGAACGGAGGGGGACTTTGAGGAGGTCTGTGCACCGGGATATCTGACTCTGAAAAGGGACTAGAAGGCTGAAGCGAGCCAGAGAGAAGGAGAGGGTCGTCGCCCGGACTTGGTGGAGGCATGGGAGTATTGAGGTCGACGTCGGGCATCTCGAGCTTGACATCGTCGTCGTTGTGCTTGCGATACTTGCGAGAACGGGGCGTATTCGCCCTGGCAGACAACCTGCGCTTTCCCGTCTGCTGAGCACTCATCGCCAACATATCGTCCTCCGTCACACATCGCAAATCATAAATTCCATTTCCTGAACAACATTCCATCACGTGACCCGTCATCTCTTTCATGGCTAGCTACTGGCAGAATCCACCGGGCGCTGTCCCGCCCTTTCCCGGCGCACCCCCGATCCCGGCCGGCGTCAATATCCCGGTGCAGCACTGGAATGGCGGCCACTGGATCCCCAATCCCTATTTCAATCCCTTGACCGCTGCCCGCCCCGGCCCCGCCTGGATGCCAAGCCAAGCATGGCTTCTCCGCCACCCCCTGGCTCCTCCTCCAATGCAGCACCAGGTGAATCCATACAAACGCCAGCCTCGCGAGCCCAGTGCTGAATATCTCGCCTCCAAACTTTCTGACAATCCCCTCGGTCTCACCAACATGATCCCAGCGTAATTCGTTTTTTTTAAAAATCTCATTCGGTGTTTTTTTAAAAAGAAATATCTCTCGCTGATTGTTTGTCTATACAGTGAAGAACTCGAACGCAAGGAACTCGAACGCAGGGAACGTGAACAGCAAGAAAAAGAACAAGCAGAGGCTCAAGTATCTACCCCATGGCTCTGGAATCCACGCACCCTCGATGCGGACGGCGATGCCAATCCAAAGCCTACCACAAACAACAAAGAAGTCCCCGAGTCGTATACATCCAAAGGCACTCTCCAACCCACATTCTCTACCAACATCGTCCGCACTCCAGAATATTATGCCGTACCCAGACAGCCCCTGCACTTTTCCCACCTAAGCGGCACTCTGCAAAGACACCATTCCATGCCTGTCTCATCACATGCTCTTTCCCCTCTCTTCACCCCAGCTACATCTACACTAACAACAACACTAACAACAACAACAACAACAGCATCAACAGCAGCCACAACAACAACACAGCCTCTCGCTCGTCACGCTACTCTCCCCGCAAGCAATCCCCCAGATCCCTTCATTCCTCCAATTCTCTCTTCCTCTCCTCCCCCACTCCTCCCTCCCTCCCACCCTCATCACCCCAAATCCCATCCTCGAAAACGCCGTAAAGGTTTCTGGAACAGAAGAGGTGATCACGTCACTCTTGACGGTTATGTCGTCTATGCCCCTGGTCCTCTCGTATATCCAAAAGATTTGGATGATTATCCCGACGGTAAAGATGCTGGTTACCGCAACGAACATGGTCTGAAAGCAACTTGGGCTCCAAGGCCAGAAATGACCCCCAAAAATGGCTACCAATCTGTAAGCTCATCTTTCCCTCTCCCTCAACTCTTCCCTCATCCTTTCTTATCAGCTTATAGAGTGGGTTACTACTGATTGTTGATATTGTACCATAAATATATATTATTAGTTCTTAATCCAATAGTACATGATAAAGTTTCCTCAGTCAAATACAGGACCCAAACCAAACGTGCCATGCACCTCCCGCATATGTCCATAAATCCCTTCTCCTCCGGGGAACGTCTTCAGACACTGCCAACATATATGTGTCTGGCATCGTGTGCACGTCATATGATGACATCCTTCAATCTTCTCAATCGGAACATCGCACGTAGGACATTGCTTCACATCATGCTCCCGGACCCATTTCTTGAACAAATCATCTTGCACCTGGTCCGAACATTGCACCTCATCGTGCGCTTCTCTATGACACCGCGTGCAGATACTACTCAGACACATCGGACATTGCAGCGTCCCTTTTTGCAGCGTACACCGGTAGATTTGGGGGCAGTCTGGCGTCAGGCAGTAATGGTACTCCTTCGGTCGCGCACTGACATAGCCCAGGAAGGCTGCTCCAACCACTTCTTCAAGCTCTGCCCGCGTCAACACCTGCTTCGCCGCTGAAATCGGAATCTTCGTCCCACACCGACCTTCTCTCCCGAGGCACTTTAGAGGGAACATCTTCTGCTCCTTCGCAGACTGGAAATAGCTAGCAATGCATCCCCGACACCAGACATCGCCACAAGGCAGGTAAATCGGTGACGAAGGTCGATCAAAGCAAATCGGACATATGGGACCTTCGTAATCCACTGCTTTCGGTATCCGCTGCTCAATCTCATCCACCATTCGCTTGAATTGTTGATGCAAATCCGGACTCCCCCGCACGTACAGCACCCTCCGTTGAATGTCTAAATGTGCGTTATCCAACCCGTATAATTTCTGCATTTCCCGCATTCTCGCGTCATTGATCACAGCGCCATACAGACGTCCAGGCAATCGTATTTCGAATTTCCTTTGCGATCGTAGTTCCTTCACTTTATCAATGATGGCATTCGCGAATCGCACCCGGTCAACCACGTAGCCATGAAGAATGATGTGAGAGCGTTGAGTATTATGCTCAAAATAGACCGATGGGTTCTTCGTGGAAACGTCTCGCATAAATTCTTCTCCCTCCGGACTTGTAAAATATGAGTCATACACGATCTTGCCATCACAACGCACTATCTCGCCCTTCAAAATTTGCTCAAACTGATTCTTAAGGTGTGCTAGCTCTTTCTGATCGTCGCCAGCAAGTCGTACGAATCTACCACCAATATCTCGCACAGAGACATGTACAGAGGTACGTCTTCCACGACGCGATGCCTGGAGAATGTCGATTCCTGCCCCAGCTTTGTCCCATTTCTCTTGTGACACTCGATATGATAAGGACTTGAAATGAGCTGCTCGAATTTGCGTTTGGCCCATCCATTTCGGCGCCCAACCATCAAGACGCCGAGCAGCTTCCTTCGCTTTCGAAGGGTTAGGAAAAGTTGCCCAGGCTCGAACCATACCGCCGTCACGGTACGGGGGAGGCAGAAATTCGACATTCTCCGGATCAAATTCTCGAAGGCGATATTTAATTCTCCCGAAAGCATCCTCAAGTCCTTCGTAATTGGGTCTTGTCCACATGAAGTCTACCGGGTTTAGAAACCGCACCACGTCTGCTTTATCAACATTGATGGGAACACCGCTGAATCGGACATTGACAATATCAACAGCAGGCATCCCTTCATAAACCTCTCCTTTTATATAATGGCCATTCAGAGGGCTATCACGTGCAATTTGAATGGCTCGCTCTGCATCTGCTCTATTGGAGTAGCCAGCATACACCTCCTTGGCCGGTGCTTCAAAGGATATCCGAATGGCTGTATCTTTAAGTAGTGCATTGGTAACAGTTGGCGCGTTGCCACTGTTCGCTACTTTCGCAGTGATAGTTAAATCATACATCTTGGTCCCGCTGAGGGCACTTTGAGCCTTCTGAGCCTCAGCAGTATCAGAGTACACAACCTTGACAACTGTATTGGCTGTGAAGGATGATGGCAACCAAATTTCTTCCACGAGACCGTAAGAGCTCAATATCTCCTCAAGACGCTTTGCGCGAACACGGGAAGAGATGTTGCTAACAAGAAGCGTTGACGATTCAAACGCTGTTTGAATGCGTTGAATCTCAAGGCCAGCCGAGCATTGGACACGCATGTACTGATGCAACTTAACCGAAAGGAGGAAATCGTCGTTGGCCATTGGCGGAGGCAGATTTACCTTTTGACCGCGTAAGCAACCACCATCACAGTTGAGCGGAAAAGAAAAGGAGCGTACTGATTCGCTGTCATACTTCAGATCACCATGCAAGAAACGACAACCCTGGCCATACGGGCACACACCCCGCGACCACTTGAGGCAGATTTCAGTCGGGTTCGGCCGTGACTGCCCAATTCGGAGATGTGATAAAGTTGATCTCTCTGAGAGTCCCACAGGAGGGTGCGACGTAGTAGTTTCAGCAGGCAAAGACGGCGCGAGGGCCTTGGAGGACAGGGAAACTGCAGAGGATACAGATGTTTTGGCGGATGACGAAACTGCAGGGGATACAGAGGATTTGGCGGGTGACGAAACTGCGGGGGATACAGAGGATTTGGCGGGTGACGAAACTGCAGGGGATGCAGAGGTTTTGGCAGATGACGAAACTGCACGGGATACAGAGGATTTAGTGGATGACGAAACCACGGACGACACGGATGTTTTGGTGCGTGACGAAACTGCAGAACCTACGGGCGTCTTCTTGTGAGGGATCACTCGAGAGGGAGCAGCTGTTTCAGCAAGAGACGAATTCACGGGTGATGTGGGCGGCTTGTTAGAGGATTTCACGATAGAAGATATAGGAATGTTCGTGGAAGGAGTCGTAATGCGAGGGGCAGGAGTCGTAATACGAGGGGCAGGAGTTGTAATACGAGGGGCAGAAGTCGAAACTGGAATTGGAGTGGGTGGGCTATCGCCTTCGTGTGGTTCTGAAGAGGGTACAACCTAAGATACAGTTGAGTTTATTTTCACCTAGAACGTTTAGAAGACCAACTATGTCCAAAACATGTTTAAATAAGCAAACGTTACCGCGAGGACATTTCCCACCCTTCCTATACATAACACATATGGTAGTGCCTCGAGCTTGTACAGGAGTCGGTCTTGGTGGTAGATCTTCCCAATAGTCATTATCACTCGGGATGGGGCTTTCAGAAATCGGTGAAGATGAGCCAGACGATACAGAGGACAACTGTTAGATCTGGTAAATAAGAAGATGTTGAATGGAGATTGTGCGACGGACTCGATCATTGCTAGTGGCGGGTGATGCTGTTGACGCGGAAGTATACGTTTCAGCTCCGGAGACTCCCATCCACGATTCATCAGTGTCCAACCCTGGGTATGAGATGATCTGGTCATCGGGGGGCGCCTTGTTCGTACCAGACGTCGATGATTGCGCAGTGACATTATGTTCCTTGGGCTCCTTCCAGACTCAAGTCAGCTTCCACCGATGCAATGAAAGAAAACTATACCGAAACTTTCTCTTTCTCTTGTGAAGGTTCAGGCACAGAGGTCGTGATAGGAATAGAAAGAACATCCCGCATTTTCTGTCGATAAGTTTCCTTATCGAGTGGGTGTATACGATGACATTTATATCCGTAGAAGCACCGCAACATTGGATTGACGAACGCAGGACATATTTGGTTGAGTCGTGCTTGTGTAAGCTCTGCCTAATTGAAGTCAGGGTCAGGGACAGTAACGGTCTCTGATAATGTGAATAGTCACTGGAATCCCAAAAGGAAAAAATGGTCGCTGAGGTCGTTCAGATGACTGCTGAATGGACTTGTGGTGTATATGAGGATCGGAGCTTTGAAATGTGGTTGTTGTATTGTTCTGAGGAAAAAAGTGAGTCAATGCAAGAACTGAAAGGGTTGAACACACCGGATAGATAAATCGCAGGGACCCGTCTCTAGACACCTCGACTTGGGAAAACTAGACAAACATGGTGAATGAGAAAAATTGGCGGATTGAGGAACAGGAGCTTGCTGGTGGTTTATTGGCGGTGCCAACCTTCTGAGCTGAGTTAGTAGAAGGGCGACGAGCGTCAGGAGTATGAGGTGGTCGAGGTGGCTGCTGAGAAGAGGAGGGGCGAGGAGGAAGCTGGTGTCGGATTCGGGAATCCATTGGTCTGTGCGCCATACGACAAGACGACGGCGAGGAGGGAATGGAGAAAGACATGTTCTCACATGGTCAATCATTTATGGCCTAACTTGTCACACTGTCTCACACCTGGGAACATCATTGGCCGGGCACCTACACTACACTGTGACACGCATTCGCTGCGCCACCATCCACCTGACTCGTTCATCGGATCATCAATCTCGCTGTTCCCACACTACCGCCGGCGTCAACGGTCTCGGCACAACCACTCTGGAATACGAGACATTCTTTCACGTCCAAATCGATTTCTATCCTCTCTCCTCATCACACGTCTTCTCTGACTCCGCCTGCCGCCACAGAAGCCCACAGAACAGCACGCCCCAGAATGAGGTTTATCCCCTTCTGAGGACCTACGCCCGACGATGGCCCAAAGGCTGGTTACTAGGTGCCTCGATGTCAATAAGACTACCACAGTTCCGCTCTATCTTTGGCTTAACTTCAGACCACCTTTGCTCAATTGCCAGACGCACCATCGTAATTGAAACCCCAATACGTAGGACTGACACTACCTTCGATACTAATCCAACCAGCAACGGAAAGCGTACAAATTCCTCAGCCGATGCAACATCCACTGCTGGTATTCAATCTCACTCGCCCAAGCCCAATTGAAAGACTCACAACGCAGTAGCCGCTGAAGAACCCACAAAATCCATGAATCCCAAACATATTGATTCCCTGGCTGTCGTTCTTGACTCAGAAGGACCTTCAGATCCGCAAACGAATTGTTGATTTCCGATACAGCATTGTGGGTTAATTCAGTCAACTCGGTGGTTTTCCCCGATAACTTTGTAAACTGGGAAAACATCAAACCATGTTGGTTCTGTAGTGCATCTGTCTTGACCAGCAGCCTCCCCACGCTTTCAACAGCTTCACGATTTTTGCGAATGACTTGCTCAGAGACCTGTGTTTTGTTGATCTTTATCCACACGTACGAGCCAAACCACTCAACGAGTTGGATCTCATCAAAGAGTAACCTCGATTCTTGCCACCTTGCTATCGATTCGTTCTGTCCTCAGCGTCAGCATTTTGTTGCCTGTGGACGGCTCAGATACAAGACCAAAATATCTGTTGTATGTTGTCCGACCACTTCCAGAAATTTTGAGAACTCTTTTCGGATATCTTGGCTGTGTGACTGAATATCGCTTTTCACAGCTTCCATGTGACCTGCATGCTGAACAGATGTCATTCACAGATCAAGTTTATTGGGGCTCGTGCAAGTTACTGCTTGAAAGATCTCTTCAAGACCACTGGCCACCTAGAATTTTTTTAATATGTTATGCCTGGGGCCATCAATCCACTTACAATGCCCTGGAATTTGTCCTCTGTTGCTTGTCGGAGGGTCATCGATCGACCGATCTCAGCTTGTAGTCTCGATTTTATCTAAAGGTAATCTCAGGCCAAAACACACAACAAAGACAAACCACGCCTACATCTCCAATTGCCTCGTGAATCTCGGTGGACAATAACAAGTGTATGTCATCAAATTGATCCGCGGCCTTGTCCACTTTTCTTGTGAGCGTCTACAGACCATGACAATCCTTCAATAATGGCACGAAATCACAATCGCATAGCTTGCCTGAATATCTCTTTTCCAACTGCCTACAACGTCGTCGAATTTTCTTTCACGCGCAGAAAAAAGCTGTATAAGGTTAATGTTTTCCAAGGTTGCGTTTTGATAAAGGTTTTTCGCCAAGTCTGCCGTAGACACGCACAAAAAAAGCGCTTTAGCTACGAATCCATGTCGAAAATAACGGAACAAACCAATCTCATTCCATCTACGAAACGCATAGCAGAGTTGGGCTAGAACAATCACAGTTGACAGATAGCATATAACACATATGCCTGGAGAACACGCACGCATTTCCCGTAGATAGCCCGAATAACTAGACCAAAATTGTGCACTCCGTGATAATGCGCTGTATCGAGGCGCATCAAAATTGAATTTTATCAGCACGTTCTGTAACCCACTCAACACACTGGCCAGCCTTGGCACCACCATTCACTGGTATCTGTGACGATACTCCAGAAGAAAAGAAACTCTGACACTCCAAAGGTATCGAATAATGATTTCCCGTCGCGATTTCGCAAAGCGTCATCGAGATAGACGCTAAAGACCACGAATTGAGTGAGTATATGCGGTGAGTTTGACTATGCTAGCACCAACTCATCACACGTTGGTCTTCATGCATATCCGTCTCCGTGCACTGCGAGCGTATATTCTTAGCAGCTATTCGAAAGCAATCTGGCTTGTCTGATAAACGCTCTAGCATCCCTTTTTGGCACATCATACATTCAGCGGTTATTTGGCTCCGTATCGGATAATTACTTACCCATGTTTCTCCGTATAAGGTCCACTTCTTCTGGTGGAATTGTTCCTATATTTTGAGATGACACTTGAGTGCCTGAAAAATCATCGGAACGGCTTTCCATCAATGTGGTACCTGCTTCTATTTCTTGCCGGGCAGCTTGGGAAGACCAGAAGAATGCCCCTGAACTTGCTACAAGCGTAAGAGATGCGCCAATATACAGATACAGTCTCATCTCAATCGTAATGAGTAAGAGTGAAATAAACTTCATGCCCCTCGTCAATTATAGGATCTCGGACACTCCCGAGGAAGCCGTCAGTAGCAAACTGATTAATTGATAGTAACGACACGGAGCAGTGGTATATAAGGAGCCTGTAAGGATTCTCTAATGACGAGTGGTACTACAGAGCTGTATAAGGTACAATTCATCACTCTCAGAGCAATAAATATTTCAAAAACATAATTAAAATGACCAGCTGAACTCATGATATGCCATAATGGCAACAAAGGATAATAATAACACAAGGTGATTGCCGTTAATGGCGATCCGCATGTTCTGATTTCCGTGTTCGTCCGCTGGCACCCGAGTTAGCTTGACGTTCCCAATTATCGGGGTCTTGCTCGGGATACCACTCCATTGTCTGAGGGTCATGGTCAAAATCACCATCCTGGTAGCCATATCGCTTCTGTAACAGCCTGAGCAGTGGTCGTCTGAGTTCAGGATCCATCCGGACACTTTCACCGGGGAAATAACCCCCAACACCATGACGAGCTAGACTCTCTTCAAAAAGCGCTTCTTCATGCGTACAACCACAGTTGAGCATTCCCTGGGGTGCATTTCGAGGTGGGTACTGACGGCGCTCTCGCCTGGAATCATGCCAGGCACAGAGTGCATTCCCTGCCCTATTAAGGGAACAGAACAGCTTTTTTCTGGCGTCTGTCCTTCGTTTCCACCCTGAACGAAATGCTGGGGCACCGTTGACAGGGAGAGCCATCCCGGATGAAGCAGCAGAGCGGGCCTCTATTAGGGCCTTTCGTAGATCTTTGACCTTTTTCCTAAGATGGCGAAGCTCGTTTTCAGGATCCTCTCGCGAGTATGGTGACTGCGAGCCTGATGAAGACGTTGAGGGTGTTCGATTATATCCGTTCTCATGCGGGGGAGGATAGTGCGATGGTGAGTTTGGAGGTCCTGGCTCGGGAGAATTACTGGTATCCATATTTCCGTATTGTGTAGCTGAAAGGGAATATAGAGCGGGCATGCCAGGATAGGTATTAGTATTTCCGGGCATCATTGGCATTTCTGCGTTCCAACTCATTTGGTTGGAGCACAAGCGTGCATATTGGGTATCAGGAGTTTCTTCGATGGCTCCCATGAGACTAGAATTCTGACTGGGCACTATGAAGGTAGAACCCTAAGCAACATATGATGAATATCACAAGTGATCGATAAAAAAATATCCGTAGCTTACATTCATTACAAATGTTGCCTGTCGATCTACCTCCGTTGCTGAAAGCCGACGATCGGTTACTGAAACAGGTCTGCTGCTGTCTCCGCGCATTGATGCGTGCCACTGCATTCTGTGAAGAATGAAGGTGTGGTGTCAAGTTTGTTTTGATAAGTTTCGGTTGTAGACAAAGGAATCAGCTCTTTCCACTTGATGGAGGACCTGCGCACGGTACTCAAGGAAGAATATGAAAGGAGTCGGTAGGAATAACAATGTTGATATAGATCCCCTTCTTTAATACGCATGATGGGTAATGTCCAGGAGTCCCATCTTGTTGGCAGTGCAGATCAGGTTAGAAGTAACAAATACGGAGTTGTGACTAGCAGCCTGGGAATCAATCTGGCGAGCCTCAGATCATGGCAACACCTTGGCCTGCAGCGCATACCGATACAAGTCCAGCCTATCCAGATTGATGGAAGGACATTCGTTTCAGACCGAGATATTTGATGAATGAAGCTGGCTTCTGCCGGGATCTCGGATCAAGACGATTCACAGGCGATGAAACACAACAGTCTTTGTATGAAGGATAATCCTACTGTTCTGCATTTACATCTCTACCCATCCCGTAGGTCCACCCACAAAAGACATCATATAATAGCTACAGTCGAGAGTGCCACATGTTTGAATTGCATGGAGCATTCCGCGCCCAATTCAGTTTCCGGTGAAGTCATCGCGTTCATAGCGACTGACATCTTTCCAGGTTGCTTTCACAACAAGCTTCTCGCTGTTGATGATTTGATTTTAGCATAGTCCATTGAATTAATATCCAGAGAAATTGTAGACTAACTGACCTGGAAGCATCTGATGGAATAACAACCTCACCGGTTGTCAAATCAGTACCGACCAATTTTGTAATTTCTACCGCTGCGCGTCC
>Ga0153920_1001121_pt1 | contig 11420 bp, 8 predicted proteins | sample TSNJ004MetaG_FD_104713 | JGI IMG/M metagenome (GOLD analysis project Ga0153920, IMG submission 104713) | Attine ant fungus gardens microbial communities from New Jersey, USA - TSNJ004 MetaG | ecosystem: Host-associated > Fungi > Mycelium > Unclassified | place: USA: New Jersey, Brendon T. Byrne...
GACAACGGTCGCGTCGCCCAGCACACGGGCATCCAGCATTCGTTCGAGAATGCCGATGGCGGGCAGCACCGGACCAAAGAAACGGGCCTGCTCCGCCGGCTGGCGGGCGTCCTGAACCAGCAAGGTCGGGAAGTTCTCGATGTCGTGATCGTCCAGCCAGTCGGCGTGCGTCTCGATGTCCACCCAGACGAAACACAACTCCGGATGGCTGGCCGCCAACTGTTCGAACGTCTGCGCGTACTCACGGCAGGTGCCGCACCACGCCGCGCACAAGCAAGCCACGAGACGCGTGTTGCCATCGGCCAGCGCGGCGGCTAGCGCGGAACGGTCGGCGACGGGATCGAAAACGGGCATGGTGTCGGTGGGTATCGGTATCTGGGTATTGGGGGAGTGCAGCCATTGCCAGCGTGCCAGCGCCTTTCAGGCGCAGGCCTTGAGCACGTGACATCCTGCCCTCGGTCAGCCGGGTATTCGCTAGCGTACGCCTGACGATGTCAGCCGCACAAACCGGCCGCCGGGCAGACGCGCGAGCCGGCCATCGAGTTCGAGCACACTCAGGTGCGCGAGGACTGCGGTGATCCCCTGACCGGTGCGTTCGCAGAGGGTGTCGGCGCTGACGGGATCATAACCCAGCGCTTCCACGACCGCTGCCATGCCTGGCGGCACGCTGGCCGACGTTGCCATGCTGGCATGGACAGCCGACGTGCCGTGGGCGTTCCCGTCGTCGTCAACGTCGAGCCGGTCGGTGGCGGGGCCGGTGGATTGCGGGCCTCGCGATGAATGTCGTTGTGTGTCGGCGCGCCGGGCTCGTTTCTCCTCGGACGGCTTCGCGTCACGCTTGGCGGTGGCGCGCGCGATGCCCAGCGCCTCGAAGACGTCTTCGGGCGACGTCGCGAGCGTGGCGCCATCCCGGATCAAGGTGTGACAGCCCCGACTTTGCGGCGCATGGATCGAGCCGGGAATGGCCAGCACGTCCCGGCCCAGTTCGCCTGCCAGACGCGCGGTGATGAGCGAACCCGATTGTGTCGTAGCTTCAACGACCACCGTGCATCGTGCGAGCGCCGCGATCAACCGGTTGCGGCGTGGGAAATGATCCGGCCGGGGCGGGGTGCCGATGGGAAACGCAGTCAGCAGCAGACCGCGTTCGGCGATGCGCTCGGCCAGCGCGTGATGGCGTGCCGGATAAACGACGTCGGCCCCTGTCCCCACGACCGCACAGGTGCGCCCGGCCGTCTCCAGGGCACCCTCGTGCGCGGCGGCGTCGATGCCGGCCGCCAGTCCCGACACGACGGTGACGCCCGCGTCGCCGAGCGCTCGGGCGAACTGCCGCGCGTTGTCGCGTCCCTGCGGCGTGGCGCGGCGACTGCCGACGAGGGCTACCGCCATGTCGCCTGCCCGGTTCGGCAGTCCGATGTCGCCGCGGCAATAAAGGATGGACGGTGGGTCGCCGAGCGAGAGCAACGCGCGCGGATAGGCGGGTTCGGACAATGTCACGACGGCGCATCCGGGGCGGCTGGCCCAGTCGAGGGTGCGGGCGATGTGCTCGGACAGATCGGCGCCGACCGGCGCCAGCAGCCGGGCAACAAGATCGTTGGACAGGACGCGGGTGAGATCGGCGCGCGACGCGCGGAAGATGGCTCCGGGTGGGCCGAACGCCGCCAGCAGACGCCGTACCGCAGCGGGTGGCACGCCGGGGGCGTGACACAGCCGAAGCCAGTCCTTGATTTCTGCGTGGTCGGCACCGATCTGATGGCTGTCGGGCGCGCGGGTGTTGCCATCGTCAGAAAGCGGGCCAGTGACGCCAGAAGCCGCGTCGGATCGGGTGTCTCGGGCGGGCAGGGTATCGCCGGCCGCCAGCGCCGAGAGGGGCGCTATGCTAAAATTTTTCATTATCCGGTAAGCATTGACCGGGGGGCCAGGGCTGAAATTGCCTGCATGACGAGCCTCGAAAGAGCCTCGCGACGCAGTCACCATCGCTAGATTGTGCGTTCGCGGCCACCCCCAAGGCAATGCGGCGAATTCCCGTTTTCATCATGGCATTACTGACAATCCTTCAATACCCCGATCCCCGTCTGCACAAGGTGGCCAAGCCGGTCGCTCAGGTCGACGACCGGATCCGCCAACTCGTCAACGACATGGCCGAGACCATGTACGACGCCCCCGGCATTGGCCTCGCGGCCACGCAGATCGACGTACACGAGCAGGTCATCGTGATGGATCTCTCGGAAACGCGCGACGAACTGCGCGTGTTCATCAATCCCGAGATCGTCTGGCGCAGCGACGAACAAAAGGTCTACGAAGAGGGCTGCCTCTCGGTGCCCGGCATCTATGACGAAGTCGAGCGTGCCGACCGCGTGCGCGTGCGCGCCCTGAACGAGAAGGGCGAGAAGTTCGAACTGGACGCCGACGGCCTGCTCGCCGTGTGCATCCAGCACGAGATGGATCACCTCAAGGGACGCGTGTTCGTCGAGTACCTCTCGCCGCTCAAGCGCAACCGCATCAAGCAAAAGATGAAGAAGCAGGTCGAGCGCGCCTGACCCCATCCGGCGACGCCCAGCGTGGGCGCGTCCGGTAAAGTCCTCTATACTTGCAGCGCTCGCGGGCCCTGAGCCCGCCTTCCGCCGCTGCGACGGGGCGTCTCGAACGTCTGCCGTCGGGCCAACTCCCGACTGTTTGCCGAGATGTCCATCGCCATCACCTCGTCGTCCTCCCGCACTCGCACGATCTACTGGCTGAGCGCCACGCTCCTGTTTGCCTTCCTGCTGGCCGGCCTTTTCGACCGCGACCCCTGGAAAGCCGACGAGCCGTATTCCGTCGGCATGGTCCTGAATTTCTTCCGGGGTCACGATCTGATCGTGCCGCACGTGGCCGCCGATCCTTTCGTGGAGAAGCCGCCTGTCATGTATTGGACGGGGGCATTCTTCGCGCGCCTCGCATCCGGCGTGCTGCCGGTCTTCGATGGTGCACAGCTTGCGGTACTCGCGTGGCTCGTGATGGCCGTACTCTGTGTCGGCCGTCTGGCGCAGCGCCTTTACGCATGCGAGCCGGCCAACACGCACAACGAGGGCGACACCCGCAATACCGACACCTTCAATTGGCTCGCGCCCATGTTGATGGTCGGCAGCTTCGGGGCTATCGAGAATATTCACAAGCTCACGGCGGATGTGCCGCAACTGGCAGGCGCGGCGCTTGCCCTCGCCGCGTTGGCACGTTTGGCCAGAGCCGAGAATTCGAATCGCTTGTGGGGATTGCTGTTCGGGACGGGGGCCGGCATCGCCTTCCTGAGCAAGGGCCTGCTCGTACCCGGCGTGTTGGGGCTGACCGCGCTCGCAGTACTCGTCGTGCCGGCCTATCGCACCCGCCGCTATGCCGCCGCGCTCGCGTGGGCGGTGCTGGCGGCGCTGCCCTGGGTCGTCATCTGGCCCGTATTGTTCTGGCACGCCTCCGAGCCGCTCTTCATCGAATGGTTCTGGGACAACAACTTCGGCCGGTTCTTCGGCTTCGTTCATCTCGGCGGCGAGCGCAAATCGTACTGGAACGATCTCACGAGCCTCATCGGGCTGACGTTCCCGGCGGGCTGGCTCGCCCTCGGCGCATTGATCTCGCAATGGCGGCTGGGTGGCGGGGTACGCGGCTTGCTGAACGAGCGTCCGGAACAGGCCATGCTCTGGCTGTATTCGGGACTGTTCGTGCTGACGCTCGTCGTCTCGTCGGCCATTCGCGATATCTATATGTTGTCGCTCTTCCCGGCCATCGCCGTGCTCGGTGCCGGCGTGCGTCTGCCAGCATGGCTCGAGAAGACGTGGTCAGGCGTGGCGCTCGTACTCATGAGCGTGCTGGGCGTGTTCCTGTGGGTGCGGTGGGGCCTGCAACTGACGGGCAACGGACACGTCGCGGCCGGGCCGATCGGCAAGTGGTTGCCGCTCGATTACGTGCTGCCGTTTTCGCCGGCGCTTGTGCTCTCGGCACTCGTCATTGCCGTGCTGTGGGTGACGGCCATCGTGCATCGCCGTCAACTGGGGGCGCTCGTCTTCGGTTTCGCCGGGTTGATGTTCGTCTGGGGAACGCTCTCGACGCTGCTGCTGCCGTGGGTCAACGAGGCGCGCAGCTACCGTACGCCGTTCGCCGACCTGCGCGAATCGCTCGCGCAGGTGGCACCGGCGGGCTCGTCGGTCGCGAGCACATGCATCGGGTCGTTCAACGTCGGTGAGTCGGAGCGCGCGATGCTCGACTATTTCATCGATGTGCGTCCGGTGCAGCTTCCGGATCTGGCGCAGGCGTCGCGTTGTGGCGTGCTGCTGTTGCTCGACAAGGCCAACGCGCGCATTCCCGCGCCGGACGGCTGGCGCGAGATCTGGCAGGGCGGTCGGGCAGGCGACACCAACGAACGTTTCCGCGCGTTCCTCGCGCCTGGCGCTCCGGCCGCCGCAGCCGGCACCGGCACCGTCAAGTAAGTTACAGCGTTCAGCAGGAGGAAGTTCGTCATGACGCTTCGCATCGTTTTCGCCGGTACGCCGGAATTCGCACAAACCGCGCTTGCTGCTATCGATGCCGCCGGCTTTCCCGTCGAGTTGGTGCTCACTCAACCGGACCGTCCTGCCGGACGGGGGATGAAGCTGCAAGCCAGCCCGGTCAAACGTTACGCGCTGGAACACGGCATGCCGGTATTGCAGCCGCCGTCGCTGCGTCGAAACGGCAAGTACCCCGAGGAAGCGACTGCCGCCATCGAGCAACTGCGCGCGCTGGCGCCGGACGTCATGGTCGTGGCGGCCTACGGTCTCATCCTGCCGCAGGAAGTGCTCGATCTGCCGCGCTACGGTTGCCTGAACATTCACGGTTCGCTGCTGCCGCGCTGGCGTGGCGCCGCGCCGATTCACCGCGCCATCGAGTCGGGTGACGCCGAGACCGGCATCACCATCATGCAGATGGATGCGGGCCTCGATACGGGCGCCATGATTCTGTGCGAGGCCGAGCCCATCGGCCCGGAAGACACCACCGCGGTGCTGCACGACCGCATGGCGGCGCTGGGCGGCAAGCTGATCGTCGATGCATTGCGTCAGCTTGCGCGCGACGGGCATCTGCCGTCTGTCGCGCAGCCCGAAGCTGGCGTGACCTACGCGGAGAAGATCGCGAAGCAGGAAGCCGTGCTCGACTGGCACAAGTCTGCCGAGGTGCTGGCGCGTCAGGTGCGGGCGTTCGATCCGTTTCCGGGCGCCTTGGGCACGGTGCACGACACCCCGGTCAAGCTGTGGCGCGCGAGTGCTGTGGCAGGCAAGCCGGGGGCTGCGCCCGGTACCGTTCTCGAAGTGAGTGCTGACGCCATCGTCATCGCGTGCGGGGAAGGGGCGCTGCGCGTAACTGAATGCCAGAAGCCCGGTGGCAAACGCCTGCCGGTCCGCGAATTTCTCGCAGGCTTCACACTGGCATCGGGCGACGTCTTCGTGACGGCCAACCCGCAGGCATCGTGACAGGTGCCGATTCACACGTTCCCGCCACCAAAACAGCGGGAAAAAGTCGCAAAACGTCGGTGAATTGGCAGGAAGTCGGGGCAAACGTCTGAAAAGTATCTAAGCTGGAGCCGCAGACGTTGAATTTTCGACGTGCGGCTCCATCTAACGCCCGAGGACACGCAAAGCGCGTGGCTTCCTTGGGTCATCAAGATTTGCAGAGGAGAACAACCATGTTCAATTGGATGAAGACCACCCTGCTGATGGCGGCCATCACCGCGTTGTTCATGGTGGTGGGCGGCATGATCGGCGGCAAGCAGGGCATGATGCTCGCGCTGGCGTTCGCGCTCGCGATGAATTTCTTTTCGTACTGGTTCTCGGACAAGATGGTGCTGCGCATGTACAGCGCGCAGCAAGTCGACGAGACGAGCGCACCGCAGTTCTACAACATGGTGCGGGAACTGTCGCAGCGTGCTGGCCTGCCGATGCCGAAGGTCTACCTGATCAACGAAGACGCTCCTAATGCGTTCGCAACCGGCCGCAACCCGGAGAACGCCGCCGTGGCTGCCACGACCGGCATTCTGCGCGTGCTCTCCGATCGCGAACTGCGCGGCGTGATGGCGCACGAGCTGGCGCACGTGAAGCATCGCGACATTCTCATCTCGACGATCTCCGCGACGATGGCCGGTGCCATTTCGGCGCTTGCCAACTTCGCCATGTTCTTCGGTGGACGCGACCAGAACGGGCGCCCGTCCAATCCGATCGCCAGCATCGCCGTGGCGATTCTCGCGCCGTTGGCCGCATCGCTGATTCAGATGGCGATTTCGCGTGCCCGTGAATTCGAAGCGGACCGGGGCGGTGCGGAAATCTCCGGTGATCCGCAGGCGCTTGCTGCGGCGCTCGACAAGATCCACCGCTACGCGCAGGGTATTCCGTTCGAGGCGGCCGAGCAGCACCCCGCCACGGCGCAAATGATGATCATGAACCCGCTGTCCGGCGGCACGATCGCCAACCTGTTCTCGACGCACCCGGCGACCGAAGAGCGTATCGCCCGTCTCATGGAGATGGCCCGCACCGGGCAGTATCCGGCCTGACCTGGCGAGCGATGTGCTGAAAGTGAGGACTGACCTCGCTAGTCATGGGGCTATCTGCTGGCGGGGGCGTCGCCTTCGGGCGCGACTCGTCAGTCTGCTATCCTGTCGCCCGACAGCCGTCCGATAGACCCCACATGCCCGCCGTCGCGCGGGCATGTTTGTTTGTAGAAAGCCCATGCCGCAACCGAGCCTGCCCACCGAATCCCTGGCCTATGCGCTGCAGCGCGCTGCACAGGCCCTCGAATCCGTTCAGAAGGGCACCGCTTTGCCGCAAGCGCTGGCACAAGCCACCGCGCAGTGTCCGCTGACCGCGCGCGCCGCTGCACAGGATCTGGCCTACCGCGCCGTGCGTCGGCTAGGCAGCAGCCAAGCGCTGCTCGCCTTGCTGGTCAAGCCCGCGCTGCAAGCGCGTGTGCGCGACATCCTGCTGTGCGCCCTCGCGTTGCTGCAGGACGACCCCGCGAATGCTGCGTACACCGAATTTACCGTTGTCGATCAAGCCGTGGAGGCGATTGCCGCGCAGCGCCGCACCGTCGCCGCAAAGGGGCTGGCCAACGCCGTGCTGCGCCGCTATCTGCGCGAGCGTGATGCCCTGCTGAGCCAGATCGCCAAGCAGCCCGAAGCGCGCTGGAACTACCCCACGTGGTGGATCGACACCGTGCGCAATGCCTATCCGGATCAGTGGGAGACGTTGCTCGCCGCAGGCGACAGCCGTGGCCCGATGACGCTGCGCGTCAACACGCGTCGTAGCAGCATGGCCGCCATGCAGGCGTGCCTCACCGAGGCGGGCATGGAAGCGGAAGTCATTGGCCCGGTGGCGTTGCGTCTCGCGCAGGCGGTGCCGGTGGATCGTCTGCCGGGGTTCGCCGAGGGATGGGTGTCGGTGCAGGACGCCGGTGCTCAACTGGCCGCGCCGCTCGTGCTTGGCGAGCATCCGCGCGCGGGCATGCGGGTGCTGGACGCCTGCGCGGCCCCCGGCGGCAAGACCGGCCATCTGCTGGAAATGGCGGATGTGCAGGTCACGGCCCTCGAATCGGATCGCACGCGCGTGCCGCGCATCTACGAGAATCTCGAGCGTCTGGGGTTGAGTGCGGACGTGCGCATCGGCGACGCCGGTGCCCCATCGAAGTGGTCGGGCGGTGGCTGGGACGGCGTGCCGTTCGATCGCATTCTGGCCGACGTGCCGTGTTCGGCCGCCGGCATCGTGCGCCGGCATCCGGACATTCGCTGGTTGCGCCGCAAGGCTGATATCGCGGCCCTAGTGGAAGAGCAGCAGCGCATTCTGCTCGCGCTCTGGGACACCCTGGCCGTGGGCGGCGAGCTGATCTATGCGACCTGTTCCATCTTCCCCGCGGAAAATGAATCGCAAGCGCAATGGTTTGAACGTGTTCGCACAGATGCGGTACGATTGGACGCTCCCGGGCAATTGCTGATGACCCCTGGCGGCGCCCACGACGGCTTCTACTACGCTCGCTTCCAGAAACGGTGACTTTCTCCCAACGGCTCCTGGCCAGTTTGCTGCCGCTGCTGCTGTGCGTTTTTGCGCTCGGCTTTGCAGCGCCCGCGCGCGCCGACAACGAAATTCAGGTGCGCGAAGCGCGACTCGAGCCGTCCGAGGGCGGCTGGTCGCTCGACGCGCGCTTTGCCTTCGACCTCAATCCCAGCCTTGAAGACGCTGTCAATCGCGGCATCTCTCTTTACTTCACGACCGACTTCGAACTCACGCGCTCGCGCTGGTATTGGTTTGACGAGAAGGTCGTGGCCACTTCGCAGAGCGTACGGCTTTGGTTCCAGCCGCTCACGCGTCAGTACCGTGTCTCGAGCAACAACGGCAACAGTGGCAACAGTGGACTGCAACTCGGCTTCAATTCGCTGCGCGATGCGCTGGCGCTGGTGCGCAACGTGAGCGGGTGGCGCGTCATTGAAAAGGGTGTGGCCCGGCCAGGCACGCAGTATCAGGCGTCGGTCCGCATGCGGCTCGACAACGCGCTCATGCCCAAGCCGTTCCAGATCGATGCCGTGAACAATCGTGACTGGAATCTCAGTTCGGACTGGGCGCGCTTCATGTTCTCGCCCGCCTCGCCTCCGGCGGCGGCAAGTCTGTCCGCGTCACCGGTTGTCGCATCGACCGTCGCGCCGAATACGTCGTCAGGCGTAGCCGTCCAGATGAACGTACCGACTGTGGCTCCCGCTGTTGCACCATCCGGCGCGTCTGCGAGCATCGGTATGACGGGGCTGGCGGTCGCCGCAACGGCAACGCTTGGCACTGCGAGCACCTCGCCCCGTCTGACAGGCAATTTGCCGCTCGCCTTCAGCGCGGCATTGCCGCCCGGAGCTACCCGTGTCAAATAACGGTAGCGGCCTGCTCAAGCACATCGTCATTCGCACGCTGATCGTCACGATGGCGCTGGTCGCCATCGGACTGTTCGGCCTGCTCGCGCTCGCGTCGGCCAATACCGAATTCTTTGATCGCTACTATTCGCTGCTCTACACCGCGAACATCGCGGTGGCGATCATCTTCGTCTTCATCGTCGGGGCGCTGATCTGGATCATTCTCGTGCGGCTGCGTCAGCGACGCTTCGGCACGCGCCTGCTGGCCAAGCTCGCGATCTTCTTCGCATTGGTCGGCGTGCTGCCGGGCGGCATCATCTATCTGGTGTCGTTGCAGTTCGTCTCGCGCAGCATCGAATCGTGGTTCGACGTACGCGTGGAGACGGCGCTCGATTCCGGGCTGGAACTCGGACGCGCGATTCTGAACAACGGTCTCTCGGATCTGAGCGCGAAGGCGCAGCTCGTTGCGGACGGTCTGGCGTCGAGCGGCGACAAGGGCGGCACGCTCACCCTGCTGCGCATGCGGGACCAGTTCGGATTGCAGGACGCGACGATCGTCGATAGCAACGGGCGCGTGCTCGCGTCGGCGTCGGGCAACTTCAACGCGCTCGTGCCCGACCTGCCCACGGCGCTCATGCTGCGTCAGGCGCGCACACAGTCGCGCGGCTACACGGCCATCGAGGGCGGCAGCGAGGGCTACGACAAGCGTGAGGGGCACGATCAACTGCGGTGGCGTGTGGTGATCCGTATCCCATCCAGCTACTCGTCGTCGTTGCAGGACGAGGAGCGTTTCCTGCAGGTCACGCAACTGGTGCCGGCCAATCTGGCGCAGAACGCCGAGGCGGTGCAGAACGCCTATCGCGAATATCAGGAAAAGGCGCTTGGCCGTACGGGCCTGCGCAAGATGTATATCGGTACGCTGACGCTGTCGCTGTTCCTCGCCACGTTTGTCGCAATGATGCTCGCGCTGGTGCTCGGGAATCAGCTTGCCCGCCCGCTCTTTCTGCTGGCTCGCGGCACGCAGGAAGTGGCGGCAGGCGATTTGTCGCCGAAGGGAGAGGTGCGCACCAATGACGAACTGGGCTTCCTCACGCAGGCGTTCAATGCGATGACGCGTCAGTTATCGGACGCTCGCGCGACTGTTGAGCGCAATCGTCTGGCGCTGGAAAGCTCCAAGGCTCACCTGGAGAGTATCCTGTCGAGTCTGACGGCCGGCGTGTTCGTCTTCGACCGGGAGTTTCGACTGACGACGGCCAACGCGGGCGCCGAACGCATCTTCAAGCAGAGCTTTCAGGGCGAGTTGAACCGTTCGCCGGCGCATATTCCGGCGCTGGTGGAGTTCGGTGAGACGTTGCGCCGTGCATTCGCCGATCGCGATGCGAATGCCGACCTCGGGCCGGGCGGACACTGGCAGCAGCAAATTGGCCTGACATTGCCAGGCGAAACCGATAGCGTGACGCTTCTCGTGCGTGGCTCGCATTTGCCGGAGCCGATGCTCGCCGTGGCGGGCGTGCCGACGCGAGCGGGCGGCGGTTATGTCGTGGTGTTCGACGACATTAGCGACGTGATCTCGGCACAGCGTTCGGTTGCATGGGCCGAAGTGGCGCGACGTCTCGCGCACGAGATCAAGAATCCGCTCACGCCGATTCAGTTGTCTGCCGAGCGTTTGCAGATGAAATTGTCCGACAAGCTGCCGCCGGTCGACGCCGAGTTTCTGCGTCGCGGGGCGACGACCATCGTCAATCAGGTGGCGGCGATGAAGCGTATGGTCGACGATTTCCGCGATTACGCGCGTCTGCCGCCGGCGATCATGCATCCGTTGCAACTCAACGAGTTGATCGGCGAGGTGTTGACGTTATACGGTGTTGACGAAGGGCGCGGTGCGATCCGTCCGTATCTTGACGCTGAGCTGCCGGAGATTCGCGGCGACTCGACGCAACTGCGTCAGGTTATTCATAATCTGCTGCAGAATGCTCAAGATGCCGTCGGGGGAACCGAAAACCCTCTTATCACGGTGGAAACGAAGACAGTAGAATACGCAGGATCGGATGTGCATCCCGGTGAACCGAAGCGCACGGCTGTGCGTCTGACGATCACGGACAATGGGCCGGGTTTTCCGGCTCGCATTCTGACCCGCGCATTCGAGCCCTATGTGACGACCAAGTCGAAGGGCACCGGGCTCGGATTGGCGATGGTCAAGAAGATCATCGATGAGCATCAGGCGCGCATCGACATCCGTAACCGGTCATTACCCGAGGGCGAAGGTAGTGCAGGTGCACAGATTTCGATCTTGTTTACTCAATTGGCTGACGACCAGGATCTGCCGCGCAACAAGCCGGCAGAACACACGAAGGTAGCGTAAATGGCAACCATTTTGGTGGTGGATGACGAAATGGGGATCCGGGAGCTGCTCTCGGAGATTCTGAGCGACGAAGGACACGTCGTGGAGGTGGCGGAGAACGCGCAGGAAGCGCGTGCGTTCCGCGCCACGCACACGCCCGACCTCGTGCTGCTCGATATCTGGATGCCCGATACCGACGGCGTGACC
>Ga0153920_1001122_pt1 | contig 11412 bp, 16 predicted proteins | sample TSNJ004MetaG_FD_104713 | JGI IMG/M metagenome (GOLD analysis project Ga0153920, IMG submission 104713) | Attine ant fungus gardens microbial communities from New Jersey, USA - TSNJ004 MetaG | ecosystem: Host-associated > Fungi > Mycelium > Unclassified | place: USA: New Jersey, Brendon T. Byrne...
ATGGATTTGAGGCATGTAGACTGGCCCCGATGGAACCATCTAAAGGTTCTCGGATTCCGAGGGAATTATGTGGCAGAGAATTTTCTGAAAGGTGTAAATAAAGGAAGGTGGGATGAGATCACGGTCGTTTTGTGATCATCTGCACTAGAACCGATTGCCTATTGTACTGATGTATCCTGGACTTCACTCCTATCAACAAAGTTTCTATCAATCCGAGCTCAGAAGAGGAGCTAGAGCTGCTTCAAAAGAGCGGAGCCCTCATTGAAGTCAAAGTACGCGGCAATGGTGAATCGACGACCGGAAGAGTCGTATTCACGGTCAGACAGTCCTGAGATTTGTTTTCGATTATCACAGGTTGAGAAGTGTCTGGAGGCTGAACGGCGGCACTACCTGTCGCTATGATACATCTTTAAGAGTTGCCACCACACGCTACTCAAACATACCTGGTCACTTTCAGAAACTTGCTTCGTCTGCGAAGGTGGCGTGGATGTTTTCTGTATCGAGATAACTTGCGGTACAACAGCTCCAGGTCTCACCTTAACCTTCAGTTCATTAGCCAAGGTCCAAAGGATCGTGGTATATCTTATAAGAGCCTCGATCTTTGAGATCGGCGATTGGCCTGTCCGAACTAGGAGCAGAACGATGGCACATTAACCTGGACGTAGAAAGTTGAAAAAATCGGTGAAATCAAACGTACCAAGAATGGCTTTGTTGATCTGCTCAGCGACAGCCTCCCGCCTCTCCATCGAGAGGTATCTCGCAAGAGGACTGTTCTCGGGGTGAGGATAGGCTAACAATGCTCCCACGTTAATCAACTCCTGTACGTATAAATCCTTTTCGACGGGATTATTAATTTGTTCTAGGAGAACATAGAGTTTCTGTCCTTGTTGGATCATCTTGATAACATGAGGATCGTCCCTGATTTCATTTCCAGTAGCATCATGAGGGTCAGAGGTAGCATAGTCATGACCTTCCCCAACCTTATTTGAGCCATCTTCGCCTTCATTAACAGCCTCATCAGAAGATGCAGCTGACTCTGACAAGTCAATCGCAGTTGTCCGCAACAAAGAAGAAGAGTACACCAGAGGTTGGGTTCTACATAATTCTGTAAAGCCAAGGATCCGAAGGTTCAAAATCAAATGACGTGGATCCGTCGTTGTTGGTATCAGGTGTTTACTCAAATTCATGGCTTCCAGTGCCGAGGGATACGAGGAAGTAGTGCTTGGATCTGGAGGAGCAAGGACAGACGGGAAATATTCATTGAGGAAGTTGATGGCATCATCGACTTGCCCAGAAAGTATCTTAACACGAATACCTGCATGTAAATTTGATATGCATGAGCCACCATAAAGTTCTGTTGTGCTAGGACAGTCAATGACGTACTGTTACGAAGCTCTGCCTCCCTCAAAGTTTCTTTGGTCAATTCCAGAACGTCTTGGTCAGCCAATATGCCTCGGACTTCCGGCTGCAGGATCTCATCACCATCGGCATCTAAGTGTCGCACCGTACTTTCTTTCGTGAACGCGGCAGCCGTACGGGTATAGCAATTTTGAAAAAGATAATCCAACACCAACGAACGCTGTAGTCAAGAATTCATCGTGTATATCATCTCGTCAAGAACCCTGAGCTCACTAGTTGACATGCTGTGGGTTCAGAGAAGGATTCTCTGGGCGATTTACCGCTCTTGTTAGCTGGTGGTGTGCTAGTAGTTGGGCTAGGCGTCGCAGAGGGCGGCATCACAAGGAAGGTGGTGGAAAGAGGCAAAGCACAGAGGTCATGCTCGGAACAACACTGTCGATCATGGTCGCACGTGAAACTGCTATGGAAACAAGTATATATATATATACACTATCTAGATATGCTAACCGCGTCTATGCAATCTTCGAGATTTTCGCCGTATTTTCTCCGGGGGCCATTTTTGGAAGGCTATCTAAACCAAGGTCATACTGATAAGTGTACCAAAAGGATACAAGGATCGAACGAATCACCTTCCCATTTGTGATCACGAGCTGTAACTCAGATTCCTTCAGATGTTCATTGTAGTGATTGCTAACAAGGTGCATAAACGCCATCTGAACCTCAGAATCCGTGATATTCTGCCATTTCCTCGTCCGCAACATCTCAGCATAAGGGTTAGGAATTTTCTCTAGCTCGTCTTCATCCACATGAAGGAGATTAATTTGGTAAACTCTGCAGCCAGGACACCGCCATACGAACTGCGAGGCCTCGAGTACTGGAGGTGTACGGCAGTACCATGGTACCTTTTCCAATAGTTTCGATTCAGCAGCCTCAGATTCTGGATCCGATGCAGAGGGTGTTGATGCCTCACTGAAATCGCTGTCGTACTGGAACTCAACAATCGGATTCATGTCGTGATGACTTGAAGACGGCCGCTGGTGTGATGGCTGTCTGAAGAAGGGAACAGTCCTAGGTGCCTGCGAGCTTGACGAAGCAACGGGGTATGAGAGGCTAGTTTCCAGGCGCTTCTGCCAAGACTCCCGCTTTCCACCGAATTTTGTCAGGTTACCTACAATGTCTGGTTTTTCCCGACTGGTCGACGAACCAATGGACATCCTGTACTCTTTGATGAATTCATACCACTGTCGAATATCTAAATATCGTGTATGAGGCGAACGTCGAGCGACAATTTGATCTGCCAATATCCACTCTGCATGTTTGGCGAATATCTTGCGGATCTCTGCCCTGTGAACAGGTCGTAAAGATCGTGGCGTGTCGAGCATGAGAGCACCGCGAGAGTTGGTTATGATGTTATCCGTTTTTGGGTCGTATATGTATCGTATGTACCTGTCTAAAGGGATGATCTGTATCATGTATTGCTCCACCAGCCACTCGATGTTTCTCTCGTTGATTGGAGTACCACAACCAAGGATGAGTTGGTGAATGAGACGTCGAATAGTGTAGCGCTCCAGAAAATTTTGACTTAGGTCGAAAGTCTTGGCATCGAGGCTAGCAATGCGAAAGGAACGACTGCTAGGTGCAAAATTGTTCAGAAAAGTTGAAACGCTCGTGAAGACTAACATACTCTTTCGAAAACAACACCAAAGAATCTGGATCCTCATCCACTAAAAACAATCATATTCAACTATGCGTTCTCGAAGAATATAATATGAAAACTCTCACAAGTCTTATAAGCCGCACTTAACACTTTTACAAAGTACACCCACACCGAGATAGTGGAACCGCTGTTTACCCCATCTCCATAAACCGCTTTCAAGGTCAACTGACTAGGTTTTGTGGAAATCGATTTTTCATCATCCCGTTTCCTCAGATCATGATCCAACCATGAGCTCCCTTGCTCCGATAACCAATTCAACTTCTCTATTTCCAGTACGCCCATTACTTTAACATCATGTTGGATAATTCTACTCGTAGGCAGAGCCTCATCGAGTAATTCAGTTTCATCCAGACTACCCAAAAGTCCTGAGTAAAAACAGGAAAGGTAAAAGCAGTGGGGATGTTTACCCAATATCATCCCCCCCACATCTTATTTGTACTGAAGTCAATGTCGGTTTGAAGGGGCCAGATCGTGCCCAGTTTGGATTGAGGATATATTGCTCAGGATAAGGCCCAAATGGTTCCTCGAGTAGTTTCCTGAGAGACATTGTATGGGTGTTGATATCAAAATGGCACGTCCTTTGTTAGCCAGGATGTTTTGACGCCACTCACTTTCGCAAGCAAGACATTAAGTAATCTTTCAATAGTGATTGATTATTTTTCTCTCTATATCTTCGTGCTCGTTCAAGTGAACCAGTACGGTCGAGTCATTCATTAATCCTCAATTGTAGGGATGTCATGAGATCTCGATTTCTTCGAATCCAACAATATTATCACGACCTACGAACCCAAGGACATTACCACGTAGTAACATCAACACGGTAGATGGCCATTCCAATATTCTCCCTCAGAAATGTGCTCGTTGTCAGTCTCGGTCTTCGGATAGCTTTGATATTCTACAGTGAATGGCATGATGCTAGGTCATTCGTCAAATACACAGATGTTGACTATCGTGTCTTTACCGATGCCGCTCAGTTTGTCTTCCGACCGAGCCAGGACAACTTAGCTCAAGGCCCATTATCTCAGTGGCTTGGCTATCCTATACCCATAGGAGAGTACGTATTCTTATATATCTCTTCGGTGAAGCACTAATGATTTTTCTGGAGGCAGTCCGTATACTAGACATACCTACCGCTACACGCCGCTCCTCTCTCTCCTCGTCATACCTAACATCATCCTTCATCCGTCTTTTGGCAAATGCATTTTCGCAGTTTTTGACATCATAAACGGATTACTCATCTACGACCTCCTCATTCATCACATTATCGTCGCCAGCGAGGGCGCCAAAACGCTCAAGAAAAACTCTCCGTCAACTTCTACAAGTTCTTTGCAAATGAAAGCCACGCTCTATACCGCAGTACACCTTCTCAATCCAATGGTGTTCTCTATATCCACGCGTGGTTCATCTGAATCCGTGCTCTCACTCTTTGTCTTGCTTACTCTGCACGCTATCATGAATGAACGCTGGACCACTGCTGCTGTGTTCTTGGGATTCAGCGCGCATTGGAAGATATACCCTGTTATATATGGCGTGAGCTGTGTTTGCCTCATCGGTTCTCTCAGCCTATACACCAAACGAAAAGGGCAGAGTGGCCATGTGGTTTGGATCAAGTACCTCGTCAATCCAGATACTATCAAATTTGCAGTCACTAGTGCCCTGACATTTGGGCTCCTAGGTGCTCTTTGCTATGCTGTGTACGTTCTGTCACCAAGAGTCTGCCGATCCCGTACTAAAGGTCCTGCGAATAGCTGGGGTTATCCCTTCCTCTACGAAACATACTTGTATCACCTTCATCGGCTCGACCACCGACATAACTTCTCACCCTACTTCTACCTCACGTACCTCACTTACCCGTCTCTTAACTCGTCTTCACCCCTTCCATCACCAGCACATCTTAATCACCGGTTCAACTTGCAAACAACCATAACCGCCATCCTCAGTTCTCCACTAATATCTTTCCTCCCACAATTAATCCTCTCGTTGGGCACAGGCCTCCTCTCTCTCGACCTTGGAAAATTCCGTACTCGCCAGACACTGAAATCCGATATACCATTCATATGGTTCATCCAGACATCTACCTTCGTTCTCTTCAACAAAGTTTGCACGTCTCAATATTTCCTATGGTACCTCCTCTTCCTCCCTCTCCTCCTTCCTAACCTCCACATGTCTCGTTTAAAGATGGTGGTTTGTGTAGGTGTATGGACAGGCGTACAGGGTTTATGGCTGAGTGAAGCGTATAAACTGGAGTTTTTGGGTCAGGATGTATTTTTGGGTTTGTGGTTCCGCAGTTTGATTTATGTCATTGGGAATGCTTGGGTCCTGATCATGATCATGCAGTCGTATAAATCTTGATACTTCAAATCACTCTATACCCTTCATCCTCACTCAAGTAGTAGACACGAATTGAATTGAAACATAGTACAATGATCAGCAGCAAATTTCTTGTACACATTATGAGAATTATAACATAAGGTAGAGACATCGACTGACGGCAACACGACAGACGCGGATACTGAGTTGGTAGAGAAGGCCATGATAGCAGTGCAAGGTGGTATCAAGAGGAGGGGTATCACACACACGTATTCTACAACGATGGGGATTGACGATTAAGCTCATAAGACAGTAATCAATCACTTACGGGGTGAATGGGACGCTCTCTTGCCAATCCGAAATCTCCTTTACCGGTGCTTATCACTCCCTGTGCTATCTCTTCCAAAGTCGAATTTAGTGAGGCAGGTTGCCGATGTGCATTTCCAGCTAAAAGTCTCGTTCGCTCAGACTCCATCACATCTTCACTAATGTCGTCCCCATTCTCTAGATTCACAATCTTACTCCTGCTTCTAGAATTTCTATGCTTGGATTTATAAATGAATGATTGCGCAACGATTGTAACATCAAAGACGAGTGTCCCACCGCTCCCCAAGAGATATCTACATGAGAAATCGTCAATGATCAGAAAAAGGGACTCAGGAGGGTAAAACATACGGTATACTCTCTTTCAAGAAAGCAGCAGACTGGTGCGATGGAAGATAAGCATTTGGCGAGAAGAGAATAGACGCAACATAGAATACGTTTCCTAGAAATGCGAATACGAATAGATACATGGATAAACCCTGCACCACAAAACCAATCAGTCAAAGCTTCACTAATCTCAGAAAATATACCTCTACAGATTTTCTAACAAACTTTGTTGAATCAGTCGGATTGGCATCATGAATGACATAATTGGTACTCACATTCTTCCAAATTTGGGGTAACCGAGATGTGAGATAGAGTGTGGCGCATAACCAAGCTGAGATACGCCCGATAGTACGCTCCAATGAGGGTTTGGAATCATTGAGTAGGACATGTTCCGTGGGGGATGGCAGATCTTGATCTTCGGATGCAACAGGTAATCCAGGAACGGTATCAGAGAGAGTCCAGGGTTCTGTAGCAATCAGGGACGATGTAACTGCAGTTGTAATAACGTGACCTCGAGCAGGACTCGATGGTAGTACCCTCTCGATATGCATATTAGACTTATTCCTCACGAACATACCGACCCCAAACAAGGCCCAGGTACCCAAAAAGACCAAAGTAGCGCTCTTCTTGCCGGCCCTAGAATTCCTGCGATTCCAAGGCGAAGATGAAGACTCATCTGCTTGTCTTGCTTCTCCCGAGTCCTGAAAAAACTCTTCCGCATCCCTTCTCAACGATCTTCCTCTCCGAATGCTATCCATATCACAGGTCGCATGTGAGGGCGCGGCTGCTAATATGCTACTGGAACTGTTTGCACGTGTCCGATTTCTTCCCATGCTCCATGATACACATTTTCTACCAATATCTCTGCCACTCTCGGAATAGAAGCTGTCAACCAAGGTAGTTGGATGCTCATCCTCAGAGTCATCGGGGACATGACCTCGACCTAAGGGGATGGTTGACATGATGCTGAGCGGGCCACCGAGGGTGTCAGAGTTCTGCCTAGCAGTGTGAGAGGCAGAGCCTTGATCTTGATATCTGGCTGCAAGAGCTGCTGCTATTGCGATATCAGAAGCAACTGCGGAGAGAGTTTGATATCGAGTCCTGCTTCTGTCGGCGGAGAGTCTACGAGAAGCGGAGATAGAGGGCCCAGCCCGCCGAGAATGGAAAGTGACAGGGGAAAGCGAGGATGGAGGGTTGAGAAAGTTCTGATAGTAAATATACTGAAGCAGAAGAGCAAGATCTATGGAACAAAAATAAATTGCGAGGTATCTCTGTGGGGAACATGATCAGATTTAGAAACGATGCAGGATTTCGCGAGGGGCGCACTTGGAATGGGAGCTGGCCAGTGAGGATGCAACCTATGAGATTGGAAAAATCGCCTAGACAATAGGTAAGGAATCATGTAGCAAGATGAACAAAAAACACACCGAGAAACCAGTTGGCGAGAAAGGCCAAGGCAAGGCCATCACAGGACTGTCTGTAGAAGTTCTCGAATAATTGACTAGACTCTCTGTCAGCGAGTCACCAAAGCAAATTAAAGATACCGACGGCAATTGAGCACCAAGCCAGCAGGCAATAGAGGCGTACCCCAAGAGATTACTAAAGAGAGCAGAACCGGACATGAAGGTGGAAGGCAGATAACAGGCGCTTAACCGGAATATTAATTTTAGAATCCAAGCTTTCCTGCTATCGAGGTGGGCTGGTGCATGGTGACTCCCATTCCATTATTGTCCGAGGCATTCTATACTCAGACCCTACTAACATATCTGATAGCCTCGGAGGTTACTCGTATCCCTCAGTTGTCCACTTCCTAAGGTGATCTCTGAGTGACGCTATTACCTGCTCCTTCCATCGCGGGCCCGTAGACGTCCGTATGACTGCGAGACGTGACCCAGCCGTTCACAACTCAGCGGACGCCTATATACCATTCCCACTATTCCGGTTATTTCAGGCACAACTCGGTCATCCGCCCCATCCCATGGTACTACAAATCCAACAATAGCGGCCGGACCGTTGGTCCGCAATAAATGTGACTTGATAAATCCAACTGAACCTCCGTTGACCACCAAAATGTCAAAACCACAAGGTAAAAAACGATCGCTAGCAACGACTAGCTCTCCCTTGCGCGATCCTATCCCCCACCAAATACCTTCAATACCTAGCCACGCTGCAAAGAAAACTCGATTCGTCGATCCAGACGAAGATCCAGCTAATTTTGCAGAGCAAGTCGATGAAGCCCTTGAAGGTCCCACACGAAAACGCGCTTTAAAGACAGAAGGCTACGACTCCAATTCAAGTGATGACAATGATGAGCCCGTTTATTCTCGTCGAAAGGGTGACAACGAAAAGGGAGGTGACTTGGGTGGAGAAGACGACGATATGTTTGCTGCTGCTGAGAAAACTACCCCTTCCGCTGCTGGTGGGGCTGATCTGGACAGTGGTCATCAAAATAAAAAAACAGAAAGATACATGCGCCTAGGCGACATCGAAGGCCAAGAATTCGGTGGTAACGCTTCTGGAGGCGAGGACTCCAGCTCTGAGCAAAGTGAGCCTGAGCCAGAAGACGAAGACGATGCCGAACGCCGCAAAAAGGCTGGTATGGGGTACGAACTGTCGTCTTTCAATATGCGTGAAGAAATGGAAGAGGGCAAATTCACAGCAGACGGGATGTATGTCCGTACATTCGATCCTCATGGCCAGCACGACCGTTGGATGGACGGTCTTTCCGAACAAGAAATCAAATTAGCTAGAAAGAGAAAGAAACACCAAGAAAAAATCCAGAGACACAAACAAGAAGAAGAAGAACGGGAGTTAAAGGAAAGTGGTGGGAAGGAAGCAATGCAGAAGCAGCTACTTTCGCATCTCAAGAAAGGCGAAACCGTGTTGGAAGCACTGCAGCGACTAGGTGCGCAGGCGAAAAAGAAACGAAGTACAGATAAAAAGTATGTTTTTCACCGTGTTGTCTTGAACACAGAGCGCCAATTCCTCTTCCACCCACAGAAATTCAAAACAGGTCACTTTTAATTCAAAAATAATCGAATCATCGCCAACCGATATCGAACACATAACCCACCTCGCGTCTAACTTGATGGGCCTCGGTGATATAGACATCTATTCCAAAACTTTCGAGGAACTCGTCCGCGACGTTCGCCGCTCTGGTCTCGTTGACCAAAATTGGGAACCTTCCTCTGCCGATGTCAAATTTGAGTACAAGTGGGACGTACGAGAGACAGATGATTCACAAACGTTTGGTCCTTTTTCAGAAGAGGAGATGCAGTCGTGGTTCAAGGCATCATATTTCGGACCTAGTGGCGAAAAAGTCAAAATTCGACCTGTAGGTGGGGAATGGGTGGGGTGGAGCGATATCTTTGAATGAACATATACTCTAGTCTCTTTGGATCGTTGTATGTATTATAAGCACTGGGTATCTATACAATGTAGTTCTATGGTACTAGTTCCCTACAAAACTCTTGCGAGCGGAAGGATACAATACTTATCTAATGGCTAATATACTGGAACACGTATGACACCTCAGGCAGACCCACTTCGGCACGTAGCAAATCATCATGATTGTTCTTCAACTCTTCATTCGTAAAATGATTCCAACTGCCAAAAGAATTCGCTGAGTTCAATAAAGAGGGAAAAAAAACCAAAAACCTACGTGCTAGCGTCACCATAAAGGAGCGTAGGAGACTTGACCATCTGTCTGCCATCCTTACATCGTTTACACTTGAAGGTTTCATGGGTGTCACATAGGGTATTCTCGTTGAACGTGAACAGCTGCCGAAGAGCATCTAACGAGAAGTGGCGCTCTGCGTCTTCCTTCTCATCAACCACGGCCGACGAGAGTGCTTGCTTGTTAGCTTGACGCTGAAAAATCTTCTCTTCTATAGTACCGGTGGAAATGAATCGATACACAAAACCTCAAGAGGAATCTCAGGATTAGTGCCCAGTCGTAGAGGTTGGTCTACTTACACTCCTTCTTCTGGCCGTCACGCCATACACGAGCGAGAGCCTGTTGATCGGCAGCAGGATTCCAGTCTGCAGCGATCAGCCACACTGAATATGGTCCAAGTTCTGTGAGCATACCGGGGTCAAATAGAATCAATCTGTTTGCACCAATGAGATTGATACCACATCCGCCGGCTTTACTGCTTAACAAGAAGACAAACTCCTTGCCATGAGGATCATTGAACTGATCAACAAGCTTCTGTCGTTTTGGGATCGACATAGTCCCATCAAGACGAAAGTATCCATATCTAGTTCAACATCAAGAACGAGGCGGTTTCAAGATACAGATGCCTCACTTCTTGTTTCGACATAACCTCTCGAACAAGTCGAGTGTCTGTGTATAATTACTGATCAACACGATCTTGTCGCTAGTGGTCTGTCGGATCAGGTGCAAGAACCTAGAGGCACCAAGTCAGCATTGTCTGTCTTCCAAATATACCATCACTGACCTCTCTAGAACAAGGAACTTGCCACCCCACTCACTCCTTACCACGGGATTTCTGTTACTCCCTCTGCCACTGCCATTGGCAATGGCATAATCTGGGGGTAAGAGTTTCTCCGAGCCTTTCAAGTCCTCTGCGAGGTTTAGTAAGTCCGGGTGATTACATAGTTTCTTCAGAATATTGATGGCCTTAAGGGGCTGAGAGTCCACTCCGCGCAACAAGGCTTTAATTTCGGGAGAAGTGATGAATAAACGGTATAATGATAGTTGGAAATCTGAGAGGTGACAGAAAACTACGTGCTCGTATTTGACGGGCACTTGGAAGAGAGGGAATTAGAGTTTATGTCGTGGAAAAGGTTTCTGTACATACAGTATTTTGATAGCAGATCGTTGGTTCTTCGAATGATAAATTTCATAACAAGCGAACCCAGTTCCTTCAATTTTTTTTCGCTCTCAGCTTTTGTGGCGTCACTAGCCAAGGCATCTCGGCCACGAATGATAGCATTCTCAAAATTCTTTCGAAAATCATTCTTGGATCCCAAGTAACTGGGATTGGCAAAGCTGAGGAGGGCGAAGTACTCAGAGAGGTCATTCTGGTAGAGATCAGAATTTGGTGTCCACTCAGGATGAATCTCAAACCTGGATCGGTGTACCAGTCAAAATGACACGACGCTTGACGTCCAGGCTATTTAGGGCTTGGAAAGTTTGGGATTCTAGATGAATTTGTAATCAGCATATAGTAAAAGCTCATTTGGCTGCCTCCAAAATACCGGAATTCTTGAGTCTATGTCCCTCATCACATAAGAGGAGCCCGACAGTACAGCTCGCGAGATAAACAGTAAGAGTGCGCAGTGTTTCATACGATACAATCATCACTTCATGTGGGGGTCAGTGAACATACAGCACTGCTGAATATCCACAC
>Ga0153920_1001126_pt1 | contig 11394 bp, 11 predicted proteins | sample TSNJ004MetaG_FD_104713 | JGI IMG/M metagenome (GOLD analysis project Ga0153920, IMG submission 104713) | Attine ant fungus gardens microbial communities from New Jersey, USA - TSNJ004 MetaG | ecosystem: Host-associated > Fungi > Mycelium > Unclassified | place: USA: New Jersey, Brendon T. Byrne...
AATACAGAGGGCAAAACAATAGAAAAACTTTTCTATCAAGCAGACGGCAAAACTTTAGAAGCTTTTGGGAAATACAATGCTGACGGCAAGAATATAGAAACTCTATTCTATAGAAAAGATGGAAAAACTTTAAAGGCACTGCAAAAATATGATACTAACGAAAAATTAGCAGAAAGACTAGTCTATCGGGACGACGGCAAAACTTTAAGTTTTATAGAAAAATTCAACACTGACAACAGAGTAATAGAAAAGGCTATCTATAAACCGGATGGAACTATTGATTGTATTAAAAAGAGTTTACAGGATGTGCAAAACTGATTGCCTAATATTTGCCTGATAATAGCTAAAGATTTGTGTTAATCATTACATAATCTGGAAAAAAACCTCTTTTTATGATAAAATAACTCTATATGGAGGAAAAATCATGCATACAGAAGAGAGAACATTTGTGGCAATTAAGCCGGACGGTGTGAAAAGAGGTTTGATAGGAAATATTATCAAGCGTTTTGAAGAAAAAGGTTATAAAATAATCGGCTTAAAAATGTTACAGGTTACTGAAAAAATGGCTGCTGAACATTATGCAGAGCATGAAGGTAAACCGTTCTATCCGAGATTAATTAAATTTATCCAGAGCGGTCCGATTGTAGCAATGGTTTTGCAAGGTTATAATGCTGTTCAGGGCGCGCGTCAAATGATGGGTAAAACTGATCCCAGCGATGCAGAATTGGGAACAATCAGAGCTGATTTCGGATTATTAAAAGAATACAATATCGTTCACGGTTCAGATAGCATTGAAAGCGCGAAAAGAGAGATTGACATCTTCTTTAGACCTGAAGAATTATGCGATAATTGGAAAAATATGGCAGAACTTGTCATAGAGAGATTACAAGCTAATGAGCAAAGAATGTAAATATTTCGATTATGAATTAGTTCACGAATGCGCTCAAAGCGGTGCAAGAGCCGGAGTTTTAACAACTCCTCACGGCAAAATCGAAACCCCGATATTCATGCCTGTAGGTACAAATTCCTCAGTCAAAACTTTGACCTGTAATCAGATTGAAGATACAGGCGCGCAAATTATTCTTGCAAACTCTTACCATTTGTATCTGAGAGCAGGCACTAAATTAATCAAAAAATTCGGCGGAATTCATGGCTGGATGAATTGGAATAAACCTGTTTTAACTGATTCAGGAGGATTTCAGGTGTTTTCACTCGCGCACTTGAGAAAAATAACCGAAGACGGCGTTGAATTTCGCGACCCTAAAGACGGTAAAAAACACTTTATCAGTCCCGAGATTTCTATGGAAATTCAAGAAGATATCGGGGCAGATATTATTATGGCGTTTGATGAATGCGCGCCGTATCCTTGCGATTACGAAACAGCAAAAGCCGCAATGGAACGTACTCACAGGTGGTTGGAAAGATGTTTTAAAGCAAAATCCAATCCAAAACAGGCTTTGTTCCCGATAGTTCAGGGTGCGTTTTTTGATGATTTGAGAAAAGAGAGCGCGCGGGTAATTTCGTCTTATGATGCGGTCGGATATGCTATTGGCGGAGTCAGCGTAGGAGAGCCTGCGGATATTAAAAATCATTTTGTTAAAATGACCGCTCCTTTGCTGCCAAAAGACAAGCCTCGCTATCTAATGGGAGTAGGCACTCCAGAGGATTTGCTTGACGGGATTAAAAACGGCATAGATATGTTTGACTGTGTTCTTCCAACGAGAAACGCACGCCACGGTTCATTCTTCACCTGGGAAGGTAAAAGGAATATTAAAACTAAAGCCTTTCATGAAGACGAAAAACCTCTGGTCGAAGGCTGCGATTGCTATGCATGCAAAAACCATTCAAGAGCATACATAAGACATCTTTTCCGCTGTCAGGAATCAACTGCTGCAACATTGTTATCAATTCATAACATAAAATTCCTTATTAATTTTGCAAAACAAGCTCGTGAAGCTATTTTGAATGATGAATTTGATACTTTTTACAACAAATATTATTCAACAATTCAATAGCAAAAAAAAAAATTTATACGTTTTTAAACAATTACCATGACAATAACTACCATATCAAACTTCAATACAAATCAGAAAACTTCATTTAAAGGGGCAGGATTTTATAATTTTAGTGCAGACTTTGAAAAAAATGTATTATTAAACCGCGGCGCAATAGCGGCTGTTAATGATGTGTTATGGGTTGCAAAGGCAAACAACAATGTCGAGAGATGGGAAAAAGCGCGGCGTTTTGCTGTGGCACTTCCACTTTGTTTTTTAGCGCCGATTTTAACTTTGCCTCTTTCAAACAGAATTGCTATGAAATATGGCTCAAAGTTAACAAAAAGTTTCTGGTCTGCCAATCATAAGGCCACACATATTTCTTACGGCGATTTGGGCAGTGTTGAGAAAATGACTGCAGGACTTGAGAAGTTAAAAAATAAATACACATTCAGTCCGTTGGAAAAGCTATGGGCTAAAGTTTCAGGTAAGAAATTAGAAAAAACTCCGTTGGATTTTGATGAACTTTTAGCAAAATGTGATAATGATTCTGAAAAACTACGACGCAAACTAATTAATACAAAAGCGGGAATTATTGCGTCTGATGTTGTTGTGACTGCACTTCCGTTTGGTTCTATCGGCTTTGTAAATACCCGAATTACCAAGAAACAGAGCGGACAGAGCGGTTTCAGTGCAGAAATGAGCATGGCAGATAAAGAACTTGTTGAAAAGCGGGCTGAAAATTACGAAAAAAATTGGAAAAAACGCTATGCCGGTTTTGTGGCATGCGTTGCTGCCGTAACGGTTGCTTTACCGCTTATGATTAGAGGCGGATTGCTTTCTAAAAATCCTGATGCGTTGTTTAAAAAGAAAGCTCACAAATTCGATTTCGAAAAAGGGATTTACATGTCAAGATTGTCATTGCTTATGTATGGGATGATTTTAGGACACTTTGGAAACTTCCTTGCTACTCGTAACAAAACCGAACTGAAAGAAAATCTTTTACGTTATGGTATGGCTGATGCAGTATTCGTGGGCGGGGATTTACTTTTAGCAAGTGCATTTACTCAATTAAGTGACAAACTTCAAGGCACAAAACTAACAAAGCCTGCAAAGAATATGTTCCAAAAGATTTTGCCTGATTATAAGTCACTTGAGGAAATTAGTGAGGATGTTTCAAAAGGATTGGCTAAGCAAAAAGATAAAAATATCAGACTTGGAATATACTGGGCTAATTTAGCACTCGTAACCATTGCCTGCGGAATAGGTATTCCGACTTTAATGAATGCCTTAATACGCAGAGACGTTGAAAAAGCAAAACAGAAAACATCACAATATGATGAAAAGAACTTTTATAACAACTTCATAGCGAAGAATAAAATTAAACTTACTTAGATCTGTGGCCTGTTCTTAATTGGTGATCCACATTAGATGTTTTTTGGTTCGCTTTTAATCTTGCTTTGACAACATGATAAACCGCAACACCGGCAGTACCTAAGCCTGCAACCACTTTAGCTTTTGTGCCGACAGGTTTTTTTATTGTTTCTTTAAACGGATTTCCTTTTTTAAACGCATTTGCAAACGGTCCTAAAAGCCATCCGCCTGCAAGCAAGCCCAATCCTGTCATAGCTCCGTATACAATACCTTTAAAAGTCCCTTTTACCATTTCTGTTGTATTGGTGTAAGCTTTTGCTACAGCCGCAATAAACCCTTTGAAGCCTTTTTTCTGTTTCGCTTCAGGTTTAATAAATGTGTCAGGATTATTTATTTTAGCTTCAATATCTGTAAGCCTCTTCTCTAATTGAGAGAATTTGTCATCAGAATTTACAGCCGGTGTAGCTGCTTCTGATTTAAAACTTACTGAGGGATGAAAATTTACTTGCATTGTTCACTCCTATTACTTATTATCATTAAAACGTATAAAGAAAATATTTGCTAAAATTTTACTAAAAATTTACATTTGTTAATTAAACAGATTTAATTGAGGAACTTGAGGCTCGTTGGATTTTTTACGTATAGAAAGATTAGTTTGGTCTTTCTGCATTCTGTTCATTAATTCTTCAGAACGCTTGATAACTTCATTCGGAAGTCCCGCCATTTTTGCTACTTGAATACCATAGCTTCGGCTTGTTCCGCCTTGTACGATTTTTCTTAAGAATTCTATTTCACCGTTATCCTCTGAAATTGTAATTCTATAATTATTTATTTGAGGATATGTGTCTGTCATAACATTCAATTCATGATAATGTGTTGCAAATATACATCTTGCTTTGACTTTGGTTGCGATAAATTCCGCGACGGACCAGGCTATTGCAACACCATCGTATGTACTTGTACCTCTGCCGATTTCGTCTAATAATATAAAACTTCTATCGGTTGCGGCGTTCAGGATATACGAAGTTTCAATCATTTCAACCATAAATGTCGATTGACCGAGAGTTAAATCGTCGCTTGCTCCGACGCGTGTGAATATTTTATCAATAACCCCTATTTTTGCATAATCCGCAGGAACCCATGATCCTATCTGCGCAAGTAATGCTATCAGAGCATTTTGCCTCATGTATGTTGATTTACCCGCCATATTCGGACCGGTCAAAATCATAAACTGAGTTGTGTCTGATGAATTACATTTTAACTCTAAATCGTTTGAAACATATTCCCCAAGCGGTAATATTTTTTCCAATACGGGATGTCTTCCGTTTTTAACAATGAAATCGTCGGATTCATCGATTATCGGTTTGCAATAATTATTTTCAACAGCAATATTTGCAAGTCCGGTGTAAACATCGCAATTGGCAATACACTCTGCAATTTCTCTGATTTTCGTTACAAATTCTTTTGAATACTCTCTGAAATCACAGAATAATTTATATTCAAGTTCTGTAGATTTAAATTTTGCAGATAAAACATCGTCTTCATGTTTTTTCAATTCTTCTGTAATAAATCTTTCTGCGCCTGTCAGAGTTTGTTTTCTGACATATACATTAGGCACTTGATTCAAGTAAGAATTTGTAACTTCGATAAAATACCCAAAGATTCTGTTATACCCTACTTTAAGATTTTTAATTCCGGTTTTTTCTCTTTCATCTTCTTCAAATTTTTTCAGCCATTTTTCGCCGCCTGTCAACAATTCTCTGAAATAATCAAGTTCACCATTGACACCTTCTTTTATAATTCCGCCTTCTTTAATGAGATGAGGGGCATCATCGCGAATTGTTCTTTCAATAAGTTCATTAAATTCAACCATTTCATCCTTATATGCGGCAACTTTTTCAAGAGGATTAAATTCTAAATTTTGAGTCGCATCCAACAAATCAGGCAGCATATAAAGCGTTGCTTTTAAACTTAAAAAATCTTTAGGGTTTGCCGAACTATTGCTTAATCTTGTCGCAAGTCTTTGGATGTCATAAATTCTTTCCAGAATATTTGAAATATTATGTCTTTCATTGCTTTTTTCAATTAGTTCTGTGATAGCATTTTGTCGTGCAATAATACTTTCGACTTTTTTCAACGGCTGACAAAGCCAACTGCGAAGAAGTCTTGCGCCCATATTAGTTTTTGTTTTATCTACAGCCCATAATAAAGAACCGTATTTGCCTTTTTCTCTTAGGGTTTCAACTAATTCAAGGTTTTTTCTGGTATTTTTGTCAATAATCATATACTCGGAAAGTTCATAAGATTCAATTCTGTCAAATTTCGGGACATTATTTTTCAGAGTTTCCCAAACATAAGCCAGCAATGCGCTTGCAGCTCTGAAGCCTAGTTTATACTTATCATATCCGAATGCTTCTAAACTCGCCGTTTGAAAAACTGCCTTAAGATTATTTTCTGCAAAACTTTCATTAAATACGGAAGACGGTATTTTTGAGCAGTTATAATTGTTTACAATTTCATCAGGCAGGTTAAGTTTTGTTTCAGGAACAATTTGAAAAGGCATGATTTTTTGCTGCATATCAGGTCCAATTACCTCTGCGGGATTTATTCTTGTTAGCTCTGCCAAAATAAGGTTCAAAGCTGCCTGAGTCGTTTTAAGTTCACCTGTTGATATGTCTGCGTATGCAAAACCGTAAAGATCGCTTTTTTCATCCTTAAAAATCGCACAAATATAGTTGTTGGTATTTTTCTCCAGTAAATCACTCTCTGTAAGTGTTCCGGATGTTACAATACGCGTAATGCCGCGTTTAACTAAACCTTTAGTTTGTTTTGGATCTTCAAGCTGATCACAAATAACAACTTTTATATTTTTTTGAATTAATTTTTCTATATAATTATTAACGGCTTTTGCAGGAACACCCGCCAGAGGTATTCGTCCTGCCTTACCTGCTTCTTTGCTTGTCAAGGTAAGTTCCAATTCTTTCGACATAATTACGGCATCTTCAAAAAAAGTCTCATAAAAATCGCCTAATCTATAAAGTAATATTTTGTCCGGATTTTGACGCTTTAGTTCAAGGTACTGCTGCATAACAGGCGTCAAATCATCCATGTTTACATCTGCCGTATTTATGTAATTGATTTCTTGCTTTGTCATAGTTATAATAATATTACAATAAAACGAGGATTACAACATGGGCTGTATAAAAAATATATTTAGAGCATTATTTATTACTCTTGCGGTTGTCGGGTTTTTATCAATCGGCGGCAAGGAATTGATAGGTTCAATGATAAGCAATTACTTTAATCCTTCTCAAGAAACCATGCTTGAAAGAGCTAAAAAAGTAGGCGATTTTTCTAAAATTAATGATGAATTTGAGATAGAAAAAGCAGCCGGTATAATGGGATATAACGCAGTTGTAGCAGAACATAAAGCTTCAGGACAAAAAATGCTTGTGGTAGATTCAGGCAGTAAAGAGTTAATTTCAGCGCAAGACTTGGCTTCTGATGATGTAGAAGAAAGATTAAAAAAATCAGTAAGCAAAATAAAATATCAAGCAGTTTCTGTGGATGATTTAAAAGTTACAAAACGCGGAATAATGTCATCTTATGGAAAACAAGTTCCTTATGTCAGATTTGAAGCAAAAGTTAAAAAACTCCCTATAGGTGATGTTTCAGGGATTATCTCGACAGTTGACACTAAAAATGGAGAACCGCGCGTTCTCGTTTCGGTAAATGAAAAGTCAAAATATTCTCAGTTAATATCAGAAGAATTTTTTAAGCAAATTAAATAATATATATATTGTATTGAAATAATTTCAAAAAAGTGTTATAGTTACAATGCTATGAGTAATTATAATAAATTAGTTAAAATTATCGACAGGGAAGTTATTTCAGTTGGAGAATTGAGACAAATCGCTAATGATGAATTAGTAAATTCTGTAACGATGGCTAAATCTGATACAAGATATCCTAGCTACACAAAATATGATGTGAAATTGGAAAATGGGGAGTTGTATTTTGTGTATGTGAAAAAGTAATTATGCAAAGATAATACTTGACTATACATTTCCTGTTGAACTGTTTTTATCATCTTCAAGTTGCTTAATATCAATATTGTCGCTATCATCTGTGTAAGTGTTTAATGTAGGAACATCTATTTCAATATTGACGTCCGCATCAACCATTTCAATATCACCTTTAGGGAATTCTTTAACTTTGCCGTCTTCCATTTTAACCGCCACATTTCCGTTTAAAAATTGAAGCTGGCAGACTTTACCTAAGCCTTCAGGTGTCATTACTGACGAACCAATCGGAGGCATGCCTTTTGCTGCATCAATGTAGTTTGAATATTCATATGTAAGGCAGCATAATAATCTTCCGCATGTTCCGGAAATCTTTCCCGGAGCTATCGGCATTCCTTGATCTTTCGCCAACTTAACATTTATTGTTGCAAATTTTCTTAAGAAAGAAGAACAGCAGAACGGTCTGCCACAAACTCCAACTCCGTCAAGAATAGATGTTTCATCACGAACGCCGATATGTCTTAAATCAATACGGACTCGTGTAAATGTTTGTGTTAAATCTTTCAGTAAAGCCCTGAAATCAATTCTTTCAGGCGCAGTATAATAGAATGTAATTTTTCTTTTATCAAAAGTTATGCGACATTGTATAAGGTTCATATTCAAATTATGATACTGAATAAGCGCTTTGCATTTGAAGTAAGATTCCGTTTCTTCCTTTTTTATATCTTCCAATGTCTGCATGTCTCTCTGTGATAAAACTCTTGCTATATGCAAAGCCTCCGGCATATTTTTGCATTTTTCCCATAAATCAACAATCTGTGCATTTACCAGAAATGCTTTTAGAGCTTCTTCGCCTTTTTCTGTTTTTACCAAAACCATCTGACCGTCTTCAAGAGTTAAAGTCTCAGGCACAACCAAAGGATAATATGTATTTTTAATATATTTTACTGCATATTTATGTTGTTTCATTTTATACGTATCTTTCCTCTTCTTTTAATTTTCTGTTCATTAATTTTTCAAGCAGCGCCTGCGGAGTGATATCTGTATAAACTGCTTCGTATATTGCGCTTGAAACAGGAACTTCTATATCGAGTTTTTTAGCCAATTCACATATTGCTTTGGATGTTTTAACACCTTCAGCAACGGAACCGAGTTCAGCAAGAATATTATCAATTTTTTTGCCTTTAGCAAGCATCGAACCTACGGTGTAATTTCTTGACATAGGACTTGAACATGTTGCAATCAAATCCCCCATACCAGACAAACCGTAAAGTGTCGAAGGGTTTGCGCCCAATTGAATGCTGATTCTGACAATTTCTGCCATACCTCTTGTTAATAAAGCTCCTGCGCAATTATCACCCAACCCCATAGTATAAGCAAATCCCGAAGCTATCGCGATTACGTTTTTTAAACTTCCACCCAGTTCAACCCCGATAATATCAGTATTTGTATATAATCTGAATCTATTTGGCACGCTGCATGCTTTTTGAACAAATTCTGCCGTTTCTATATCTTCTGATGCAACACAAGCAGCTGTAGGTTTGCCTTCCAAAACTTCTTTTGCCAGTGTCGGTCCAGAAAGAACCGCCAGTTTTTGCTCCGGTAAAACCTCTTTAATAACTTCGCTCATTCTCATTAACGAAGGAAGTTCAATACCTTTAGAAGCATTGACTAAAATCTGCTCCTGTTTTATTCCTGCTTCTTTTAATTTTTCGCAAACATCTCTTACTCCCGAAGTTGAAACAACTGAAAGAATTATATCAGCATTTTCGATTGCTTTTGATAAGTTTGATGTAATTTCAACTTTATCTTTTAACTGGACCTCTAAAGGTCTTGAAGCTTTCTTTTGCCCTCTCAATTCTTCCGAAATATCGCTGCCGCGTCCCCAAACGGTTACTTCATCAAAGTTATCCGTCAATAACCAAGCTAAAGTTAATCCCCAGCAACCTGCTCCTAAAATCGTTAATTTCATTATATGTGTTACCTCTAATTTTATACTGTTTGTTTATTCAATAATAAACGTAAAACCCCTCTGTGCTTTTTTAGTTCTTCTTTTGACTGTTCGACATCAAGTCCCAACACAAGAGAAACTATAGCCGTTTTAATTTCCCATTCACATTTCATAAGCATTGCAAGCGCATCAGTGTGAGAAACTTCCGCTATCTGAGCAACAATACGAATTGCTCTGTCTTTAAGTTTTTCATTTACAGCTTGTAAATCAATCATAAAGTTTTCGTATGTTTTTCCTATTTTTATCATAGCACCTGTTGACAACATATTCAAAATCATTTTTTGAGCAGTGCCTGCTTTCAATCTGCTTGAGCCGGCAATAACCTCAGGACCTACTTCACAGCAAATAACAAGTCCTGCTTCTTCTGCAATCCTTCCTTTTGAATTACAGGTAATTCCGATTGTTTTTGTATTTGTTTCTTCAGCGCGTTTTAATACACCCAGTAAATATTTAGGGTTACCGCTTGCCGAAATTACAACAGCAACATCCTTGTCAGTTAAAACTTTTGCATCTTCGTATCCTGCTTCAAAATTATCCTCGGCGCCTTCGACAGATTCTCTTATCGCTTTATCACCGCCTGCAATTATGCCCTGAATCATATCAGGAGAAACACTGAATGTCGGAACGCTTTCTGATGCGTCAAGAATACCTAATCTTCCTGAAGTTCCTGCGCCAAAGTAAAAAAGTCTGCCGCCTTTTAAAAATTGTTTTGCGATAATATCAATTGCGTGAGCAATGTTTTCACTTTCTCCGCCTACCACCAAAGCTACGAGTTTATCTTCCTCATTCATTTTTTTGACCATATCTAAGGTTGATAATAAATCAATATCTTTGGTATTCTCATTTCTATACTCAGTAATAACTTCACTCATTTTTTAACCCCTTATTAAAATAAAAACTTATATTAACTTGACCAAATTAGCCATTTCGATTGCAGTTTTAGCAGCATCAGAACCTTTATTTCCTGCTTTTGTTCCGGCTCTTTCTATTGCCTGCTCTATATTATCTGTGGTAAGAACTCCGAATGCAACAGGAATACCTGTCTGCAAACTCACCTGTGCAACACCTTTTGATAATTCCGCGCTCACATAATCAAAATGAGGGGTTGAACCTTTAATGATTGCCCCTAATGTAATAATAGCATTATATTTTCCTGATTTTGCGCATTTTTGAGTAACTAAAGGGATTTCAAAAGCACCCGGAACTTTTACTATATCAATATTATCATCAGCAACTCCGTGTCTTTTCAACTCATCAAGAGCTCCATCCAATAATTTAGAACCTATAAAATCATTAAATCTTGCAACAATTAAACAAAATTTTTCGTTGCCGGTAACTAATTGCCCTTCATATGTTTTCATTATTTTTCTCCTTAGACTGAATTGTCTTAATTAATTTCCTTAAACTAACCGGAAAATTGACAATCTTTTCAAAACAATTTTACAACATATAAGGTCAATTTACAACAAGGGGAGCGAAAATCTTATAAAAAATATATATAGATGCAAATATAAGCAGCCCTCCACTCATCCTTAAAAGGGCATCAGAAATCTTATAAAAATTATCCATTTTTTTCATGTGGGAAGTCAGAAAACCGGCAAGAATAAGAATTAAACCTTGACCTATCGCAAACAGAAATAACATTAATACACCCTGCGCAATATTTGCGCTCAAAGATGCAAACGCCATAATGCCTGCCAAAATTGGTGTTGAACACGGAGTACCGACAAGAGCAAAAACACCGCCTAATATCACAGGATAAAGAAATGTGTTTTGCACTTCTCCACGCGGGATTTCTTTTATCAAGGCGGGAATCTCAAAATCTAATACACCTATCAGTTTCAAACCCATAACAAGAATAATACCCGCAAGAAATATTCCAAAATATCCGCCTGCAAAAGAAACGAATACCTTACCCGTTACAGCGCAAATTATCCCTATTACAGAAAATACAATTGCTGTTCCTAATACAAAAAATAACATTTGAATAAAC
>Ga0153920_1001127_pt1 | contig 11389 bp, 10 predicted proteins | sample TSNJ004MetaG_FD_104713 | JGI IMG/M metagenome (GOLD analysis project Ga0153920, IMG submission 104713) | Attine ant fungus gardens microbial communities from New Jersey, USA - TSNJ004 MetaG | ecosystem: Host-associated > Fungi > Mycelium > Unclassified | place: USA: New Jersey, Brendon T. Byrne...
ATATTATTTAATTGTCATGCCGGCTGGATAGAGCCTTAATTTTGAATCTTGTTGCGCTTTTGCTTTGCAAAAGTCACAACGGGCTGAGCTACCAGGGCTTGTTTTTTTGTAAATCTTCAACATCTCAATGTTAGCATAAAAATTTTTTCGTGCAACAAATTTTTTTTTACAGTATAATTTTGTTATTGAGACTCAATTAATAAGGAATACAAACAATTATGCTGACCGGAAATGAAATTAGACAATTATACTTAGACTATTTTAAAGATAAACATCAACACACAATTATTGAAAGTTCGAGCCTTGTGCCTGACAATCCTACGGTGCTTTTAACAACAGCCGGAATGCTTCAGTTTTTACCGATATTTTTAGGTTATGAAAAACCGAATTTTGACCCGCCGCGTACAGTTTCCTGCCAAAAATGCGCTCGCGCAGGCGGAAAAGATTCCGATATTGAAAATGTCGGAAGAACTCCGCGTCATCATACGTTTTTTGAAATGCTCGGGAATTTTTCTTTCGGTGATTATTATAAAAAAGAAATTATTCCATGGGCGTGGAATTTCGTAACCAATTATCTTAAGCTTGATCCGGAACGGTTAAGGGTAACAATTTTTGAAAGCGATGAAGAAGCGTTTGAGATTTGGACGAAAGATATTGGTCTTCCCGTGGACAGAGTTATGAGGAAAGGCAAAAAAGATAATTTTTGGGGACCGCCGGGTGCAACGGGTTCATGCGGACCTTGTTCGGAAATCCATTACGATCTTGGTGAAGACTTAAAATGCAGCGAGGATTGCGGGGTTGATACCTGCGAATGTGACAGATGGGTTGAGATTTGGAATCTTGTTTTCACGGAATTATTCAAGGATGAGGAAGGTAATTTTACTCCTCTGGAAAAGAAAAATGTCGATACAGGAATGGGTTTAGAGCGTGTTGCTATGGTTTGTCAAGGCAAAACTTCGACTTTTGAAACGGATTTGTTAAAGCCTATCCTAGATAAGGTTTCGGAAATGAGCGGTGTTGCTTACAAACAAAGCGATAAAACAGATATTTCATTACGTATAATTACAGACCACGCGCGCTGCGTGACTTTCTTAATCAATGACGGCGTAATTCCGGGCAACGAAGGTCGAAGCTATGTTTTAAGAATGATTCTTCGCCGCGCGCTTCGCCACGGGAAAATTCTTGGTATGAAATTGCCGTTCCTTTATAAATTAGTTGATATTGTTGTCGAAAATTACAAAGGCGTTTATCCTGATTTGGATATGAATAAAGCAAAAATTATCAATACAATAAAAAAAGAAGAAGAACGTTTTAATAAGACTCTTGACCGCGGATATAAAATGTTGGATGAGTTTATTAACGATAAAAAAGATATTGACGGAGAAAGTGCATTTAAGCTGTATGATACTTATGGTTTTCCGTTTGAATTAACAAAAGAAATCGCAGATGAGAACGGTTTAAAAGTTGATGAAGAAGGTTTTAAGAAAGCTATGCAGGAGCAAAAAGACCGTGCAAAAGCCGCAACACAAAAAATCAGTCTGACTGATGATTTAAAGTATGTTGCAATTGAAAACGAATTCGGCTCGACAGAATTTACCGGATATTGCAATTTTGAAGCCGATGCAAAAATTGTTGCCGCAATAGAAGGCGACGGTTTTGTTGATATTGTTTTAGACAGAACTCCTTTCTATGCAGAATGCGGCGGCCAGGTCGGCGATACCGGTATTATAGAAAGCGTAAATTTAAAAGCAGAAGTGCTGGCAACTTTCAAAGTTAATAAATTATTTGTTCACAGAGCGCAAATTATAAACGGCGAAGTAATTATCGGTGATAAAGTCAAAGCTGAAATTGATAAAAACAGACGATTTGAAATAATGCTTCACCACTCTGCCGCTCACTTGCTGCAAGCCGCGTTAATAAGAGTTTTAGGTGATGAGGTTAAACAGGCAGGTTCTCAGGTTGAAGAAAACCGTACGCGTTTTGACTTTTCATTCTCAAGAGCTATGACGTCTCAGGAAATTTCAGATGTTGAAAGGATTTTAAACAAATGGATTTCAGAAGGGCTTGACGTATCTACAGTTGAAATGGCCATAGAAGAAGCTAAACGCACGGGAGCTATTTCATTGTTCGGCGAAAAATATGATGAGGTTGTACGAGTTGTTACCATGGGCAAAATTTCAAAAGAACTTTGCGCAGGAACTCACGTTGAAAATACCCGTGATTTAAGGCTGGCAAAAATTGTCTCCGAGAGCGCGATTGCGGCGGGTACAAGACGTATTGAACTTGTTGTATCCGATTCGGCATATGAGTATATGAATTTGAGAGTAAAAGAACTTGAAAAACTTACATCAATGTTTAAAACGCCTTATAATGAAGTTATTGCAAGGGTTGATAAAATTCAGGAGGAAAACAAAGAGCTTGAAAAACAATTGATGCAATTAAAAGAAGAACAAGCACAAGCAAAGTTTTCGACTTTTATATCCAAAGCGGAAGATTTTGACGGCGGGAAATTATTCATATCACGCGTTGATAATTTTGATTCAAAAATACTCAGAACGGTGATTGATAATCTATCTAACAGACTCGGCGAAAGCATTGTTGTGTTCGTGACTGAAAATACAGTAATCACAAAAATATCGGATTCATTCGTAAAAAAAGGGTTTAATGCAGGACAAATTGTAGGTGAAATTTCAAAAGCAACCGGAGCAAACGGTGGCGGCAAACCAAACTTTGCACAAGGCGGGGTTAAGGATACTTCTAAATTGGATGAAATCCTGTCTAAAATTGAAAATGATATAAAGAAAGTGAAAAAATAATGACAATCTTAAAAATTGAACGATTACCGCATAATAGGTTTTTACCGCAGTACCAAACAGAAGGCGCAGCAGGAATGGATTTATGCGCAGCAATTTACGAACCTGTTACTTTAAAACCTCTGGAAAGAGCGTTAATCCCGACAGGTATTAAAATCGAACTTGAACACGGTTATGAAGCGCAGATAAGACCGCGTTCGGGACTTTCGATTAAACACGGGATTACTTTAATTAATTGTGTCGGTACAATTGATGAGGATTACAGGGGCGAAGTTTGCGTACCTGTTGTTAACATTTCAAACGAGACTTATACAATTCAACCCGATGAAAGAATTGCTCAAATGATTATCGCAAAGGTTGAGCAGGCACAAATTCAGGTACAGGTGGAACTCACGGCAACTACACGCGGAGCGGGCGGGTTTGGCTCTACAGGAAAATAATATTGAGTTTTCATACGAAAATTTGATTTTTATTCAGCAAAATAAAAAAAGAACCTTATGAGGTTCTTTTTTTGTATACAGAAAAAGGAAAATTTTATTTATTTCCAAAAAATACGGAAACATCTTCAAGTTTTTTTAGAGCAAAATCAGTAACAATATCAATGTTACTTTGATCATTATTTTCTTTCTTGTTCTGAGATTGCCAGTAATCCTTATCTAATTGAGGACGACCCTTCGGCAAATCAGCGTTAAATTCAACCATTGCTCATTCCTTAGTTTTACTTACATTATATAACGTACAAAAATAAAAAAACTTTGATATTAAGATGATTTTTTTACAATACGTAATATACTTTCAAAAAATTGTATAATTGACATATATACAAAAAAGAGTTATAATATAATAATAATAATGCTATATGGATATAGAGGATTGCTGGGTGATAGAAAAACAATATAGATTAAAAGGGTTTACTCTTGCAGAAACATTAATTGTAGTTAGTATAATTGGTATTGTTGCTGCATTAACACTTCCTTCTATTTTAAGAAATCATCATAATTTTGTATTAAAAAACCAATTTAAAACAACTTATTCTCTTTTGCAGCAAGCCTGGTTGAAAGCTCAGGCTGATTTAGAATATACGCCGGAATGTTTTTATTGGGAGACTAATCCTTATGGCACTGCCTTATGTGTAGAACGGAATGCTGCCGGTGAATGTTCAAAATATGAATATGCTGACGGAAGTCCTTTGGCTGGTGATCATAATGGCAGGTTTAATGATTGCCCGCTACTTGCCGATCAGATTCTTGCAAATTTAAAAGTAATAAAAACCTGTACAAATAACGCATTCAGCAAAGGCTGTATCCCTGAATATGAGGGAATTGATACGATTTATAAGGCGTCTAACAATGAAGCAAGCGATTATGATGTGACAAAAAATACTTCCGGCTGCGGTGGACTCAGAAAAGAGTATATACAAAAAAATGCCAGCGCACATGTGCTTTCAAATGGGGCTATTCTTGTAGGATACGGCACATTCAGACCACATATTTTCTTCATTGATGTAAACGGCGCAGAACCTCCAAATAAATGGGGTTATGATGTGTTTGGATTCCAAACTATAAGTATGCCAAATTCCGGACTTAAAATAAAAGGTAATGGATGTATGCGCATAGAAACCGGCGGCACTCTTACTTCAAGTATGATTCTTGAAATTTTAAAATAGCGCGAACGAGCAGAGAATGAAACGGCACGCAGATGTGCGTGACGTTGATATTCGTTTAATGCGAGTGAGTAAGAAGCGCGAATGAGCAGAGGGTGAAGCGAACAGGTTGACCTGCTGACTTGGTTACATCCGCGTAATTGTTAAAAGCATATCATTCGGAACATAAAAATCTTTTACGCCGAAATTTGCATTTACAAATACAAATTCAACAGTCTCTCCGTGGTTAATATCCAAATCATCAAAAGGAATGCTGATATCTACAACCTTATCAAAAATAGTTGTAAGATTTTTAGATGATGAAATAATCCATAAATTTTGAGCAGTTGCTTTTGCTAATCTGGTTAAATTTATTTCTCCGTTATGCATGGAAATTTGTATTTCGTTATGGAATTTTTCTTTTGCAAGAGGAATTAAATTGTCGGTTTTATGTATAACTCTTACCGGTGACAAGTTATGCTTTTTATTTTGATTTCTTGTATAGATATATATTTGATTTACATAATGTCTTTCTGCAGCGAGTTCTTTATTATATTGATTTATGTATAGCCTGAAATACATATTATCTTTATCATATCCGAAACAAATTCTGTCAAATAATTTGGTTTCTTTTAATACCGGACCGTCAGGAATATCAATACAGCCTGCATTAAGCCATAAGTCTTCATCAAGTTCAGTTCCTTTTACCATAGGCGTAAATTCACCCTTAGGATATCTTGAAGGTTTTGCGATAGCTGTAGTCAAAGGATTGTCCAAAAATGCAGGTGCTTCCATTCCTAAATATAAATATATATTCTTTAAATGTTCTCTGAAAATAAAATCAAAAAGATTATCACGACCTGAATCATTAGGCTCTCCATACCACCAAAACCAGTCGCTGCCTTCGCATATAAATAATTCTTTTCGTGCAAGCGGAATATTCGGATGATTTGGATTTTTTTTTGCATATTCCAAAAAATCATCTTTTACGTGTTTTAAATAAGTCCAGGCAAGGTTTTTTAGCGGTTCATCAATCCAGAGTTTAAAATTTCGGTTTATCCACGAACCGGATGCAACTTTGTTTAATTTTCTGGGTGTATCATTTTCTAAGTAATCACTGATTAATACTGTTTCCAAAGAAGGATCATCAGAAATTAATTTATAAATCGTTGACAAGAAAATATTACCATCATGCGTATAATTTTCCCAACAATTCTCTCCATCCATCGCAATAGTAAGTAAATGATTCTCATCCGGAGAAGATAAAAGTTTGCTTTGAATTATTTTTAATCTGTCGTACAAATCGTTAGCCGCGGCTACAGAATCGTGATTATAATACTCAAAACTTATTAAATTAGGGATGACGGATTCTCTGAAAATAAGTCGAATATCGGAATTTTTTGCATGATATTTATATGATTTTAATAATAAATACGGATCTTCTAAATAACCTTTAAAGTCCCGTACAAATTCATGATTTATGGAATTAGAAAGAATACCTTCATCCGAAATTGTCCATTTTATGCCTAATTCGCTGAATAAATCCAATTCTTTAGGACTTATTGAATGCTCCGACGGCCATACACCTTTTGGTCTTTTACCGAAAAGTTTTTCAATCTTATCGAGTGCCATTTCAGTCTGCATTTTAGCATCTGATTCCATATTTAAATTGTTCGGCAGATCATCATCATGACTTTTTTTAATATTTTTTATATCCAACAAAATAGGTAAAATCGGGTGAAAATATGGACTTGTGGTTATTTCAATTCTTCCGTTTTCCAAAAACTGTTTGTATGTGGGAATTATTTTTCTTATAATTTGTCGTTGGATTTCGATTATATCAATTCTATCTTCCTGAGTATAATTCTTACCTTTCTTAATTAGATTCTTTAGTTTAGGGTACATATTTTTGTAGATAGGATCAAACCAGGATAGATTAAATAATGCCATTAAATCGGAATATTCCTGATTACTGAACATATTAATATCTTTTTCAGGGTTAGCTATATATTTTTGATAAAGTTTATTGTAGTTTTCTGATGGAAGAATCATTGTTTCATAATTTGAATCAAAAAAGTTTTTCAAAACAAATTTTTTATCTTCGGGGCTAAATTCTGCAACATTCATAATGGTCAGTCTTGAATGAATATCGTGAAATCCTTTTTCACCGTAATTTATTAATGAATCAAGTAAAATAGGAACTAAGTTAAAATTTAATTTAATATTCTCAAATTTTTCAAGAATCAAAACCATATCAAGATAATCTTTTACCGCGTGTAATCTTACCCATGGCATTAAAAAATCACCCATCGGTGAAAGCTGATACATAGGCTGATGCATATGCCAGTAAAATGCTATGGATAATTTTTTTGTTTGACTCATCATATCTTTTTCATACCTATATGGATGTCTATACTATAGTCATTATATCATTTTATGGGAAAAAGTAATAATCTTTATTAAATTCTTTACCATTATATGCAAAACTTATGCTATACTTGATTTATGAAAATCCTATTTGTAACAGATTTATATCCGGTTAAAAAAGATGAGCGTTCAACGCCCAGAACTCTAAGTAATTTTGTGGATGAGTGGAAAAAATTCGGACACATAGTAACCGTAATTAAACCTAATTTTATTTTAAATTCTTTTTTAAGAAAAAAGCCTTATTATAAAGACGGAAATTATAATGATGTAATAAATCTAAATTACATTTTACCTTTTATCGGATCAATAAAAAATAAATTAAACAAATATTATAATGAAAAACCAGATGTTATAATTGCTCATATGCCGTCAGGGATTTTATTTGCAGATAAACTCGGGCTGCCTTTTATCGCAGGTATCCATAATTCTGACCTTGAAGTTTTAACTAAACCTCTTTATAGTTTTTACTTTAGACGCAGAATGCTGAAAGCTTTACGAAATGCAAAAGCGATTGCTTGTCGTTCTTACGTTATAGAAGAAAAATTGCTTAAATTTTATCCTGAGTTCAGCGATAAAACTTTTGTCGCGCCTTCCGGAATTGATGAAAATATTATCATCGAAAAAACCTCTTCTTTTTCTTATCCGATAAAAGTTCTAACCGCCGCCCAATTTAAAAAACGCAAAAACATTGATAAAGTAATAAAAGCCTTAAAAAACCTTGAAGGTTTTGAATTAACTGTAATCGGCGACGGTAAAGAAAAAACAAAATTAGAAAAAATAGATAAAAACGTAAAATTTACAGGCTGGCTTAAAAAAGAAAAAGTTTTGGAAAAAATGAGAGAGTCCGATATATTTATTCTTCCAAGTCAGGGCGAGACTTTTGGGATGGTTTATTTAGAAGCGATGGCAAGCGGCTGCATAACAATATGTACAGAGTATGATGCTATAGACGGAATAATAAAAAACGGTCAAAATGGGTTTACTACAATTCCTGTTTCATCCGAGATTAGAAAATTACTCTTAAAAATAAAAAACATGGATGATGAAAAAGTTAAAGCATTGCACTACAATAGTTTCTGCACTGTTAAGGATTTTACATTACAGAAATGCAGCGAGAATTATTTGCAACAAATTTTTAAGTTTTTGTAAAGATTTGACAAAAAGCAAGCATGTTTTTGGTACGATAAGTAAGGTCATAATTAGCCTTTATATAATTAGCCAAGAACTCCCCGAAAGGAACGAATTTAATGAAGAAAATTTTAATTGTACTTTTTACACTTTTGTCTAGCGTTCAGCAGGCAAATGCATTTAACTTAGACGCCTGGATGGACAAAAATATTGCCCCTGTATCAGATGCTATAGCGAATATAATATTTTATCCCATACAAGTATTTGGCACAGATGTACCGATTATTATTTTCTGGATTCTTGCGGCAGGTTTATTCTTTACATTCTATTTAAGAGGTATTGCTGTTTGGGGATTTAAACATGCAATTGATTTATTAGTAAAACCTAAAAAGAACGAAGATGGTTCGGATTCCGGTGAAGTATCATCTTTTCAAGCTTTGATGACAGCTTTATCAGGTACAATCGGTCTTGGAAGTATTGCAGGTGTTGCGATAGCGATTTCTATGGGCGGTCCGGGCGCTGCTTTCTGGATTATTATCGGCGCACTACTAGGCATGTCTTTAAAATTTGTTGAAGCAGCTTTAGCGGTAAAATATAGAAGATTTAACTTGGACGGTTCTGTATCGGGCGGTCCTATGCACTATATGAATCATGGATTAACCAGAAAAAAATTAAGATGGCTTGGTCAGCCGTTAGCGGTTATGTTTGCTATTTTGTGTATTTGCGGCGGTATAACAGGCGGAAATATGATTCAAATTAATCAAGCAACAAACCAATTTGTAAATGTTACCGGCGGTGAAAACAGTATTTTAGCTAATTATCACTGGGTTGTCGGTTTAGTTATGGCGATTGTGGTAGGTTTGATTATAATTGGAGGTATTAAAAGTATAGTTAAAGTAACGGAAAAAATTGTACCTCTAAAAATATTTGTTTATTTATTCTCAGCTTTGGCTGTAATTATATTGAATTTCAAATTAATCCCTCATGCGGCGTGGATTATTGTAAAAGAAGCGTTTGCGCCAGAGCCTATATACGGCGGTATGTTTGTTGCATTAATTATGGGGTTAAGACGTTCCGTGCAGTCTAACGAGGCGGGAACGGGCTCTGCGCCAATTGCTTATGCGACAGTAAAAACCAACGAACCGCTTTCGCAAGGTTTCGTATCTTTATTAGAGCCGTTCTTAACAGGATTTATGTGTACTTTGACAGCATTTGCAATTGTAATTACAGGCGCTTATAAAACAAATACCGGACATACAACAGGAATTGAGATGACTTCAGAAGCACTTTCAAGTGTAATGCCGTTTTTCCCTAAAATTCTTGCTTGCATTGTTCTTTTATATGCATTGTCAACATTAATTTGCTGGGCATATTACGGTCAAAAATCCTGGAACTTCCTCGTAGGCGAAGGTAAAAAGCGAACTCTTGTATTCCAGTTTATTTACTGTACTTTCATTGTAATCGGCTCAGTTATGAATGTAACTTCCGTTATAAATATTACAGATGCAATGATGATTGCGATGTGTATTCCGAATATTATTGCAATGTATATACTCGCGCCGGAAGTGAAAAAAGATTTAAAAGCATATTGTCAAAAACATCAAATAGGTAAAGTTGTTAACAAAGATTGGTTAGCTGAAGTGCCCGTATATGCTGATGCGGAAGAAAAAGAGGTATTATGTCAGACAAACACATAATAATAACCGTTCAAGGTGTTGATAAAGTAGGTATTATTGCGGCGGTGACGGCATTATTGGCTGAATATGATGTTAATATAGAAGACGTTAAACAAACTTTAATGCAGGGCCACTTTGTTATGTTTATGCTTGGGAATATTGAAAAATCAAAATACAGTTTCAAAGAAATCAAAGATGCTTTGATTGCAAAAGGTCAGGAACTTAAAATGGAAATCTGGGTTCAGAGAAAAGAGATCTTTGACTCTATGCATAATGTATAATTTTTATTTAAATTTATTTTTGCGCCGACAAAAATGTCAGTTTAGTTGCTTATGTAACAAAAAATTAACATCTTATTAAAATCTCTAAAGTTTTTTTTAGCTGCTGCCGATAACTAATTTGTGAGAAGTTAGTTACTTTAAGGAGTATAAAATGATGTACAATTATTCAGTTTGGCCCGGCGCATACAGTTTTAAAAATGAAATTGGTCTATTTATTCAATTTATAAAAGAACAAGTAGACGAACTATTGAAAAAGATTGAAGAAACCGAGAAGAAGCTTGCTTGAAAAAGTAAAGAGGTGATGTTCGGTTAGGGATAACCTTTAGGGTTTACAGAGTTTATATGTGTATTACAACCGGCTGAAAGCCGGTTTTCTATTGGAATTCTTTGAGATTTAGCTCCATTAATTGCAATAACCGAAAAAATTTGTTAAACTCATTATATGGATGAAATAATAGAAAAATTAAAAGAATTAGGTCTAAACAGTTATGAATCAAAGGTTTATCTTGCTTTGTTGAAAAAATATCCCGCAACCGGATACGAAATAAGTAAGATTGCTGATATTCCTCAATCTCGGGCTTATGATACCTTGAAAGCACTTGAAAAAGCGCAAATTGTAACGTCTTCAACAACAAAACCTCAGACTTTTATGCCGATAAAGCCTAAAGAACTTACTAAACGATATAAAAGAAAAATTGATTCTACTATTGATTTTCTGGAAAAAAAATTACCGAACATTAAAGAAAAATATCACGAACCGATTTTAAATATATCAGGACCCGCAAAAATAATAGAAAAATCAATAGAAATTATAAATAATGCTAAAAAAGAGATTTATATTGAAGTTTGGGCTCAAGATTTTAAATTCCTTGAGAAAGACTTATTAAAAGCATATAACCGGGGATTAGATATAAAAATTGTAGGTTATGATGAATTTAGCTGCCCTTTCGGGACAGTCTTTAAACATACGGGCGCAATGATATCAGAGCATTCTTTCGGAAAACGCTTTTTATTTCTTGCCGTCGATGACTCCGAGGGTATCTTTGGTAAAACTGAAGCCAGAAAAAATGAAGATACTGACGCTGTTTGGACAAAAAATACGGATATTGTATATATGATTAAATCATTTATTGTTCATGATATGTATTTAATTGATATTGAAAAACATTTCCCTGAACAGTTACGATATTTCTACGGCGCAGGTTTGAAAAAATTAAAAGATAAAGTTCTTATATCAAATTCGAGATTTGAAGAGCAAATGTAATATTTGGTTGCTAAATTATTAATGTAGTTGTATAATAAATTTGTAAAAGAGTTTTGGGATAGATTAAACCCCGGGGGGAAATTATGGGTGGATATAGTTTCGAATTAATTTCAGGTCCGATGAGCTGCGGTAAAACAGAAGAATTACTAAGAAGAATA
>Ga0153920_1001128_pt1 | contig 11386 bp, 10 predicted proteins | sample TSNJ004MetaG_FD_104713 | JGI IMG/M metagenome (GOLD analysis project Ga0153920, IMG submission 104713) | Attine ant fungus gardens microbial communities from New Jersey, USA - TSNJ004 MetaG | ecosystem: Host-associated > Fungi > Mycelium > Unclassified | place: USA: New Jersey, Brendon T. Byrne...
TCAATTGGAGTTTTATCCTTTAATTTTTCTTTTGGTGCAGAATTAACATGCGATAACACAGTATTCAGTGTCGCTTGATTAATTAATCCTAAGCCCCTCAAATCAGTTTTCTTAGGTAAGATGTAACGTAACTCTTTATGCTTATTTTCTAAACTACCAATTTGTCCAGATTGCATCGGGTCACAGTAAAAAACTTTGGTTCTTCTTAGTTCACCTTTGGTTTCCATATCATCCGCATAACTAAACTCTGAGCCTCTATCGCTATTATCCCGACAAAAAAACTATACCGATATCATTAATAAATGCCCATAAATAAGGGGTAGTTTACTAATTTTGTCGGGATAGTTTTTGTTTAATCTAAACTATACAGAAATTTATCAATTAGTTGAGCATTATAGCGTATTGGTTCATTGATTGCTTGGTCATTTGTTTTTTTTAATGCCTCAACCATCATTTCATAAGTTGCAAATGCATAAAATCCAGATGTGGTAGATACATTTTCGTGTCCTAACATTCTAGCGATTATATTTCTATTAATCCAATAATCCACATTGGTATTTTGTTTTTTTGTCATAGGTAAATGACCACTACTTGAATTAATCTCTACTTTATCGATAGTATTATAAAGCATATGAATTTTTATTTAAATGTGTCGTAGATTAGATGCTTATCGCATAAATTTGAAAAGCATGGTCTCTACTTCCACCAAAATTATATAAAGAAAAGATACTAATACATTTTCTATGAGAAGAAATGCACTAGTATCTTCCTATTCTTTTTTAAAACATTCATCTTCTAAAAAAACTTCTTTAATTTTATCTTTCTTTTCTTTTGTCACATCTAAATATTCTTCTAAATATTTATCAATAGACCCAGATAATTTCTTCATTTCATCAATTGCTGCATCAAAATAAATTTCTTTTGTTTGCATTAAAGCTGATAAATATTCTAATACAATTTCATTATCAGTATATGCTCTATATTCATTCATTCTTTTTTCATTACGTTTTGCCATACAATCTTTTGTAAGCATGTATTCTTTCCTTACTTCTTCCTCACCTACATCTAGAATAAACAACGTAATCAACGCTCCAAAACCTGTTCGATCTTTTCCACCCCTACAATGATGTAACACTGGAAGATTATTCTCATCTGCGATCAAATCCACAAATTTGCGATATTGAAGATTCGCATAAGGTTCATTCACTAATTCCCTCATTTGTTCAGTCATTTGATTAAGTCTTACTTTAAGTTTATTTCTGCCTTCTTCGCTACTTGCTTCTTTTAAAAGTGTATCTATCTTTATCTTATCATCAACAATATTTCCGCTAGCAATATTTGCGACTTCAGCATTCGGTGATAGATTAACAGCTTTTATATTAGGTATGTCTACATCAGGGGCTTTTTCTACTTCCTGCTTGCCACGAAAATCTATAATAGTTTTTAAACCGTATTCTTGAAGAAGTAAAACATCATTCTTTGTTATTTTATTTAACGCATCTGAACGAAGCATTAAACCATAACGAACCATTTTTCCTTCTTTATTAGCAATACCTCCAATATCACGAGTATTAAACGTTCCTTCTAACTTAATATTTCTACTCATTAAACTGCAACTCCTACTTTCCCTTTATTTTCAGCTTCTAAATCTTTCACTTTTTCTTGCTCTTCTTTTAATTTGCGACCATCAAGAACTTTAAAGAATGGTAAGTAAAGAGCAAATATTGCTAGCATTTGAACAATTTGTACAACCGATCCTTGCCATCCTGCTGCCAAGAATCCTCCAATAATTGGGGGAACTGACCAAGGAATATTAACACTAACAACCTGCATAAACCCAATGGCAGTTGCACTATAAGCAATCAACAACGAAATGACTGGTGCTAATGACATCGGTACAAGAATGATAGGATTAAATACCATTGGAATACCAAACTTCATTGGTTCACTAATCCCAAATAACCCTGGTACCACTGCTACTTTACCAACTGCTTTTAGCTGCTCTGACCTAGCCATAAAAAACAACATTGCTGCTAGTACACAGTGTCTTGGTCCTTTAAATGCATCTAAGAAATAACTATTAACAATATTAGTTGCTACTAATCCAGCTGCGATATTTGAAGCATTCTCAATCGCTCTTGGCATAAATAAAGTGCTGTTAGCTGCCGAAGTAACATTACTTCCGTGAATTCCAAAAAACCAGAAGAATTCACCTAACAATGCTAAGAAACACATTGCCCAAATAGAACCACCCATTCCAACTAAAGGTTCTTGCAGAAATTTATAAACAGCACTATGTACATCTCCCCATGGTGTTTGAATAAAGATAGCTCTAACAATAATAAACACAGTAGCCACTCCAATTGCCGGAATCAACGCTTCAAATGAACTTGAAATAGCAGGTGGTACCGCTGAAGGCATTTTAATCTTAGGCCCTTTTAATACTAATAAATAATATAAATATGTCGCTACTAATGAAACAATAATCCCAACAAACATACCCCTAGATCCAAGATAAGTCGTTGTAAAAACATTTATAGTTCTTTCTCCAATTGTTGCTGCTGTCATTGGTGTAATTATGAAGAAAGAAACAACTGTTACCATTACTGCATTGATTTGACTTACTTTTAACTGACGAGCCATTTCATATGATAATGCTATTAATAAATAAATAGTAATAATATCATTTGTCATAGTTGATCCAACAGTAATAATTCTATCTAATCCTGTTTTCGCTAAAAACTTTGTATATGGATCCCATGGTATACTTATTAATAAAGTTACAATCGATCCAATCATTGTTACTGGTAATAAACGTGCCATTCCAGATGAAATTGTTTTAATAATAAGGCTGTTTGAAAACTTTGAAACTGCCTTACTTAATTTTTGCCCGAATGAATTTGTATTCACTTTTCAACCCTCATTTCTTTTTTCTATTTAAGTTTTTCTAATAAATCTGATAATACTTTTTCCCCATTCATCATTCCATAATCCATCATGTCAATGACAAATACTTGAAAATCTAATTCCTCTTTTAAATCTTCTAATTTATGCCCAATTTGAGGTCCTAGTAATAAAATATCAGAGTCTAAATGATCATGAATGCTATCTTCTGCTACCGCTAGGATTTCTATATCTAATCCTTTTGCTTTCGCAGATTCTTGCATTCTTTGAACCAACATACTGGTAGAGAACCCTCCAGAACAAGCTAATAGAATTTTTTTAATCATCTGTATCCCTCCTTTCATTATTTTTTATTTCATGCAATTCTCTGGCATATTCAATTAATTCAATTACCAGGTCTTTGATAGCTAAAGCACTCATCAAATGGTCTTGAGCATGTACCATTAATAAACTGACATTCTGTTTTTCTCCAGATACTTCTTTTTGGATTAATTCAGTTTGAGACTTATGTGCTATCACCATTGAATCGGTTGCTATTTTTAAATATTCATTCGCTTTTCCAAAATCACCTTTTCTTGCTGCTCGTAAAGCGATTAGACACTTTGCTCTTGCATCTCCAGCATTTAATATAATATTCATAATTTCTTGTTCCATCTTATTTCTACTCCTTATAAATAATCTTTAATAAATACTCTGAAATTTTGGTATGTGCTAGCAAGTTGTAGTAACTTCACTTTACTTCGATTGCTCATTATTCTTACAACAAACTCACTAATTTCTTGATGTAATAAAAGATGTCCCTTTTTTACATTTATTACAAATATACAACGAATTTCTTTATTCTTATATGAGATAGCGTTCTTTAATAAGATAACCCCTATACTATCTATATTAGCCATCTGTAGTAAGCTATGTGGAGAAGCAATTCCATTTTCATAAATTGTAGAGAATCTCTTTTCTCTTTCTAATACTGATTCTTTGTAACCGGATTGTGCATAACCCTTAGAAATCATTTCATCACACATTTCTTCAATTAATGATAAATATTCTCCATTTTCTCTAATCATGAATAAATCTTCATAAAACAAATCATTTAATCCAATTGTTTTTTGTGAAATTGATATTTCGTTAAATAAGATATTATTTTTTATTTTTCTTATTTGTTGTTCATCTAAATTTTTTTCAATAACAACTACCTTGCTTTCTTGATTTGGAATAATTATATCCTTAGTAGAAATAATTAATTCAATATCCTCCATTGAATGCTTACTCACTGAAGTAATGGGAATAACCAATATGTTCGCTAATGGAAAACTTGATTGTAGCTTTGTTTTCAATAATGTAGTAGTAGAACTACGCATATTATCAACTAACAAGACAATCTTCTTTATATTTAATAGTTTCTTTTGGTTTTCTTTTTCAAGATATGTTGCAAAATGTAATGCTAAATATCCAATTTCATCACGTGACAAATCATAATCACATAGTTTTTTATGATAATCAATAAAACGCATAGCTACTAAAAATGCATTCATGTATTGGACTGAAATAGAACCTATTAAGGAATCACTTAAGGCTAATCCATATGATACTCTCATAATTAATGGATAAATATGAAGTAATAAATTTTCCATTAAGGATTCATCTTCAGCAAATGAAGTGGCAAAGTCTTGATCTGCTTTCTTTAAAGCTTCTTTAATTAAGTTTTCCATTTCTTGATTTTGTTCTATTGGTACATTTTTTGAACAAGCTTTTCCAAAGATTTGTGAAGCAACTAAATCAATTTCTTCTTTTGTAACATGAATATTATGTTTTTCTTCAATGAATGAAATCATTTCATTAGAAATTTCATATATGGTTTCACCTATTATATCTCGACTAATATTAATTTCATTTATATAGTTGTTTTGTATCACGCGATAAATTAGTATTTTTAAATGAAACAAAACAGATTCGATTGCATTATTTGTCATAATAATATTGTATTGATTTAATAAAGATACAAATTTATCTGTCTCTTCTTTAAAATCAAGTATCCCAATAAATTCAAAAAATTCTAATGGTAGAGTTTGATTCTCTATCACATTACCACTGATTTTCGAAAGCATTTGTCTGATGTTTTTTTCTTTTCCTACTACTTTTACTCCATAATGAGATCGAGAATCCAATTCAATTTTGTATTGTTTTAACTGCTTTCTTACCTCAACCAAATCATTAATAACACTACCTCTACTTACATCTAATATTTCTGCTATCTGATTTAGTGAGATATAACGAGTATTTTGAAGTAATAGAAATAAGATTAAAGAAACACGATATTCTTTAATTGCTATATCCTGTTGGTATTCTTCATTTTGTTTACTCAAGTAAATCTGAAATACTTCTTCATCTATAATTTGAAGAAAATACCCTCTACCACTAACCGTTACAATCTTAAAAATATTTTCTTCCTCTTGGCGTAATTCGCTTAATAATTCTCTGATCTTACGCTCTGAAATATTTAGTCTTTCTTTTAATTCATTCATTGAAACTATGTTCAGAGATTGAAGTATTTGCAACAATTGTTTTCTCATATCACATGCCTCCTATTTAAATTATTGCATTAACGAGACAAATTGAACAGAACAAAATCTGCAAAAAATTTTGCAGATTTCATTCTAAACAATACTATATAAAAATTCTTATAATCCGATATAACGGCTTATATATCAAGCTGCTTCAATTACGATTTCCCATTATCTGCTATACTATCTCACGTTTGACACAGTTTTCATTCACCTTGAATCCATTTGCAATTTCCTCTTTTTTACTTCTAAAGAAATCACTCCTATTCTGATTTAATTCAATAAATGTTTTATCAAAATTAATATTGTATAAATCAGAAAGCATGAATAGGCGGTGTCAAATAATTTGACTATAGGTGCAAGTATACGGAGCATTGGCTTCAAATAATTTGAATAATCGAACGTTATATAATTTGCGGTTCAATACTAAGTAATTTTAAATCTCTTTTAGTTTAATAAATAATTTTATTTTTCATATATAACCTTCAGCTTTCAATTTTTATTACTTGTATATGAATTAATCATACACATATATTTTAAATGATATATCCTTCTTTTATATTCACTTAAATCAGTATGTATTTCTCCTATCAATGTTACTTTACTGTATGTACCATGCTTCGTTAGCAAAAACTAATCACTTTTAATTCAAACAAACCTTCCGAACTAAAACTTATTTTTATCGTTTGCTTCAAAATCAATATAAAAAAAGACCATTGATTTTTAAACAACAGTCTAAGGCAAGATTAATATATTAATTGTTGCATTAATCCATTTCATCCAACAATTTATCAAAGTCCGATTTATATTCTATATCCTGAATTTTTCTATATTTTTCAAATTCACTTTCAGCAAAAGCTTTTGCTATTTCTGATGTTATTTTACCTTTTCCTTGTAGAATAACCTCATCATTCAATTCTAAGAATACATCTAATTTTGCTGCCCAATCTTCCATGGTCATTGGAATATATTTTCTGGCCTGCCTTTCAGCATAATCTAAGTACATAGATACAAATTGATTTAAATCTCTAATTTCAATTTCTGTAAGATAATTTTTAGCAATTGATACATCACTTTTCACAATTTTTCCTTCTGGTGCATTTTCCCAAGCAGTCAAACCCATATTTTTCTTTTGGTGGTCTGCCCTTTCCAAAATTAATTCACCTGCTGTATGACCGTGTATTGCAAAATGGAGTTTGTTTTGTACTTTTGCAAAGAAACCTTTTGTAGTTTTTGCACTTCTATCATAATCAACAGATGTCGCATAAATATCTGTAATTTTTTGATAAAATTTTCTTTCACTTGCTCTTATTTCGCGAATTTCATCTAGTAAATGTTCAAAATAATTTTCATCAAAAATTTGCCCATTTTCTAGTCGGTGCTTATCTAATACATAGCCTTGAATTGTAAATGCACGTAAGATCCTTGTTGCCCACTGTCTAAACTGTGTTGCACGTAACGAATTAACTCGATAACCAACAGAGATAATGGAATCTAAGTTATAGAATTTTACTTTTCTAGTAACTGTTCTCTTGCCTTCTTTTTGAACTACCGAGGATTCCTCGGTAGTTGAGATTTCATCTAATTCTTTTGATTCATATATGTTTCTTAAATGTAATCCAATATTATCACTGCTACAATCAAAAAGTTCAGCTATTCCTTTTTGAGTTAACCACACACTTTCATCATGTACTCTAACCTCTATTCCCTCTTCACCAGTTTGTTTAGTAAAAACTAGAAAATCTGTTGTAGAATTTCTTATATGAATTTTCTTATCATCCAAAATAAAACACCTCTTTTCAAATTGAGTTTTTCTTAGTATATTATATCAGCTTTTATTAAGAGAATAAACTATTAACTACCTTCACTCATGCCATTACTAACAACAGCTTGTGGTTCACTAACTTGGCGGTAACTACCCGTGACTGGACTTTCACCAGCTAGACAAGTGCCATGCCCGACACACGTCAAAAAGATATTTCAATCTTTAGAAACATCTCAATTAACCATTCATTTCATTTGTTTTTATAATAAGTATGCCCTTATCAAACAAGCCTCATAATTATTAGAATACCATCTATCATTATATTTACTTAAATCTATATGCATCTCTCCTATCAATGCTACCGCATGTCCCATGCATCGTTAGCCGAAGTAATTTCCTCTTACTTTAAATAAATCTTCTATAGTCTTTCTTTAATTAGGTTCTAGATATATCAAACTTCCTCCATACTTGAAGCATAGGTGTAAGCTGTAAGTATCTCTTACTCCCACTTCATATCAATAATTAATTGATCCTGACGTGCTTTAATTATCAATCAAAGAAATACTGTTCTATTCAGTTATTTATCCATTAAATCTATTTTCAAAATGACATCCATTTTACTCCAACTTTGGCATAAAAAAAACTTAAAATCGTAAATGGCATTCATAAAATGTGGTGGCATCCATGGTTTTGAGTCTATGTAAATTTCGGATTTAAATTCTAAATTGCATTGATTAAACCAATGTATTTTCTATTGACATCCAAATCACTCCAACTATTTGGAGTGTTGGAGCAATTCAGATGCCACTTGGGCAGATTCCTCCCTCTAATAAAACTCAATTATCTTATTTATTCTTTAACATATCATTAAAATTATCAATAGCTACTAAAAAATCTTTCTCTACTTTTGATAACTTTAAACTCTCCTTTTCCACATATTGTTCATACTCTTTATGTGCTTTTTCAATAGCAAGTTTATGAGATATCTTACCAGCATTTTCTAAAATATCTCTTCTTGTCATTTTCAAATAATCATCTATTGTTTGTAACCATTCTTTCATATACATCGGTTATTAAATTCTAAACTGTGTTCCTCTTAGTGATTTTACTCGATAACCAACACTGATAACTACATCTAAATTATAGTATTCAATTTCTCGTTTCACTTCTCTTTTACCTTCACTTTGAACTGTCGCAAATTTTGCGACAGTTGAAGTATAGATTAGTTCTCCTTCATCAAATATATTTTTAATATGTTTCCTTATTGTTTTACTGTCTCTATCAAATAATTCTGCCATTTGGTATACATTTAACCAAACTGTATCTCCATTCAGTTTAACTTCAATTCTTGTTAATCCATCTTCTGTTTGATACATTAATATTTCTGATTTCTTGTTTCCCATATTGAAAACCTCCTTTTTTAGTTTTTATATTTCGAATTAACAAGTCTCTATTTAAATTATAACAAATTTCTATTAATAAAAAAACGAATACTCTTGCATATCCGTTACTTCATTTATTTGGAGTGTTGGAGCAGTTCAGATGTCACTTGGGCAGACTCCTCCCTCAAACAAAATAATTTCCTATACTAATATGATTATTTTTTTTCAGAGTTCTTATATATCTTAAAAATAAGATACAAGATCATTAGTAAAAGTAATACTAGATATAGCAAACAATAATGCAGATAATTCTCTACTAGTAAGTTTCCATATGATAACCAAATAACAATGAGTAAAAGTGTTACTATGATAGCCCATATAATTAAAAGCGAAATTGAGTTTTTTTTAGTTTCTCTCTCTATATCCTTAAAATTTATTATACTTAACAAATCCTCTGTTTCTTCTTTAAATACATCCATATAATTAATCTCTAATTTCTTGTAAACCTCATTAATCCTTCTTATTTCAAAATAATTTTGAACATATGTTATTACTAGCATAATATATGATACATGTATTAAGATAACTGTTATAAAAGTGATATCTTTTGTAAAGATATTATCTATACTATTACTAGATGCCGAATTTACTATTACAACAGTAAAAACAAACGTAAAAAATGCAATTACATTTTTCAAAAAGGCAGAAAAACTACTTGATACTATTTTAGAAAACTCATCGCTAATCTCAATAATACTTTTAGAGAGATCTTTTTTTAAATCAAAATATTTACTAACATTTTCTTTTTGCATAATTAAATAATTAGATAATATATTATTAAATGTCTCTTTATCAATTTTATCTTTATTCTGTGAACTAATAATGTTTTTTGATATCATTAACCTTTCATAAAAATTTTCATTTTCAAAAATCCATTGGTATAACTTATAGTAAATACTAAAACTTTCATTAAAAGAAAAAATTCTTTTCTTCCCCATAATTATGAACTCTAAACATTCCTCTTTAATACTTGAGCTATCTGATATATACATTAAAGATAAACATGACTTGATACAATTAAAAGTTCCATTTAATGATACAGAATCATTGCTTTCTATGATATCAAAATCCTCAGGAATTAAAAATATACTAGTGTCATTAATAAAATTTCTTGACTCTATTAGTCTGTCAAGTATTTTAAATCTATTTGTATCTATATTTACTTTAAATTCTTTAGAATTGCCAATTATAATAGTGGGAGTTTGAATATAAATAATATTGTCATCTGTTAAAAAGTGAAGCAATTCCCATTTATCCAAATTTTCCGCAAAGAATTCTAACAATTCTGTAAGTTCTTTACTCTTTAAATAATTTAAAAATGAATTAATTTCGTAAATATTAATAAATTTCATTTGATTATCATATTTTTCTACAAAAAAACTTTTATCTATTTCTATAGTTAAATCAATACATTCTTTTTCAGATTCAAAAAATTCATCCAAAATATTAGGTTTTGAATTCTTATTGACTTCTATTACTTGCTCCCCATAGTAAGAAATTACCAATTTAATTTTGTCGTATTTTTTTTCAATATTTAACAAACTATAGATATCATTCTTATCCATTAGGTTTTTAACCATTTTCAATTCTAAAGAAAACTCTTTATCACTTTCAAATATATTAAATTTGTCATAATCCAAATCTTTAAGAATATCTATAATTCTCACTCTGGCTCTCCCTTCTACTCTATATTTCTGATAAAGCTTTCAAATGTTTCAATATCATTCGTTTTAATTTTTATATACCTTTCCCCATGTTCTACAACAGAACTAATTGTATTTTCTAAATCTTCAATCTTTCCATCTTTGTTTAAAACAAGTTCTACTCCTACATTTACTTTATAAGTGGTATATTTTCGACCCTTTACAGCCTTTGGTTCAGCAGTAAAATGAGGATCAAAGCCAGCTTTTTTAGGCAGTTGCATCAACTCCTCTTTAAATATAGTAATAATTTGCTCTGGCACCTTTATCCCTTCATACCCATCCAGAATTTCATTAATCATTGTACTATATTCAATATCTCTTCTAGATGTGCGTAAATAGCCAATAAAGGCATTTCTAATTATTTGAAAATCAGCTTTATAATTAGTTTTTAAAATCTTTGTTAATGTTGTATCAATACTATTAAAAGCTTTCCTTGTGTTAACTGTATCTGTATTAACTTCTTTTAGTTCTAGAAACCTATCCGTCCAATATTTTGAAGCATTATTTACATACACCTCTGCTGTAATGATAAAAGGAGTTGTTTCTGAAATATCGATTTTAAATTTACAAGATTTATATACTTTGGCTTTATCACTTTGAAATCCTATTAATCTCACGAAATTTTCTTCACTATAAAACTCATTATGTTCTAATTTAGCAATATAATATTCTAATTTTCCAGATTCTTCTCTAAAAACTAAAGCCTGAACTAACGTACCCCTTTGCACACTTTTTTTATGAGTTTTCATATTACTTTCTTCTACTTCTACTTCAACACTTAATAACTTTATAGCAATATCATGATTCAATTCTGAAAATCTGTCATCTGTGATATTTTTAGTACTGAAAGCATTAGCTATACTTAACACATGCTTTACAACTGTTGTATTAACAGATTCCTCTTCATAATCTCTTAATGCATCTTCGCTATTCATCCGTACCAAAATGCTTGATAAAGCATCATCAATATCATTTTCTTTTTCTCTTAATATTATCCTATTGTTATCA
>Ga0153920_1001133_pt1 | contig 11350 bp, 11 predicted proteins | sample TSNJ004MetaG_FD_104713 | JGI IMG/M metagenome (GOLD analysis project Ga0153920, IMG submission 104713) | Attine ant fungus gardens microbial communities from New Jersey, USA - TSNJ004 MetaG | ecosystem: Host-associated > Fungi > Mycelium > Unclassified | place: USA: New Jersey, Brendon T. Byrne...
ACAAGCCATTTCATAGGAGAACAAATATTTTAATTTAATATCTTTTGACAAAGGGTTTTTTGAAATAATATTGGCTTTTACCCTGATTAACAAGGGTACCATATGTAAGCATAATCGCATCTTAAGGTAATCATCATTAAAATATTCTGTATTATATATTACATCTATCTCTTTAATTATTTCATCTACTAACCTTCTTACTTCAATTGAAATTAAATGTCTATCTTCATCTAAATATATTCTTTTCCCAGCTAAATGGAGACCTAAGTATTCATAATCAGCTTGGGTAAAAGTTACTTCAAAATCAGTGGCAATATGAGTTAGTATTTTTTTTGATAATGCGATTTCATTTGGTGATAATGCAAGAACACTCGCTTCTTCTACGTTATCTAAAGAATGATCTTGTTGAACTCGTTTTATCATAATCAAAATATGAATTGTCAAATTTTCAACTGTAACATCTGCTATCTCTATTTGAGCTTCTCTAATTTCGTTAATAATAGTTTTCCGAATTTCTTCAATTTGATGTTCAATTTCTGCATTCAAAAACACTCTATTCATTCCATCCGTTCCAGCAAACACCCATTTTTGGACATACAAATTAGCCATACATAAACGTTTATTAAATTCTGACCCTTTTAAAATCATTCCATAATATGGTCGACTGACTATTTCTAATAAATAATCTGCGAATAAAGCTCTGACTTCTTTTAAATCATTATTCAACTGTCTTGTAGAAACAGCTACTTCTTCAGCTAGATCATTTAATTTTATACCTTCTTTAGCATTAAGAAAAATAAGGGCAATATAACTAACTCTCTGGATTGGTATAGTTAAATGATCATTCCCGTCAGAAAATATCAATTGTTCTTTCATAAAAATTTCCAGCTTTTCATGATTATAGACTTCTAATGTATAACCGTTTCCTTTTGCTCTTTTTATTGTAATCTTACCGATATCATCTTTTAATAACATATTTAGATTTTCTATTTCCTTTCGAATATAAAAATTCGTTGTCGATAATTGTTCTGCAAGATTATTACTTGTTATTGTTTTATTTGATTTTAATCTTTGCAATATCTGATAAGCCAATTTTTTATCCATTGTCATCCCTCTATATCATTTGATGCTATTTACATTAAACACCATTCTAGTTTCCTATCTGCTTTTCCTCTAAATGTAATGGTAGTAGAATTATAATCTATTTCAATACTTTCACCATTCACTACTAGTTTTTTAAATACCATATTTAAATTCTTGACATCTACTTCAATTGTATACTCTCCAGGTACTACAGGATAATAATAGCCGGAAATCTTATCTTTCTCTCTTTCAAAACCAATTAATTTTGATTTAATTTTATATTCTTCTCTAGGAATAGAAGGTGTCATCTTTACGCCTGCACCGCTGAATTCAAGTTGTAATAATTTGAAAATATCATACAAAGGCCATGCATGTGCATGAAGATTCCCCACTGGAAAATTCAAAGCACAAGGTGTTTCATGATCGATTAGATCTCCTTCTAGTGCTCTCTTTTTTTCTTCTAATATGTTCGCTTCCCATCTAGTATATCCAGGATATTCCGATAAGAAAGAAGTATAATTGTCTCCCGCACTCCAAATTCCAAACCAGACATATGGATAATGATCAGCATGAACAGCTAAACTATTCTTCATATATTCTTTATAAGCTAATTCATGATCATAGGGTACAATTCCCCAAATTAATGGTCCATTTAGCGACCACCATACCCAACCATCGATGCTTTTTTCATCTATATGAGGAGCAAGGTGTTGTTTAGCCGCCCCAATAGAAGAAGAATCCATGACTATCTCCTTGATATTCTTTATTAATATTTTTGCTTCTTCATCTGGAAGTGATTTAGACACTAACGTCCATGGTTGCCCCTCCATTAAAAATTCATTCCTGTCTCCTACAAATCCATATTCATCAGAAATCCAAGCTCTTGGCATCCACTTACCATTCCAAATTTGCTGCAATGAAATTTTAAGATCTGAAGTAAACTTTTGCACTTCTTTTTCTTTTTCATGATTACCAATCTCATTTAGTATTTTCACAAAACTTTCACAACAATATACAGCCAAGGAAGATGTGAATACGCTTTCTGCAATTTTCGGAGCATTTCTTTTATCTTCTTTACTTATTTCTCTGTAATTTTTATGAAATAACACTCTAGACCAATCACACCATAATAAACGTATTAATCCATTTTTCCCTAATCCAATTTCATTTTTTATATAATCAAAACATTTAATTAAAATTTCTAGGACAGTTCTTGGCCTATTATTTGTGATAAAATATCCAATTTTAATTTCCGTTAAATAATCAAAATCTTTTGTCGCTAAAATATATTCGCTTACTAACCAAAATAACCATAATTCTTCATCATCGAATCTTTGTTCAACAGGAACCTTGTTGTCTACTCGTTTTCCGTATTCATTTTCTTTTTGATTTTCTATAAACTGTGAAAAGAAAACAGATCCGTGTTTGTTATCTTCTCTAGGATCATCATCTGAAATAACACCATTACCTGTTATTCCATCATAAATCCATCCAGTTTCATCAACCATTTTTAGACAATAATCAAGTATTTCTTTAGCTATCTCTGGATTTGAGTAAATAAACGGTGCAACATGTTGCAATACATCTCTCGTTCCACATTGATGTCCTTGAATATACTGATACACACCACCTTGAGATAACACATGATTTCCTAATGCTTGATCATAAGTCAAACTTGATCTTAAATAATAATTATGCCATTTTATTTCTCTAAGTAGCCATGATTCTTCATTATTATTAAGTATTTCTAAAGTTGTTAAATCATTACTCCAGTGTTCCATTGTAGTCTTTAACAATCTGTTTCTTTCAATACTGTACTTCGCAACAAGATTATCCATCTTTACTCCCTCAGGAAGATATCCTATTAAATAATATAATTCTTTTGTTTCGCCAGGAGCAAGTGCAAATTCTGTTAAAAGAATCAACGCATCATATTCTGTTTCATTAATATCATTTGAAAATACACCTGTAGGTTTTAACATATCCTGATTTTTGAAGAAATCTGTTCCATTGAATATTGCTTTGGTATTTTCATTTTCTGTTAAACAGTGCACAAACATAGTAGGAATATTTAAATCTTCATAATTTGATTTATCGCCTACATTTGGAGCGATAAAATCATTCACTTCTTGAATTGATGGATAATAATCCGTTCTTTCAGGATAACTATAACCATTAAATTGATAGTTTACAACAGCCCCATTTTTATGTTCTGCATATTTTCTAGAAAAATTCTTCGTAAACTCTCTTCTAAAATGATACACCGTATCCATCTTTTTTTTATTTAAATGGCAGTACTTGACAGGACGATAAGTGTGTTGGTATACTTCATTACCCCAATATTCAAACCATTTTCCATTTATAAATTCATTTGAGTTGTTTTTTATTGTTACTTTAGAAATAAGGCAAGGATCATCCCCAAATGGTGCATATACAACTTGTTCAACATCATATTTTTCATTCCACGTTTTTTTCAAGTAGTATCCGCATCCAAATTGCCTAATAAAATTCTCTTGTTCTTGATAAAATGTACTAAGACAATCTTCCCCTACAGTAAAATAACCAAATCCCCCAGCATATTGATTATTTTCTTTATTATAGTCATTTAAGAACTTTACTCCTCCTTCATCTTGTCTTATTTTAATATATCCAAAGTTTGAAATTAACCCGATAATTCTATCATTTCCAATTTGACTGAAATGATTTCTATAATCCCCCCATATTGAATCCTTCCCAGTTAATGGAAGTTTCTCGGGTATCTGATACTGATTACATGTATATTGATAAGCAGGCATATCATATTCATCATTAATCCATTTTCCAAAATCACCTGATCCAAAATTATTTTTCATATTTATTTCTCAACTCCTTCACCACATATCAAATCGAAGTTCTTTTTTTGTATTTCTATCATTTGCTCTACAATATCACGCACTACCATAGCATCCATTAAGTGGTCTTGTGCATGTACCATTAATAATTGTACAGTGCTTTCTATTCCGTTAGATTCTTGTTGCAGTAATTTTGTTTGGGCCATATGAGCAATTTGAATATTTTCAGAACATTCATTCAATAGTTTTTTTGCTTCTTCAAAGTTATTATCTTTCAACCTTTCTAAAGCCATTATTGCTTTTCCTCTGGCATTTCCACCATAAGTTATTAATTTTAAAATTACTTCTTCCATTGAAACGTCTCCTTTTTTAAAGAATAGAAATATGGATAATTAACAAGTAACCCATATTTCTTTATTACTAAACTTCGCTTTTTAGCTCTTTTTCTGTTTCTTGTACCAACAATTCTGCATCGTATTTTTTCACAAATGGTAACCATATTAAATAGGATGTAATTAAGTGAACAGCAAAGACGATAAATATTTTCCAATCCTGTGTACATAAATACCCAAAGATTGGATGTGGAATAATATTTCCTACATAAGAAGTGGCTGGTGTTAAAAATCCAATTTGAGTTGCTAAATAATATAAGGCACTTCCCCAAACCGAATATCCGATAAATGGAAAAATCAATGTAAGATTTCCTACTAAAGGTGCTCCAAATACAATCGGTTCAGAAATATTAAATAATGCAGGAACAATAGAAACTTTTCCTACTGCTTTAAGTTGCTGACTCTTACATCGCATAAACATAATTGGAATAAACCAGTATAGATTTCCAGCAAATAATAATAAGGCAAAAGTAAATATATGTGTTGGTTCTTTTCCTTGAGCAACCAATTCAGCATTTAATGCTGTATTTTGTAACAGTAAAGGCATTAAAATTCCTGAAATACAACTAAATCCATGAATCCCAAAGAACCATAATCCATTGATTAAAACAATTACTCCCATTGCAAACCAAATTGAATCAGAGGCAGTAAATAGCGGTGCTAATATACTTCCGATAAGTCCTGGAATTACAATTTCAAATGATGATTGACAAATCATATTCAATATGTAAAATAATAAAATACAACTTCCACCAGAAAACATGTATTTAAAGGGTGCAGAAACAGCTGGCGGAACACTATCTGGTAATTTTATAGTTAATCCTTTGCTTTCAAAAACACCTAAAATAAAAACGGTTGTAAAAGCAATTAAAATTGCAGCAAAAATTCCTCTTGCTCCTAAGTATGTTGCATCAAGCATTCCATCTTTCATTTGTGTAGCAACCATTAAAAATGTAAGAACGGATATCATTCCTCCGTATAATTGATCAACATTTTTTGTTTTTGAATGATAATAACCTATCCCTAAAGCAACTGCAACAGCTAACATTCCATTTAAAAATGTATATGGAAACATTAGTAAATTTGACATCTCTTCACTGTATGCTGGAATGAATGGTACTAACGTTGGTAAAGATGCAATGATCAAAAACACACTTCCAATAATTACAAGAGGCAAACTTGCTATCATACCTCCACGCATACTTTTTAGAATTACTGATTTTTGTAAGAATTTAGATAATTTATCCAATTGTTTTGATAATATGTTCATTTTTTCCCTCTCCTTAATTTTCAATCTAATTTTGACATAACCATTTTTAAAACTTTTTGCCCATTCATTAGTCCATAATCAATCATTTCAATCACTTCTACAACTTTTAGCTTTTCTCCAAATTCTTTTACTATCTCATCATATCGATATGACAATTGCGGGGCAATAAGCAACACATCTGTTTTGTCAACATAATTAGAAAAATTATCTGCTGAAATCGCAATTATATTACATTCTAATTCTTCTGCTTCAGCGGCATTAATCATTTTATTTACCATTAATGAGGTAGATAAACCGCCAGAACATACTAAAGTGATATTAACCATTTTCATTCTCCTTTCTCTTAGTATCGCCATTTATTTATATAATAAATGCCTTTTCTAACTTCAATTTTACTAATCCGTACTTTTATAGTCAACGCACTGATTTTAACTTTATGGTGAAAAAAACTGCACCTTTGAAATAATTTTGCTAATAACTTTAATTTGGTTTGAGAAGCAAATTCCAAAATAAAAAAGTGCGGCAACAAACAGTAGCTGGTAACCATCAATTTAAGATAAATAATAGGTGTCCGTTTTTATTCAATTCTTCTTAAATGTTATATATTCTAAAAGACGCACAGCGACTATACTATGATTCCACCAATTAAGTAACTAAGTAACAAAAAGGTGCCTACTTTACTTTAAAAAATAGTAGAATATAATATTGATTGTATTCTACTAATGCAACACGCACACAGTAAGGGGGTATAGAAAGTGAATAAATGATTTTTATTAAAATTATGCTAACTATCTTATACACGGAGGAAGAAGATAATGAATGAAATTATTACAAACATGTTAGAAAGAAGATCATACCGTAAATACGAAAAAAAACAAATTCCGGATGATTTACTCAATCAAATTTTAGAAGTAGCATTATTTGCTCCAAATGCAGGGAGTGGACAGCGAACAAAGATGCTTGTTTGCCAAAATGAAGAGGTCAATCAAACTCTAGGTAAATTTAATAAAGTAGCAATGCCAATCAGACTAGGTAGTAAAGTTAATGAAAATCAACCTAGTATCATTGATAATCCAGATATCCAAAACGCTTTCTATGATGCTCCAACCGTTATTACATTTTTTGCTTTAAAAAATTTTTTGTATTCTAAAGAAGATTCAGCTTTCATGGCAGAAAATATTTTATTGGCAGCTCAGTCATTAGGACTCGGTGGCTGTTATGTTGGAAGGGCTAAAGAAACATTTAATAATGAATATGGTAAAAAATTAATGGAAGAATGGGAATTAATAGATTGTGATCCAATTGGGCATGTTATATTAGGTTATCCAATAGGTGTATCTTATCCAAAACCTAGAAAAGAAAAAAGAATAAAAATAATTAAATAAAAATATTCAAATAAAGGACAGTTATTAGTGGTTATTCTTTCATATTCTTAAAAAATGGAGGGAGTATGCATCAAATACAAAGATTGAAAACATTAACTGATATTTTAATAAATGAAAATAGTGGATCAAAGAATATAATCCTACCAGAAACTAAAGAAGAACTATTTTATATCGTTCTTTAGTTAACTAAAACTACCAAAAGAAATGGATGAAAATTACTTAAAAATTCAAGATGAGATGTTACAAATCGAATTATCTAATAAATACCTTTTCTGATATCCAATTAAGAAACGAATGTCATAAAATAATGCAAAAGCAAGATAAACTAGAGGTAACTGGTACTGCAAAAATAACAAAAGCTTATAATTTACCTTCTAAATACATCATTCATACAGTTGATCCCACTATTTATAGTAAACCAACAAAAAAGAAGAAATACAACTAGCTAATATGCTTATAAAAGTTGCATTCGCATAGCAAATCAATTGCCTTTTGTTGCTTGTCAACTAGATTCTTTAATTTTCCAAATGAAGCGGCTGCAAAAATTGCAATTGAAACAGTAAGTAGTTCTTTAAAAAACACATCTTTAGAAAAAGTGATTATTAATGTATTTACAGATAAAGATCAAGAAATCTATCGTAAATTACTTTATGGCTAAATAAAAAACATAGAATAATGAATAATTTCTATCAATATTCTATGTTTTTAAATCTTATTTTTCTACAAATGATTTATATTCATTTCCCCAATTTCCCATTGTGTCAAAAACAGGGCGTAAAGAATTTCCTAAATCACTTAATTGATATTCAACTCGTGGAGGGACTTCTGGATAGACTGTACGAATAATAATTCCATCCTCTTCCATTGCACGCAAGTTTTGTGTCAAAACTTTCTGGCTAATTCCATCTATATTTTTTTGTAATTCGCCAAAGCGCTTAACACCAGTTAATAATTCTCGAATAATTAATAGTTTCCACTTGTTACCAATGATTTGAACAGTTGTAGCAACTGGACAAACAGGCAATTCATCTTTTGTAAGCATCTTGTTAAATTCCTCCTCTTTTTTACTTCAATAGTTCCTTTTTTGCACTAACCTTACAAAAAGGCTCATACTTTCAAATTTGATTTATATATCCTATTATATAAGTAGAAGAAGATAAAATCAATGGATTCAAAAAATAAAGAAATGCTGTATATATGTGTTATGAAAGAACATTGAGCATTAATCGATTTTAAAAAAGAGAGAGAAAACAAGAATTTTAAGTTAAAAGAAAGTAGAAAGGAGCGAGGAACAGATGATCAGTTTTATTGAACGAGTAAACAAATTAAAAAAGGCAATTGAAGAAACAGAATATGTTTTAATTGGCGGTGGTGCTTGTTTATCAGCTGCAGCTGGTTTAGAATATTCTGGAGCTCGATTTGAAAATAATTTTAAAGAGTTCACTGATAAATATCTTTTTACTGATATGTACAGTGCAACATCCTATCCTTTTGAAACGAAGGAAGAAAAGTGGGCATATTTTGCGAAACATATACAATTTGATCGTTTTGATGAGCCACCTACAAAACTGTATAAAGATATCTATACATTAATTAAAAAGAAAGATTACTTTGTAATTACAACCAATGTGGATAGTCATTTTGAAAAGGCTGGTTTTGAAAAAGAAAGAATTTTTGAAGTTCAAGGAAATTATGCGAATTTACAATGCTCAAAAGGTTGTCATAAAAAAATCTATTATAGTGAAGATTTATTTACACAAATGGTAAAAGAAACTAAAAATTGTAAAATTCCAACCGCTTTGATTCCAAAATGTCCTATCTGTGGTCAATCAATGGTTATCAATTTAAGATTATCTTGTAGAAGATGATGCATGGCATCAATCCTCTGCAAAATACTATGATTTTTTTAAAAAAACCAGTAACAAAAAATTAATTCTTTTAGAGTTCGGTGTCGCTATAATACACCTAGTTATTATTCGATTTCCTTTTGAAGAAATCGTTGCAAACTGTACAAAACATACATTATTTCGTTTTATAAAGATTTTTCTATGGTTCCAAAAGAAATTAAAGAGCAAGCAATATCATTCAATGAAAATATTCAATAAATAATTTATTTAATAAAGGAAACCCAATATTATGCATGATATTTAAAAGCAGTTGTAAATCACATTCTTTTCCTGGTTCACTAACAAAAAGGTAACTAAGGAACAAAAAAGTGCGATATTGACTAATATTCTTTCAATGATTTAATATAAGAATAGATTAATAAAAGGGGGTGAAGACAAATGAAAAAAATGAATTCATGGTCAACTAATCATTCGTATCAAGGGAAAGTAAGTGCTCAAAGTTACTTAAATCCTAAAAAAGTTATGTATGCAACCAGTTCTTGTGGTTCAGCATGTGGTGCAGGAGATGATACAGAAGAAAAACCTACTGAAGAACCAGAATCAAGTGCTTGTGGTGTATAGTGTATTTAATGAAGGATACTTATTTACCGAAATAGAGCCCAATTAAAATTGGGTATCTATTTTATTACTGTCCATATTGGTCATATGCCAATAGAAATAATAATTAGATAAAGAAAAGGAGCAAAAATGAATGAACCCTTATTTTACATTTCAATGGCATATTACTGATAGTTGTGATCAACGCTGTGTTCACTGTTACATATTTTCAAATAACAATAATATAAAACTTTATGAAATGTCATTGGAAAACATGAAAGAAGTATTAAATAGTTGCATTGATATGTGTGAAAAAATAGATAGACGACCTTACTTCTTTATTACTGGTGGTGACCCTATTCTACATATTGACTTCTGGACATTATTACAATTATTTAAAGACCATAACATCCGCTTTGGAATTCTTGGAAATCCATTCCATCTTACTAATGAAGTTTGTAATCGCTTAAAAGCTTTAGGATGTGATAAATATCAACTGTCCATCGATGGATTAAAAGATAGGCACGATTGGTTTAGAATGCCAGGATCCTTCGATACAACATTAAGTAAAATTGATTGCATTAATCAAGCCGGGTTAAAATCTGTTGTTATGACAACTGTATCGAAAACAAATATGCATGAAATTCCAGAAATTATCGATATCGTAGTAGAGCATAAAGTAGATATCTTTGCTTTTGGAAGATATTGTCCAACTAGTCAAGATATAGAAGAAACTCACATGACTCCAAAAGAATATCGAGCATTACTAGAAGCTTGTTGGGGAAAATATGTAAAGTATAAAGATTCAGGAACTTCTTTTAATCTAAAAGATCACTTATGGACATTATTTTTATATGAAAAAGGAATATTTGAAATACCAGAAGGATTAGATGAGGAAGTTATTTATGATGGATGCCATTGTGCTGATTGCCATTTAACGATTTTACCGCAAGGAGAAGTCTATGCCTGCAGACGCATGAAAAGTCGTGTAGGAAACGTTTATACAAAAAGTTTATATAATATATTTACAAGTGATAATTTAAATAAATATAGAGAGTTTGATAAATTTGAGAAATGTATAAAATGTGAATTATTCAGATTTTGTAGAGGATGTCCAGCAGTCGCCTATGGTTATACAGGAAATTCTTATAGTGCCGATCCTCAATGTTGGAAAGAAATAGATTATTAAGAGCTTATAAGATAAAAGCAATTGTTTAATCTTCAAAAAAATCACAGTGACTGTTGCAAACATTGACAATTACACTTCTCTTATTAAACTATATAATTTACCTTGAAGAAACGATGGTTTTATTCCTGTTAAGGATAAAATTCATGGTCAAGTTGAAGCCTTTGATTTTGGATTATTCTTCTTTCTTTCTCAATTATCTAATGATATAAGAAGAACTCCTTCATCATTAAAATAGTTGGTTTTTGTCTTTGGAAAGAGAATAAAAAGGTATACTCCATTTTCTTGATATAAACCATGCTTTTTATGAATAATACGGGTAAATTGTCAGGTTAATACCGTTCATGTGATTAGAGATAAAAAAGCACATTATGTTCTTGCATTAAAAAAGAATCATAGTACTTACTTTAAAGAAGTTAAAAATAGTTTTCGTAATAAAAATATGTTTCTTCAAAAGATTATCATAAAATGGAAACAGAAAGGAAACATATAAATATAAAAACAATCCTTTGATTTAAAGATCCTTTAATTCTTGGGTTGTTCCTATTTTTTCAATTGTGTGGTTATCCTAAATAAAAGGAATATAATAATCGCTAATCGCTTATATTCCTTTTAATTTTCTATTCAATTTTAATATATTCAATTTTAATATCTTCTTGCACCTAAGTAACATGAACTCCAATAACTTGAATTAATATTAGAATAATTTACTCCAGTTGCAGCTGTACCAGCATGTACCATCATACCATCTCCAATATA